>Ga0315903_10002005_pt1 | contig 30589 bp, 49 predicted proteins | sample LakEriMetagenome_7_FD_203524 | JGI IMG/M metagenome (GOLD analysis project Ga0315903, IMG submission 203524) | Freshwater fungal communities from buoy surface, Lake Erie, Ohio, United States - Buoy 2 MA119 | ecosystem: Environmental > Aquatic > Freshwater > Lake | place: USA: Lake Erie, Ohio...
CGGACGCCATCAACCGGGCAGCAGGCTACATCGCCCTGCTTCGGCAAGGGCTCGACCCTATGGAGGCGGCCCGCAGGATCAAAGCCTCACAGGTGGACTACAACTCGCTCACCAAGTTTGAACGCAACTTCCTACGCCGGATCTTTCCCTGGTACTCCTACAACAGCCGCATCCTCAAGTACGTCGGCTCGGAGATCTACAACAACCCGGGCGGCATGTACGTCCAGTTCGGCATGAGGATGCCGGAACGGATGCAGCAGAACGACGAGGAGCAGTACGTCCCGCAGGCAATACGCGAGAAACTTGGCGTCAACCTCAACCGGCTTGCAGGCAACTCTCCACTCCTGCAATCAGCAGTGTCCATGCTGACGCCCAACAGGCCGGACGCGACTCCATTCCTGGTAGACATCGACCTGCCAGGGGCGGACGCAATCAACTACTTCAGCCCCCGGTTCGACCCCGAGACGGGGATGATGTCGCCGTGGCTAACTGCAAAGGAGACTGGCAAGAGCATTCTCGCCCAGACACACCCACTCGCCAAGGCAGCCTTCCAGTTGATGACGGACCAGGACCTGGCAACCAAGCGTGATCTGAGTGCGATGGCAACGACTCCGCAGATCATGCTGCGTGCCGCTGGGCTGGCGGACAAGGGAGACCCGCTGGACAGAAGGGCCAACCAGATTAGCCCCCTATTGGATTTGATTCCGTTCATGCCCCGAGTAGGACAGACTGTTCGCAGGCTCGCAGACTCCGAGCGGATACCGGACTTCAGCACCCGCCTGGCACAGACTCTGTTCAACACGTTCACTGGCATGAAGGTGCAGAACGTAACCGACGAAGCCAGGACACAGGACGCAAGGGCAAAGATCGAGGAACTGCTTGCTCCCTACTCAAGGTCCTTCGAGCAAAGGTACATCCCCAAGGAGCAGATACCGTTCCTCGACCCAGAGGTGGCGAGACTCTACCTTCTCGACAGGGCCCTCAACCGTGAGCAGAAGCAGCGGGTGCGGGACCGCAAGAAGGAGCAGGAGTCGTCGCTGCTGTACTGATCGGCGGCGGTGTCGGGCAGGCGTTCGGCAGCAGCGTGGGGTCCACATAGAAGCGGGCAGCCAGGCCGGGCGAGAGGTGCCCGAGGAACCTGCCAGCCGACCCTGGGCTGACCGCCTCGACCGCCGTGGCACCCGTCCGACGCAACCATTTAGGGGTGCCGGTCACCCCGGCCGCGTGACAGAGCCGCCTGAAATGCACTCTCAACCAGCGGTGGTGCAGGGCCCAGAGAAAAAATGTCTTACCGTCCCCTAGGACACTTAGGTCCCTGAGACACGACACGCACTCGGCACTCAGCACCTTCGCCAGGGGCTGCCCCGTCTTGTTCTGAACCACGAACAGCCGGTGGTCCCGCAGTTGCTCGACACGCAGCCGCAGGAGGTCGCTGAACCGCAGGCCGGTCTCGTAGCCGGTCCTCAGGAACGCCTCGAAAAACAGGTTGGCTGGGCACCCTGACCGCAGCGTATCCCGCATGTTTCTCGCGGCCAAAATGAGGCGACGCATCTCGTCCGCAGACCAGGCGATAGGTGTCTTGGTGTTCGCCTTGACTCGCATAACTCGGCCTATAGGATGATCGGTCAACCGCAGGTCGAGGGCGTACCGCCACAGGGTCAACGCCATCCGCCGGTAGTTGCTGCGAGTCGTTGCCGACTGGTTCAACGACGCCAGCCAGCGGTTGATTACGGAGTCTGAAAGCATCGACGGAGTGATGCCAGCCGCTTCCATTGACCGTGCAACCCGAGCCAGGGCTTGCCGGTAATCAGCGGACACCTCTCTTTCGTCGCAGTACTGTTGCGCAAGGGACAACACGATGACTACCTCTCCCGGACTGGGAGAGAGTAACGACGCGGGGATGGACCAAAACCCCCACCTGGCGGCCCATATTTTGGCGGGTTCTGATTACGCAGATCCTGCCGACACATGTGCCGTCGGTGCGGGCCTTATGGGCCACCGGCTTCATAAGCCGGGTGTCGCCGGTTCAAGTCCGGCCGCCGCTACTTACCTCTCCAGTGAAACGATTGACGCCTACCACTCCGACGCGGAGTGGTGGAGCAAGAGCCAACTCTGGGACCTGATGTCCCAGGGGCCGCAGTTTTTCTGCGCGCGGCATCTCGCCCGAACCCTTCAACCCTACGCAAGGGATGCCTCCCTAAAAAAGGGGACGCATGTACACGAGTGGGCGGAGCAGGGTGACGACGCCTGGTGGGCTCGTGTCGTCATCATTCCAGACGACGCTCTGGGCACCTCCGGTCGGCGTACCAAGAAGACCGAGGCGTTCGTCTCGACGCAGGCCGCTGACGCCATCCTGCTGAAGCAGAGTGAGGCAGACGAGTACCGGCGTCAGTTCGAGGCCATCAAGGCCAACCCGATCTTCGGGCAACTGAGCCAGCAGACAACTTCCCGGGAAGTCTCGATCCGCTGGATAGATCCTGGCACTGGGCTGCAACTCAAGTGCCGACCTGATGCCCTGACGCCTGATGTGGTGTGGGACATCAAGACGACCAGCGATCCCAATCCACTTCCGACGTTCTACAAGAGCGTTCTGAAGTGGGGCTACGACATACAGGCCGTCCACTATCTCGACGGCGTAGCGGCTTCTGGTCAGACCAGGACACAGTTCGTGTTCCTGATTGCCAGCACAGTGCCGCCCTATCTGTGCCATGCGGTAACTCTGCCGCAGAGGCTTCTCGACAAGGCGAGGCGTAGGCGTCAGGCAGCCCTGAACGACCTACATGCCCGAATCATGTTCGACCATTGGTTGCCTGAAGACTCAGGTCAGGTGACGGAGTTGTTTGTGCCTGAGTATTGCATGGAGGAATGAAATGGATCGTATGCCCGTGATGTACGGAGAGCAGTCTCCAGAGTGTGCAAAACTGTACGAAGCCCTGGCCAAAGCACAGGGCGAAATGACCAATGCCCCGAGGACCAAGAAGTCCCACTACGGGATGTACGCGGACCTCGCCACGGTGCGGGACGTAACCCGTGGGGCCCTGGCCAAGAACGGCCTGTGCATCATCCAGTCGGTGGTGCCCTACGGTCAGGAGGGGGAGACAGCGGTAGCCACGACGCTGGGTCACACCAGCGGCCAGTGGATCCGGTCGTGCATCCCCATCAAGGCGAACCTCACGCCGCAGCAACTGGCAGCCAACGTCACCTACGCCAGGCGGATCGCACTGTCCGCCATCGTGGGCATCGCTGCAGACGATGACGACGACGGTGAACAGGCAGAGCAGAACCACACCTCTGCAAACGCCATGAAGTGGGTGGAGTTGGTCAACAGGGCGGAGAAGAAACTCCAGAGCCTGAAGACCGACGAGGAGCGGAAGCCCATCCTCGCTCATGTCGCCACTCTCGCCGCCAAGGGTGAGATCAGGGCGGCTGATGCCAAGCGGCTGTTCGATGCCTATGGCCCCAAGGAGGAGCCCAATGCTGACCGACGAGCAGGTTGATGAACTGGAGAACTACATCGTTCGCTCAACGATGGACCAACTCCCGTCTCTGTTGATGCGGGCGATCCCGCTGTTGTTTTCAGAACTCAGGCTGGCTCGTGCCGCCCTGAACGATCAGACCGATGCCTTTTTCCAAGGAGGGAATACCAATGATTTGCCGAGGCAGGGAAGTTTCGACGGAGACGGAAGCCCAGATAGTGCAGGCGTACACGACCGAGGGCATGTCGGTACACCTGCTGCACATGAGGCACTACCCAGTGTCCCGGAGGCAGATCGAGGAGATGCTGCGGAAGCAGGGAGTCCTGAGAGCCCGCAGCACACCGAGGTCAGCGGACCCAAGCCCCGAAGAAATCGAAGAAAGGGCAGCCGAAATCCGCCAAGCGTGGACGGAGGAGGAAGCCCGGAAGCGGTGGGTGGGGAGGTCGGCTCAGTTCTTCCAATCCAGCCTCGTGGGTGAGAGGTAGTCATGCCCAAGTGCGAAGCCCTGCCGCTGTTTGACCACATGCTGCGGCCGTATCAGAAGCGGGCCATTGAGATGCTCCGTGCCGATTGGCGGAGCGGACTCAAGAGCCTGCTGATGGAACTCCCGACCGGGTGCGGCAAGACGCGAACCTTCGTCCTGCTGCCCCGGGAGGGGGCTCGCACCCTTGTGATTGTTCCTCTGATTGAACTCATAGGACAGACGGTCAGGTCCATACAGTCCCTGAGGAAGTGCCAGCCAGACGTTGAGCAGGCGGACCTGTCGGCCATCCCTGAAACCGAGTTTGTGGTGGCGTCCTGGCAAACGCTGATGCGGAACGGCCGGTACCGCAAGTTCCTGGGCAAGGTCGATCTGGTGGTGGTGGACGAGGCCCACTGGATGTTCACCGTGCAGGCCCGCGACATCCTCAATGAGTTTGTCGCAGCCGGTGCCAGGGTTCTTGGCTGCACTGCTACCGCCTATCGGGCCGACCGGCAAAGCCTGATGGGGCACTACGAGAAACTCTCCTACTGCTACTCCCTGAGGTCGGCCATTGAGGACGGATGGCTGGTCCCACCAAAGGCCAAGACGCACTACGTCAAAAGCATCAACCTGTCCAAGGCTGCGAAGAAGTCGGGGTCTGACTTTCACGCCGAGGAACTGGACCGGATCCTGCGTGGCGAGCAGGTTCTGCATGACATCGCGGGCCTTATCACCAAAGAGCATGTCGCCGGGCGGCAGGGGATCGTGTTCGCCCACTCTGTCAAGCAAGCCTGCCTGATGCGGGACATGCTGCTCGACAGGCACGGCATCCCGTGCAGTCTCGTCCACTCCTACCAGAGCGACGCTGAGTACGCCCGGGAACTCAAGCAGTTCACCTCCGGCGAGCGGGAACTGGTCATCAACGTCGGCATCCTGACCACCGGCTGGGACCATCCACCTGTATCTGAGGTCTTCATAGCCAAACCTACGAAGGCCCTGAACAAATACACCCAGATGATCGGCCGTGCCACCCGGACATGGGACTGCAACATTGACGAGTGCGAGACGGCCGAGGCCAGGAAGGCTGTGATTGCTGGCAGCAAGAAGCCGCACTTCATCATCCACGACCTGACCGACTCCACCCGCTGCCACCAGATCTGCTCGGCCATAGACGTTCTGTCCTCCCAGAACAAGAAGTTGAAGACCAAGGTCAAGGAAAAGACCGAGGGCGAGGAGGTCTCTATGGAGGAGATCGACGCCGCCGTGGAGGCCGAGTTGAAGGCCGAGGCCGAGGCTGCCCGGCTGGAGCGGGAGGCCGAGCGGAAGCGGCGGCAGGCACTTGTCGTCGGCGTCACGTTCGACTCCGAGGACCGCGACCTATTCGGCAGGCCCGACCGCAAGCATGCCAAGCGTCGGGAGTACAGGTTCCCGTTCGGGAAATACAAGGGTCAGCCGCTCTCCAACCCGGCCGTGCCAACGAGTTACCTGGAGTGGATGCTCCGAGAGGGTCGCCTGACGCCCATGTGGAAGGCTGCTTTCGAGAAGGAGATCCGCATCCGCCATGTCAAGAACAAGTTCCTGGCTTCATAGGTCATGGGATTCACGACGGAACTCACGCTGACCGAGTTTGAGGTGGCCGTCAACACGGCTCGCCTTCGGATCGTTGCGTCCGCCATGCAGAAACTGAACCACTCTTCCACATACCAGCGGGACCTTGTGAAGCGTCTTGATGAAGAGGTTGTAGGTGCCTGCGGTGAGATCGCAGTCGGCAAAGCCAGCGGCCGATGGTTCGTGCCCAGCGTCAACACGTTTCATCGAACCCCCGACTGCCTCGGAGACGTTGAGGTCCGGTCCACGGCGGTGCCCCACGGCTGCCTGATCGTGAGAGACAACGACTCAGACGACCGCCGGTATGTACTCGCCATCGTCAACGCCCCCAACGTCACGCTGGTCGGCTGGATAACAGGAGGCGAGGCCAAGCAACCCGAGTTCCTCCGAGACCCCCATGGTCACAGGCCGTCGTGGTTCGTGCCCCAGGATCGCCTCCACCCAATCACGCAGGAGGTGCTAAAGGCGTGGGCCGATTGAAGTGGTTTACGTTTTGACGACTCCGCCGCCGTTGTCACATTGGCGGCACCGCTGTTCTGTTTTCTCGCCTGGCATCAGCGGCCTAGAAATCAAAGCCTGCGAGCCTAAAGAACACCTGCCTATGCAGGGGTGGCTAGTCCACGAAAGTCGGTAACACCCGCACGAAACCCGGGCTCTGCGGCCTACTCAGTGGCCGAGACAAACCCTGCATCCCGGTGGTCATCCGAAGTCGTGCCCAGATAAGGCGGGTGAAGCCCCTGGTAACCCAGGATCTGAAGAGCCCTCTTCGGAACGGAAGGGTTGTAGGCAGTGAACACACATGTACCTCGATGTGAACACAGGTACTCAACTGGTTTACGGTTTGACACGACTGTTAGCCTGTACAGCATGATCTTAGAGCAGGACGAGGACGACGAAGACGACGATCCGGTGGCAGCGATGCTCGTGATCGGCAGCCCAGAGGGGAACGCCGGGCTCGTGGCCGCACTGAGGAACGAGGCCAATCGTGAGATCGTGGATGACGCCTTGGTCGCTGGAATTGGAGAGATTCAGTCGCCGGACACGGGCAAACCGCAGCACCCGATGGTGGTGTTGCGGACCTACGAAAACCTGCAGTTGGTGATGGACCCGGACATCCTGCGGATGATCGGGGCCTGGATGCTCGAAGCGGCTGAATGGCTAGAGGACGAGATCGAACAGGGGTGACGGTCGTGGCATCCAAGAAGGACAGGAAGTGGCTGGAGATCTACGCCCAACAGTGTGAGCGGTGTGCTGTCTGCTGGCACCCGAAGTACGGCAAAGGCAAGAGACTGGAACTGCACCATATCGTAGGCCGGAGAGGCAGGGATCCTCACCATCACAGAAACCTGATCATGGTATGCAGTGATTGTCACTACGCATATCACAGCGGCGGAGCCAAGTCGCTAACACTAGGTCACATCTTACAGGCGAAGTTAGAGGAGGACAGCGAGGTTGACATCCCATTCCTGGCTGGGCTCATGGGCAGGGTTGGCCTGCGTGAAGACCCGACCCCGTTGCCAGAGTGGGTCCAGAAGGAGCGGGCGTCTGCAAGCAAGTCGCCACTGTACGGCGGCAGGGAGGCCAAGTGACGAACGGGAAACAGAAGGGCAAGCGTGGAGAACTGGAATTATGCCAAGTGTTGAAAGGACTATTCGGATGGGATGTACAGAGATCGGTCCAGTACAGCGGGAATGCGGGCGACGCGGACTTGGTAGTCAAGCAGGCACCGGACCTGTTTGTCGAATGCAAGCGAGTGCAGGCCCTGAACGTGAACAAGGCCATGGCACTGGCGGTGACGCAGGCGGGGGCATCCAAGACGGCAGTGGTGTGCCACAGGAGGAACCACGAGCCGTGGCTGGTGACCTGCCAAATGAGCGACCTGATCGCGTTGTGCCAGATTATGACGCGGGCGTCGAAGCCTACTCCACCGGGGCCATCAGGAGCCTGCTCGGGCCCAGGTACGACCTAGTCCCGTCGGTCGGAGTCCGGCGGGTGGCCGAGGCTATGGCCTATGGGGCCAGCAAATATGGCGAGGGGAACTGGACCCGGGGAATGCCGGTCAAGTTCCTGCTGAACCACGCCCTGGCCCACATTTTCCAGTACCTGGACGGGGATGCCTCCGAGGACCACCTCGGGCATGCCGCCGCCAACATGCTCATGGCCTGCCACAGTGCAGAAAAGTGGCCGAAACTCAACCGGTTAGAGACATAAACACGGTAGGCACGGACGCCAACCCACGACGCAAGGAGGCAGAGCAGTGCCGGAAAGCAATTCCTGGTCGATTCGCTCCCTGGAGCATGGCGTTCACAAGGTCGAGTTCTCTGGCGGCAGGCAGCCAGAGATGTGGGTCCTCATCACTGCGGACTGGCACTGGGACAATCCGAAATGCAGGCTCGACCTGATAGAGCGGGACCTCAAAACCGCCAAGAGCATCGGGGCCATGGTCATCTCGGCCGGTGACCACTTCTGTGCGATGCAGGGGAAGTACGACAAGCGGTCATCGAAGGACTCCATCCGCCCCGAGCATCAGACCGGCAGTTACCTGGACTCCCTGGTAGAGACCGCCGCTGATTTCCTGAAGCCCTATGCCAGCGTGATGGGCATGATCTCCGTGGGAAACCACGAGACGGCCATCTACGGCAGGCACGAGACCTGCCTGACATCTCGGCTGGTGGAGCGGCTGCGGCTGGAGGGATCCCACTGTGTCAAGGGTGGGTACAACGGCTGGATCCTGTACGGTGCCAACTACAAGGGCAAAGCGTTATGTGCGAACTACAGGATGTACTACCACCACGGGTCCGGCGGTGACTCCCCTGTAACACAGGGCACCATCGCCATGTCTCGGGTGTCGCAGTACGTCGATGCCGACTGCATCGTGTCCGGCCACATCCACACCAAGAACCTTGGGGTGATGGCCCGGGAGAAGATCACCGCCCAAGACATCCGCAAGGTGTACGAGACCACTCTCGTTAGGGTCTCCACCTACAAGGACGAGTACGGGCCGCTCGATGGATGGCACATCGAGAAGGGCCGGGGGCCTCGGCCGACCACCAATCCCGGCTACTGGATGCGTCTCCGCTCCAGCCGAGACAACACCATCGTCGCCACCTTCCACGACAGCCCGCCAGAGGTGTGACATGCCCAGCGACCACATCTTCAGCATCCTCGGCAAGAAGGTTCCGTGGCGGTACACCCGGCTGCGGGGCAAGGCCGACGGCTGGGCGTATCTCAAGGACCCCGCAAACCAGAACGTGCAGGAGAGGGTCATGGTCAACGAGAAGTTGACAGGCAGGGCCCGCCTTGAGACGGAGATCCACGAGTTCTGGCACATCGCCAATCCCACACACAGTGAGGAGCATGTCACCCATGCAGCCCGTGACCTGGCCAGGATCCTGTACGCATTGGGCTATCGGCTCACCGGAGGGCGGGATGGATAGCCCCAAGATCGTGACGGTGAGAGTGGCGGCCGGTGACCTCAGGGTGGTTGTCTACGCAGACAACACGTTCGAGGTCCCGTGCATGGCATGCGACGAGCCCATGCTGCTCGGGCCGGACGACCATTTCAATGTGGTGCAGAACGTGGAGGGAGTGGTGATGGCCATCCTGTGTGCGGGGTGTGCCAAGAAGGCCAAGAAGAAGTTGGAGGGAGAATGAACCCGCACTGCATGCAGACCCACTCGGGGCGGATCGTGGACCTCAGTCGGTTCTGCGAGGACGACATCTGCATCTCGGACGTATGTCACGCCCTGTCTCAGATCATCCGGTTCACCGGCCATGCCCATGCCCCGTACACCGTGGCCCAGCACAGCCTTCTGGTGGCGGAGATCGCCCCGCCAGAGCATCGCCTCTGGGCCCTGCTTCACGATGCAAGCGAGGCGTACCTGGGGGATGTCGCCAGTCCCCTCAAGACCTTATTGCCCGAGTACCGGGCCCTGGAGGAGCAGTTCCAGAAGGTCATAGCCGGGCGGTTCAATCTCCCGTGGCCAATGCCTGGGCCAGTCAAGCATGCAGACCGCGTCGCCCTGATGAACGAGAAGAGGGACCTGCTGCTGACCCAGCATGAATGGCCTGGAGAGTTTGAGCCTGATCGGAAACTGCACATCGTCAACGTCCTGCCTGGATGGGAGGCGGAGACGGTTCTGAGGGAAGCGATTGAGGAAGAACTGGGAGGGAAGTCGTGATGGTGGCTTTGGAGCGTGAGGTTTGTGCCGGTGGTTGGCGGATGCTGTGTGCCGGGCTGCTGGTCCAGGCCGTGCAACGGCTTGAGTCCGATGGCCTCAAGAGGGCGGCACCCAAGTACCTGACTGGGGCCGACGGCGGCTGCGTCAAAGAGACTGCCTTCCAGAGGAGGGAGGCGAAGCAGTGGGTGGACGGAGGTACGGGCACGATCACTTTCGAGGAGTGCTGCGAGGCTATCGGCGTGGATCCCGTCAGGGCCAGGAGGTCCATAGAGGAACACTGCCGAGTCCCTAAGCACAGGTCCAAGAGACTTCGACACTGAACGTGCCATGCCTAAGAAGCAGCCGCCCGCAGAAAAAAAGAAACCCCCGCCGCAGCCTTGCAAGGAATGCGGACGCCCGGGGGTCTACAACGTCGATCAGTTCGGGTCGATCTGCGACCACTGGACTTGCGTACAATGCCATGAGGACGCCTGTAGGCGGCACATAAGACACGACACCTATATCCGGTATGGCAAAGAGAGATGAGCCTGACACCAGAGCAGCAAGCCATAGCGGAAAAGGCCATAGCACTTATACCGGTGTGCATGGCTGCGTTCTGGAGGAACTTCCCCTGCCTGAGAGAGGTGGCCGCAGCATGCGACCTGGAGGGGGCGGCTCAGTTGGCATGCTGCAAAGCAGCCAGGACGTACAAGCCTGAGAAGTGCGGCATCAGTGCATACTTTTCAGTGGCCATCCGCAACGCATTCCTGAAGGAGATCCAGAAAGAAGTGAAGAGCCAGAGCCATAGCGTGTACCGCATTACCCTGGAGCAGGCAGAGCAGCGATCCAAGCCGGACTTCCCGGACATGGAGGCTGCCCTGCCCGCTCTGCAGGATATGCCAGAGGACGTTCGCTCTTGGATCGAGGCGTTCGTCTTCGACGGCTCCAACTTCTCGGTCCTCGGCAGGCAGCATGGGGTCCATCGGCGGACTGCAAAGAAACGTCTGCGGTCCTACCTCGACCAACTGCGAACCTGCTACGAGGACAACGCCGGGTCCTGATCCAGTTTCTTCCTGGTCAGGAGCGGGTACCCCTGGTCCCGGCACTTCATCGCCAGAGTCAGGAACCAAGTGGAGTAGAGCCCGGCTTGCCCGTGCTTCCTGTTCCACTTCGTCTTGCTCGGGGCGTTGTACCGAAAGACCTTCTTGAAGAACAGGTCGTTGCTGATCTTCTCGAAACTCTCACCGGCCTGCCTCCTGGCTGCGATGTCATCCAGTAAGGACCGCTCCTTCTGGTCTACCTCATAGCGGTAGATGTACTTGCCAGGCTTGGCGGGGTTGGGTCCAGCCTTCACCTTCCTCCATCCCGGCGGGATGTTGACGGTGATTGGCAGGCCCTTCTCCGCCCTGGCCATGAGTGCATCCCGGGTTCGACCACGGATCCACTCCCGCTCCAGTTCCGCAAGCAGGACCAGCAGGTGCATGACGAAGGAGCCCAGTGCCGTGCTGGTGTCCAGGGCAAGGTCGAGCGAGTGAATCGCCACGCCCTTCTCCTTGAACAACTGCAGGGTGTTGGCCCCGTCCCGGACTGAGCGGAACGCCCGGTCCAGTTTCGACCAGATCACACAGTCACCGGGCTGCACTGCCACCCACATGGCCCGCCCCTGCTCCCTTTCGGTCAGGGGCTTGGCACCCGAGGTCGCCTTGTCCTCGAAGAACCCACCGAACGTCCACCCCTCCGGCTCCAGTTTCTCCTTGAAGTGCCGGGTGATGGCGGTCTTCTGGGCATCGAAGGTCAGGGACTGACCGGCGGTGCTGGCTCGACAGTACCCATAGGCTACGAGCATTCGGTTTCCTCCTTTACTGCATCGGCATCGCAGCGAGCCTTGAAGAACTGCATGTCCTTGTTCTTGAAGGCGAACATCCCCAGGTCGTGTACCTTCTCGGGGATCTCGCAGACAAGAACATCGTCAACGTGCTTGCCCACCTTCTTGTAGACATGGAATCGGGAGATTGCCTCGGCCGAATCCCTCGACGGGGCAGCCACGATCAGTCTGTGAACGCAAGTGTTTCGCTTGCCGTTCTCCTGATTGCGGCCCCGGTACCCGAAGGTCTCGAACGGATGCGTCACCCGAACGTCGTACAGGTTGATGTCACCCTTCATGTTTCTGCCCTCGCTTCCGTTGGCCAATAGTAAGGCAGGTCTGCTGGCTCGCTCCACCCGAACCAGCCGTAGTGGCCGGGGTCTTTGCGGAGAAGGTTTGACCTGTGGCTTGCATGGAACTCCGGTATGCCGAACCAGTCGGGCAGCGGACTGCCTGCAAGTTCTTCCATGAGTTGCATGTTGTTACGAAACCCACGGTGAATCCACTCTGCGATGCACAGGTTGTGATAGGTACGCAGTGCATGCTCATGCCCCCTCCACATCTTGACTGCCGGATGGTTCCGCCAACCCTGAGACCTGCCCGCCAGCGTGTTGAGTATCTGCAGGGCCTCGACCCTCTGCTTCCCCAGCCTCCGGTCGTCCAGGACCCTTACGCTTTCGTGCATGTCGGGCAACGGTAGGAATGTCTGCATGTTCTCGATGCTCCTTCCAGTACTGGCCATGCTCGGCCCAGTGGTAATCGCAGTAGCGGGACGCGGCCAGGATGGAATCCATCTCATCCTTGGACATGCCGGGCCCGCCGTTCTCTGCGGAAAAAACAGTGGCTGACCGTGCAACGATCAGCCACATCCCTCTCTCAACCTTCTCGGTCCAGGCTGGCTTCTTCATTCGCGGTACTCCAGGAACTGCTCGGCCAACTCCAGGACCGTCTTCTCGACAGCAGCCATGGCATCAAGAGCCTCCGCTGCTGTGGTGCTTTTATGATTGACGTTGGCCAGGGGCGGATAGACATGGATGGGGTGGCGGAACATTTCGTTCCACCCACCAATCCCCCAGTGTTCCGCAGTGACTGAAGACTGGAAGTCGTAGACATTCCGCTTCACCCGGACGCGAATCTTGTGGTCTCCCATCCTGCAGATCATGTCGTGATATACGGTCTGGTGTTCGATGTGTGTGCAACGGTCTAGTACTTCGGGGCTTGATGCGATCATCGCTTGTTTCCTTACTTGAAGATGTTGATGGCAATACTCAGCACGGCATGGACAGCCCGTGCCAACTGGCTGTTGGTCCCGAGTTCCTGACCCATGCGGATCAGGACCAGGGCCGTAAGAATCCTGTCCCAGGTGGGTAGTCTCACTGCATCTCCCCCAGGATCTGGCATACACGGGCCGATGTAATGCCGAAGATCCGTGAGATGAACTGCTGGCTGTACCCCTTGCAGTGCAACTCCCAGACCATGAAGTTGCGAACGCGGATGGGGTCCTTGTCTTTGATGGAACGAGTCATGTGGTCTCCTTTCAGTAAGAGTTGTGGTCGAAGGCAACGGCTCGCGGTCCAATGCAACGCACGAGCCCCTTCTTTTCCATCTTGTTGATGAGAGCGGCGATGTATCCGATGCTGCTGTAGCCCCACTCGTTGGCCATCTCCCGGTAGGACGGCTGGTACCCGTGCTTCCTGACATGGGCTGCGATGTGGCGTAGCAGTTTCTTTTCCAGTGGCTTGAGCGTGTTGCTCATGGGGTGTTCCTTGTGATGGGGTGCCTCGCCCGGCACGGGGTCACCATGCCGGGCGAGGCTGGCCTCAGGCTTCCACGAACGTGGCCTTGTTTCCGGCCACCTCCAGGAACTCATAGCGTCCGGCCTCCCGGTCGCTCAGAACCGTCGCCGCCTGTTCCCTGGTGCAGCCGAGGCGAACCACGGCGTTGCTGGCACCATTGGCCAGTTGACGGACGGTCACCTTGTACCCATCACTGGCCCGGTCGGAGTTGATCCGCTCCAGGCTCCACGACTTGTTGGACTCGTCGTAGTGGGCGACCACACGGTCGCCGTCGATGTACCGGACCCGCTCCTGGGCAACAGCGGAGAGGGCCAGTTCCAGGGACATGGTGCCGCTGGAATACTTCCTGAGATGAACCGTCAGGTCGGTGTTGTTGCCACGCCGGGCAACACGGATAGGGGCAAACGTAATCGGCATGACTAACGCACTCCGTTATGGATGGGAAACAAACCCCCGCCCGGCATTCCGTACCGGGCGGGGGGATACCGTCGGCTAGTTCATCCCGAGCAGGCTGGCGATGTCCTCCACGGACTCACCAACCAGGGCCGGGTCGGCATCCGCCTTGGGGGCGGCTGCCTTGGTGGGGTTCTCCTTGTCCTTGGGAGCCTTGGACTGAGCGGGGGCGGGTGCCCCTCGCTTCGCCCTGTACTCCGTCAGGATCTTGTCCGCCTGTTCCAGCAGGGGGATCTTGCCCTTGGACCGCAGGAGTGGAATGTCCATCCCCTTGCGACGCAGGGCATACACCCGCTGGTACACGGTGTCGGGCTTGAGCCCAACCTGTGCGGCGAACTCTTCCTTCGTGACGCCCTTCTCTGCGGCCTCCAGATAGAGGGGCAGGAAACGGTCGATCATCAGTCGCTTACTCATTGACCTTGCTCCTTTCAAACTCTTCTGCGGTGTCGGTGGGTTCGGCCACCAAGGCCATGACCCTTACCTCCACCCCCTTCGTTCTCATGTGGTTCGCCCGGTCCACTGCCTCTTCGAGGCTGGCATAGTGAGCCGGGAGATGTAGGTACTCTTCGCACTGCTCGATCTGCCAGGCGGGCAGCGACTTGGGGTCTCGCTGTCCGACCTTGGGCTTCTTCCTCCAGGCCACCCCGTACCCATAGATGGCCAGTTCTGGGGGCTCTCGTTCAATCATCGTTCACCTCTCTGTTGAAAAACACATGTAAACCACACCCCAATGAAGCGTTGCTACGAGCGTCGCTATAGGGGGCAAGGTCGCCTCTGCCTCGTTCGATAGAGACATGGCGTACCTCAGGAACAACACACTGGCAGTGGATGCAAGCACGATCCACGGCCACTTGTCAGTGACATAAAACCAGAGGACGAAATAGATGCCACAGAACCAGAGTGCTGCAGTCTGCGGGTCCATTTCCGATAAGGTCTGCATCATGTGAGTAGCGTCCTTTCACGACAGTGGCAGGCTGTCGAGGAGGCTCGCCTCTTCGACCATGGCCACTGCCGATTCAGGGGTAGCGGGCAGACCAATATCTCCGCCCGTGTATTCGCACCACGGGCCGTCCTTACCGGTCGGGGACTCATCGAAGTTGCTCTTCACGATCACGCAGTCCGGGTAGTCCCGCCACTTGGCATCGACCACGCTGTCGCCAGCCGACTCCCAGGTTTCGTTGGCGTTGTAGTACCGGGAGCGGCTGTGATGCCCCGTCACATCCCCGAGCCTTGAGGGATCCCAGATTCGGGCACCGTGATAGGCACGCTCCAGGAAGCGGACGATGTACTCCTCCTTGGAGGTCACGGACACGTCCTTGTCGCCTACGTTGATATGCTCCCCGTTCATTCGGGACACAGCCTTCGCAGTGCGGACATGGGGTGCCGCCCAGTGCGGCCGGTCGTACAGAAGCGGATTGCCATGCGGAGGCAGGGCCATGGTGATGAACCGGGGGTCCTGCTTGGTGGTCACCACGTTCACAGGACTGTTCCGTTGCGTGTCATAGTCACGCTCGCCTTCCCACCGGACCTCCAGTTGCGGAAGCCGGTAGGACGGGACGTTGACAAGGTTGAGGGGATAAGCCTCGTTCTCGCCGTTGACTACGGCGGTTTTGGTGTTCACCCACCCCAACACGACCTTGCACCCATGCACCGTCTTGTTGTCTGACTCGCTGGGCAAGAGCGGGTAGGCAACGAGCCGTGCATGTCTGTGCTTGTTCGCATGGCAGAACTTGTAGGCCGAGTTCCACATGCGGGCAGCCAGAGGCAGGCACTTGTACTTGTCCATCAGCCCCGCCTCGCAGGCTTTCCAGATGGAACGCAGCCACTCGTCACGGGATGCCGTTGCCCCGTCCGGGACGCCCTGGCAGGTATCGTGCAGGGTTGCAATCCGATACCACGGGAAAGCCCGGTCGCCTCCGTTGCATTCCTCGGGGGAGTACTGATAGACCTCGACCGCAGGGCCAGCATCCGGTGCCACTCGACCCTTCTCGCAGATGTGGACCACCTTGCCCGTGGTGTCGTTGACCATGAGGTACTGGGGAGATTCCGGGTGAACCGAGAAGTGCCCCGACTCCCCACGCCACTCCCGAAACTTCAGGGTCCCGTTCTGCTTGTCCCCAGAGGTGGAGTGGAACCAGCAGGAGGCAGTGGCCCCGCGAAGTGGCAGTCCCGAAACGAAAGAGACCGGCATGTACCGATCCCAGAACCGCTTCTTGTAGGAGGTCGGAGTGATCTTGTGACGGAACTTGGTGAAGTACCCGGTGTCTGAGTACACGCCAGTGATCGACATCATCGTGTTGCTGGCAGACGACGGGCCCCGGAAGATCTGGAACTCTCTTCCGTACAGCACTCGGACATAGTGGCCGGGAATGAACTTGTCGGTTCCGCCGGTCACTAGGTCTCGGTAATCGCCAGGGCTGCGGCGAGAGAGGCTGCATGCCATCTCGCACAGCGTTGTCCAGGTCAGGATCTTCTTATCCACGGGAGTCCTCCTTGTTGGGAATGCGGCAGGTCACTGCCCATTCGGGAACGGGGGCATCGGTCGTGCAGGCCACGACCAGCCGGTATCGGGTTCGTTGTGCTGGCCAGGGGGTGTAACCGTCGGTCACCAGCACGATGACATCGGGCTTGTACTTCTTGTCCGCTGCTTCCAGGACGATGGTCATGTCCGTTCCGCCGCCGCCGTCCCAGGTCACCTGCTTCAGGTTCTGGACCTGCTTACTGGACCGGGCACGGGTGTCACCGGCCACGACAGGGAACTGGCCCACGGCACGGAGACCTTGGGCGATCACGTTCAGTGCCTTGGCCTGAGTCTCCCCGTCGCACATGGACCCCGAGGTATCGAGGACCACGGCAGCCTTGGGCGTCAACTTATGAACACCCTTGAGGCGACAGTCTGGAACGGCAGACTGTCTGCGGGAGATCTTCCTGTACGTTCCATCCGGTCGGCCGACCGGCTTGGATGCAGCCATGCCAACCGCCGCCGCCAGTCGGGACCAGGGGTCCGGTGTCGGCCGGAGTTTCTCCTTGATCGCAACCTTCAGGCATCCGGGGACATGAGGACCAGCCATCGCACCCCGCTGGATTTGCGGGTTGCCCTCGAACTCCTCGATCTTCTGCTCCACCCGCTCCAGAAGTTCGTCTTCCTGGAAGGCTTCCCAGTTGGGATCGGGTGCCTCTTCGTAGTCCCGGGGCTGATTGTCGGCAGCAGATCCACCACGGATGGGCTCCCACCCATCGGTGATGATGTCGTCCCCGTCCTGCTGGTCTTCGGGCTTGGGTTCTCCCTTGCCCTTGCCGGACTGCTTCTCCTCTTGGCCTTCGCCCTTGTCCTGGTCCTGCTCCTGAGACCCGCCGAACGAATCGCCCGGGATGTTGCCCGGCTCGGGCTTGTCCTCTGACGGACCCTTCTGGGGCTCGGGAGTCTTGGGCTGCTCCTGACGGTGCCGCTTGATGATGGAGAAGTATTCCTCCATCGTCATGTTGGCCTTGATGCCCTTGTACTTCTGGATGGCCTCGGGCAGGTTGACCCCACCCTTGGGCATGTGTTCGGCCACGCCTTCCATGGCCTGCCACACCACCAGATCGGCGGCGATGTTCATGTCGTACATGTCCTGGCCTGAGGGCTTCGGGCCAAGGACACGTTCGATCCGGTGGCAGTGACGCAGGATCAGGTGCATGGCTTCGTGGAGAACCACATAAGCCCCGCCTTCCATAGTCTGCTGCTCACAGAACTCCGGGTCGTAGTACAGCCTGCCGTACTTGTCGATGGCCATGGTGCCCATGCCCCGCCGCTCAATCGGCTGGAGGGCATAGACATAGGACGACAAGTAGGGGAAGAACCTGAACGCCATGATGCGGAACGCTGTTATCAGGTCCGCTGGCGTCTTGATCGTGTTGTCTGCGACGGTCATGTATCACTCCATAAGAGAAAGAGAAGTTCGCCTAAGAAGGCGACGGTGATTAGTGCCACAATGCTGCCCATCCTTGGGCCTCCTTTCAGTTCTTCTCCTTGACGGCAGCAGGAATCGTCTTGGCGAACTGGCCAATCAGTTCCGTGCTGGGCTTGGAGAACGCCTCGGTTGCGGGCTTGCACTTGACGAGGTGCCGCAGTTGGCTGAACACCAAGTCCCTCTGATGCGAGCCGACCGAAACGATGAACGCCTTGACAGCGTTGTCCATACGCTCCGGGGTGTACTTCCGCTTCATCCCGGTCACGAGGGCCGGGAGCAAGCACACTGCCAGGTCGGGCCGCTTCTTGTCGTACTTGAACTCCTCGTCACCATCGAGGATGGCCTCGGCGTTGATGAGGTCGTTGATCTTGATGTGCCGCATGAACTGACCGGCAGCCGTGTCACCGACGAGGCCCTTGCAGATCTGGTTCTGGATGTTGCTCGGGGCGTCGATGCTTTGGGCAGCAGCCAGGGCATCACGGACATAGGTCCAAGACCGGGGCGTCGGGAACGCCATGGTCTCGTCGTCCTTGGGGATGTCGATCTGCAGGGAGGGATTGGCACGGAGGAACGACACGATGAGCATGCCGAACTGGGGACGGAACCGCCGCCAGTCGGGATCCACCATGGGGAACTCGGGCTTGCCCCAGTCGTTGGCCTCGGACTCCATGCCCTGCGACCAGGACTCGAAGTCGTGCTTCCACTTGCCATGCCAGAAGCGATTGTTCATGGACTTGGGCAGGGGGCTGGCGTTCGGAGCCATCTCCGGCGGATTGCATGCCGCCCAGAACATGGTGTCCGGGTGGATGGCAACGTCACCCAGTCGCCGCTCGGTGAGCATGGACAGGAACGCAGCCAGGATCGTCGGGCCGTTGGTGTTGATCTCGTCCACGGCCAGGATGGCACCGGGCCGGGTCAGCCTCTCGGCAAACTTCGGCGGCTTCATCTCGAAGAAGTTTTCGCCCTGGGCCACAAAGGGAATACCGGCGAAGTCCTCGGGGGCATGGGTCGAGCCGATCAGGAGCAGCAGGTCACGGCCCAGTCGCTGAGCCAGTTGGAGAATGCTGCTGGACTTGGCGACACCCGGAGGGCCTTCGTACTTCACCGGGGTACCGGACTGCATCACGATGTAGCCAGCCGAGTTGGCGTCGGTCTTGGCCCAATGAACCTTGATGACGTTGGATGTGGACATATTGCGATCCTTGATTGCTAACGGGGATTGGTTCCAAGGGAGAAGGAGGCCGCTACGAGCAGACCTCCATGAGGTTGTGTGCTTCGACCGCACACTTCACCTGATTGACCGCATCGTGGAGATGGGTCAGCGTCACATTCAGCAGCGACTCGTAGGTACTGATCTTCTGGTCGATCCGGCTGGCATGCTCCAGTCGGGTCTCTTTGCCGTTGGCCCGCTGCTTGGAGCCACCGAGTTGCTTGAGTTCCTCCTCGATCTCGGCCAGTGACTCAGTCACTTCCTTGTCGAGGCTCTCCAGGACCCACCGATAGGAACGCTCGGTGGGCTTGAGGGGGAAGCAGACCGTGTTGATCTGCAACTTTCCCTGTGAGTTCTCCAGGGCGTCGGCCACGGAGTTGAACGTGGCCATGCCCGAGTCTGGCAGGAAGTATGCACCGCCAGCCTTGCGGAGACTGATGCCACCCAGGTGCAGGATCAGCCGCTGCAGGGCAGAAGAGATCATGCCGACCGGGTAGAAGTTCAACTCTTCCAGGTACACCCTGGTCAGGCGGTCCTCGAACTGATCCTTGAGGAGACCCACCATCGGCACAATCGAGGAGAACTTGGCGATCTTGACCTCGGCATTACCAGAGTTCTCTTCCAGCACGACCGACATCACGAAGTCATGCTCGTTCTCGACCTGCCCCTTCTGAACACGGACAGCCTCGAAGCCGATCAGGTCATCCCGAAGAGGGGTGATGTTGATCGGCATGCCCCGTACCTTGATGTTCAGGGCCTCGATCAGGGCATTGAAAGCCACCTTGAGGGCAGCGGGCTTGGTGCTGCTTTTGGGCAGGAGATTGGCGGCATTCACCGAGGTGAAAGCCTGCTGGGCCAGGTCAACAGGGAGTTGGCCCGGTTCCCAGGTGACAAGCATGCCATCCTTGCCCGAGCCGTCGATCTGTAGGGTTGTCGGGGTCATGCCCGATCCTCCTTGGGGTGAGTGTGTCGCCGGTCGGCTCGCCGCCGCCGTCGCCCAGCCTGCCGCCGTGTGGGGCTGGGGTAAGGGTTCTTTTTCTCCGGTTCTTGGGCGGCGTCAAACCGTAAACCAGGGTCTTTTTCACGAGCAAACCGCCAGGAGTTTGCAGGAGTCGATCATGTGCTGGTGCTTGGCAAGGGTCTTGCCGTTCTCTGCGTGGCACTGTGCCATATCCATTGGGAAGGTGGAGGCCACAAGGATGAACCCATGGCCAAGGTGGTCAGCATGAGACGCCAACACAGACACCCTGCCCCAGTCGAAGGCAGGACAGAACCGCCGTGTGTCGATGTTGTTCACCATCATGGACTCACACAGTTGGCACAAGTGGGCTCCGCCTGACCTGACGTATTCAGGGAAGTCGAACTGGGCCCCATCCCAGAAGAATCTGCGATGGGTGATTCGAGGCCCTGGCCTCCAGCCGACCATTGTGAAACACCGCATGCCGTAGCCCATGAGTTGAATGGTCAGGCGGTCCAGGACATAGGGCTCCTCAACGCAGATGGTCCCTCGGGTTCTGTTCATCGGGCCCTCCTGTAGGCACGAAGGGCAATCCTTTCGGCCTCACGGCTCAGAGGTACAGGCACCGCATAGCCAGCGGTCTTGTGCCCATACTCCATGAGGCACAGCCGGGGACGTTCAGAGGAACAGGCAGGGCAGGTCACCGCCCTTCCCGTCTCCCTCAGGAACTCCGCCCGGTCTGCATCCACGGGAGAGTGGCACGATAGGCACTTGTCCATGGCAAACTCCTTGGGTTGAGAGGGGACAAACAAAAAACCCCCGGCCGCAGGATTACTCCTACGACCGGGGGCACCCTTGGAGGTGGGTTAGAGACCGGCTCGGAACCTCTTGACCTTGTCGGCAAAGGTCTCAGCCGGTGGATCGGCGGGAACCTTGGCCAGGCCGGGCACATCAGCGGTGATGGCCTTCCAGACAAGGTCCTCCCGCTCTTCCTCACTCAACTCCCGGACGGGAGAGGAGAGGACAGCATTCTCGGTGACGCCCTCATCGGTGATGGCGGTCACGGGTATGCCCAGCAGGGCCTCGACCGATGGTTCGAGAACCACAGGCTCGGCCACCTTCACCTCGGGAGTGGGTTCCGTTGGTGGGTCGGTGACCTTGTCTGGGGTCTGGCTCGTCAGGCTGGCCATGAGTTCCAAGAACGCCAGTTCATGTTCGGGCTTCATTTCCGCTTCTCCTTTCGCACCATGCGATAGGTCTTGTAGGCCACGCCACAAGCCTGACGGGGGGACATCATCTTGACCCGGACCACGAAGGCAGCCAGTGGCTGCTTGTGGCATTGGGCCACAACGGACAAGGGAACAAAGCGATTGCTCATGGCAACCTCCAAGGGGAAACAAGGGAACTCGGCGTCGGCCAACGTCGGCCGCCGTCGCCCAGCCTGCCGCCGTGTGGGGCTGGGGTAATGGAAACAAAAAACCCCCTGCCTCCCGGGGAAGGAGACAGGGGGCAGGAGATGGGCATGAAGCCCAGCGTCAACGCAGGTCCGAGATCACATCCTTCAGGGTCTGGATGACGATCTGGTTGTCCCGGTCACGGTCCAGCCACTGCTGCCGCATGTCCCTGAGCCTGCGGTTCTCAGCCTCAAGGTCCACGATCTTCTTGTCGAGCCGCCGGACCTCGGCCTGGGAGGCATCCCAGCCCTCAAGGTATTCCCCTGCCTTCGTCTCCAGGGCCCGGACCTTGTCCTGGAGTTCTCCGTAGTGCGCCTGCGCCTTGTCGAAGGCGTTGCGGTAGTCCTCCGCCGCCTTCTCCAGGACAACACACCGGTCACGGCAGGCGTATAGGTCCCTGGTTCGTCGCTGCAGTTCGACGGATAGGCAAGTGTCTTCAGTCTCCATCGTCATGTCTCCTTAGGGTGAAAGGGCAAACCAAACAAAAAACCCCCGACCACCCTCAACTGGGATGGCCGGGGGCAGTGAATGTCCTCAGTCCTGGTATCTCCAGCACATGTCCTCGTCGTGGTCACCCTCATCCACATCGGGAAGGACGAGGGAGATCTTGGTCTCCAGGTCCCGCTCCACCCGGGCCTCCTCAAGGGAGTTATGGAGGGAGTAGCAGGTCCAGTCCGTATCAGGGACTCCCTGCATGGCCTCAAGGGTGCAAGAGAAGGGGCCCATCAGCACATTGGGCTTGTCCTTCATCATCAGGACCACCCAGGTCTCGTCAGGGATACCAGGGACGGGCATGGTCTTACCTCCTGTGGACTGTGGGGCTTGTTGCCCCTGGGGTGAGAGAACAAAAAAACCCCCGAGGACCGAAGTCCTCAGGGGGTTGTTCAGCCCGGGGTGTGTCCTTGAGACCCGTCAAAGGTGGCCCGGTTCCAAGCGGCTCTAGGCCGTGGTTTATTGGGCCCCTGGGTGGAGGTCCGGGGAACAAAAAAACCCCCGGGAGGCCGAAGCCTCCCAGGGGTCTTTGTGGACCAAGGGGGTTAGTCCTTGGTGGGCTCACGGAACTTGAACCCCTGGGCCTCCATGGCCTGGATGTGATCCAGGAGCCCCATGGCGTAGACCTTGAGGTTCTCCGTCACGGGGTAGGCACTCTGGGACCGTCCGAACCGGGCCCAGGTGGAGACGTAGGACTTCCCGTCCCGTCCCACCTGATTCCGGGAGAAGAACCCGGCCTGGTATCCCTGACCCTGGTAGCAGACGGTCTGCACCTCCTCCTTCAGGGACTGCGCCTCCGGCTTGTTGACCTCCTTGGCCATCCGGGTCTCGAAGGACTTGATCTCCTTCTCCGAGAGAGCGCCAGCAGCCTTCAGAGCCTCGAACTGCGCCTGGGTGATCTTCTTGATGTCCATGACTTCAACCTCCAAGAGAACTCCCCGAGTAGCGAGTCTGTCGCATCGTCGGGGGCCGCCCAGCCTGCCGCCGCCGGGCCCTTGAGGAGCAATAACCACTGAGGTAGTTGGGGGTGTTGAGGATTGGGAATGTCAACTGGTTATCACCTGTATGTCTGGCCTGTAGGTAGGGCTTGGTCGAATATCAAGAGCCTAAGATGAGTAATACCAAAGACTTATAGATAGGCCCCGCCCACCCCCATCCGTTGCGTCACATATATCACGTTCCCCTCCTGTTTTTTTCCTCTATTTCAAGTCTGTATGTCCCTGTGTTCACAGGGGACCCCTGCCTTGCATAACGCCCGGACATTTCTGCATGCGTTGACCTGCCTTGCATAAGGCGGTGCAGCAACTGGCCTGATTGATCTGCTCCGTGGACATAAACGGGGCATGAGCGATGTCGTGCGATCCCTGGCCAAGCAGTTGGCGGCTCCGATGCGGGCGACTGGCATCGAGCCCAGGGGGATTCGTGGAGTTCCCCCCCCTCCGCCTCCGCCACCCCTTTCTGCATCGCTACCCGACAAGCCCCCGGCGACTTACGAGGTCCCGGCATCGGCTCCGGCAGTCCCCGAGGGTCATGTCCGGCTGTACCGGGCCGAGCCAGTGGTCCCGGCCAGGGCGGATTACCCCCAGTGGCTGCAGCAGGCCAGGAGCCAGAGCGGTGCCACAGATGCTGCCGGTAGGTGGTACACCGACACGCCATCCACGCTGGGGTTCTACCTGGCGGATCAGGCTCCGCATGGCCGGGTGTTCTACGTTGACCTGCCAGCCGGTCAGCACGAGCCGTTCCGGGTCAGGAACTACGAGGCCAAGCCCGCCGAGGTGGTCAATCCAAGGAACTTCTCCCGAGACCAAGACACCGAGTTCTTCATCCCCAAGGAGTGGGCCGCCAAGCGGGCCCTGCTGGAGCCGTGAGCAAGTACATCCGCAAACTTCGTGGTGCCTGGTCCCGCAAGGAGGGCCAGGATCCTGACGGTGGCCTGAATGAGCGTGGCCGGGAGTCCTACAACCGGGAACACGGGGCCAATCTCCAGGCTCCGCAGCCTGAGGGCGGGCCCCGGAAGCGGTCTTTCTGTGCCCGGATGCAGGGCATGAAGCGGAAGTTGACCAGCGAGAAGACCGCCAACGACCCCGACTCCCGGATCAACAAGTCCCTGCGGGCCTGGGACTGCTGACTATGAGTGACCTCATCCGAAGTCTGGCGAAGATGGTGAGCGTCCAGCCGCCAGTAGCCCCAAAGCGCTACGACCCCAAGGGTGCCGTCATAGTTGCCGGTCACGAATCGCCGCACAAGTTCGACCAATTCTCCCTCGACCACATGGGCAAGGGCGAAGGGGCCCAGTCGTTCTCGAAGGGCCTGTACTTCTGGGAAGATCCCGGCGTGGGGCGGCACTACCACAACAAGTTCAAGCAGGCAGGCTGGGATCAGGACACGTTTTTCAAGCCGCCGAACAATGAGATTCAGAACTACCACGAAGACGGCATTTGGGCCGATGAACTCAAGTCCCTGGAGGCGCTGCACCGCTACGGGCAACTGCCGCTTGAGGTGATTCAATACAGGGATTCCGGCAAGATCAAGGCCGCCGGTGCAGAGTTGGAGCGCTGGGCCCAGCAGCGACTCATTGAGCGATACGGGGACGAGAGAAAGGCCCGGGCGTGGGTCGGGCCGCCGTATGGCAGCACTACTGACCCAAAGTTAGGGGCTCGATTCCCAGGCATGCCGTCCATCAAAGAGCATCAGAGTCTCTTGCGTGAGGACGGGGCTCTTGCGCTTCTGTCGGGATGGCTCAACGACGAATACAACATCTTCCGGGCGGATGACTTCATCAACCCTCCGGGGGGAGTTCCTGGAACGCCCGCCTTCACCTATCACACGCAGATCCATGCAGACCGCCGAGACCTGCCAGACCTGAGGGCACCTGCCGGGGCACTTCCAGGGCATTTGCAAGAGCCAGTCCGCCGCGCAATGAGGTCGCTTCTGCAGCAACTAGAAGCCCCGCCGCAAGGTGAAGATGCCTACCGACACATGAAGGCCCTTGCCAATCGCACAACACTCGGCGGCGTGAGTCCTGGCTTGTACACGAAATCAGGCGGCGACCACGCCTCTATCGAGCAGTTCACTGACCTGGCGGACACTGACGCTAAGATAGCCAGCCACATGGGCCGAAAGCCTTTACTGCAGCCGAGCGGCAACCATCATCCAGCCCTTGGTGCCCTGGAATCGGCTCTTATGGACGAGGGAGTTCCTGGCGTGCGATATGCCGCGTCCGGCGGCCGGTCACCGAAGGAAAACTTCGTGATCTATGACCCGAAGTACCTGGAAATCGTGAAGCGGTATCCGTACTCAGTTGCCGGGCCCCTGCTCGCCCCGGCCCTCACCGAACCATCAGAAACAGACCGACGTTAGCCAGGGCGTACCCGAAGTAGGCGATCCCCATGCCGGGATTCCCCTTCCAGAACTGCTCGACCGAGACGTAGGCGTAGACGAAGCCCGTGAGGGCGATGAGCCAGCCACTCATATGTCAAAATCCACGAAATTAGGACACGTTCGTCCCTTATGTCGCTGCCGACAACGCAGCCGCCATCCGCAGCGCCTCGTCGCCTGAAAAAACCGCGAACAGTTGCGTTACGCTGAAGCCGCCGTCGCGCTGCCAGCAATCCGTGTCGATTGGCACCTCCACCGCGCCGCTCTCAGCGGCGGTCAATAGGTCGCACAACTCGCCGCTAGACTTGGCGTCAACGTCCCACAGCGGCTTGAAGATGAAATCGCACCCAGACGGCGTGCTGTCGCCCTTGACGCACAACTCGTCAAAAATCTGCGGCCTGTATTTGGCAAACACCGTACCCGGCGGGAGCGACAGGAACTCTTCAAGCCTTACGATTCGCATTTGAGAACCAACGGATGCAGCGGACTCGCGATGCCGTCTGCGGGCGTAGTTTCGTCAGCGGTCGCGAGCCGCTGATCCTGCGTGTTATGCAACCTTCGGCCCCTCAATAGAAACGCCGCTTACTGCCGAGTCGATCACCGCCATCACGGCCTTTGCCAGCAACCAGCAATGCTCGCCAGCCTCCTCCCGAGTCTCGCAGACTTCGATCCTAAAATGCTGCGGCCCAACGGTGAGCCACGCCGCGTGTGCGTCGGGCCAATCCAAGTCAAAAGCCTTCGTCACCCGCGTAAACTTCTTCGCTATCGACCTGTCGCGAGCCAACGCTTCCGGCGGGAGTTCTGGCATCATCCAATCCATGTCATGCCTCAACGTATTGCATAACCAGCGGATGCAACGGACGGCTGCGCCGCCGCTGATCCTGCGTGTTCTGCGTATCGAAAATGCCGCTTACCAGATTGCGGCGAAGGTGTGTAGCCCCTTCGGTTCGCCTCTGTCGCCGGTTAGCAACTCGGGCCACACGTCGCATCACCCACACAATCTGTGGCGGCCGGATTCCCACCCGGCTTCCGACCCAGCAACGAAGGATCGTTGCCAGTATCTCGGACACAGGGCATAAGCCCCGATTCCGCGCTTACCCTCAATGCGACGGCTACCCCGTTGCCGGATTTGTAGTCCGCTTTTCCAGCGGCGTCCGTCGCACCAACCACAGATTGAGCGGTCATGGCAGAACCCTCTGTCAGTTTTTCTTTCGGCATAGGTTCCGTTACAGGCGTATGAGTTGTGCGGTCGCGCTCGCGGAGCATGGCGTCGGCCATCTGGTAGGCCGTGTACGCGATGTCGCTTGGGGTGTCCAAAGTCTCCTCGTCAATGCTGTCATTGGCGTGGACGAGAAGCCCCGTCAGCGCCGCAGCGGCGAACGTGTCGCGGTCAGTCATTGGTGGCCTCCCAGCCGCTCCAGCAGGCCGCGCAGGGTGGCGTGCCTCTCTGGGTTCACCCATACTGACGCCACCTCCACCGCCTCCCGCTCCGCGTCGGTGAGCCTCCCAGCCTCCAGCAACTGGCTGCCTTTCACCTCTGCGAGACTAGCGCGGTCAGTTGCCTGACGCAGGGCAAACCGCAGGTCTGCGATCTCGTCGGCAGCCTCCGCACACAGCCTGTCCGGCACCTTGCTGCTGTAGGCCCGATCCCTGAGTTCCGTGACGATGTCGCTCATGGTCTATCCCTCGTTGCCAGAGCCCCTAACGCCAGGCCCACTGTAAGCCCCGCCGCAAACAGCAGGCCAGCCAAACCAACGACCCCCAGCCGAAAGAACACCAGATAGATCAGGTATTCCCGGATCTCGGACAGCACTGTGCCACACAACATTGGCATCTCGCATGTACGTTCCGGCTGTAGATCGTTTCTGATGTTGAGAAAAACAGCACTTTCTCAACATGCGGCGGCGATTGTATCGGCCCCTGGAGCCATGCCAAATCGTGAACCACCCGGGACATAACTCTCCTGGAGGCGTTGTCGCATGCCGGGAAAAACCAGGGAGTCGTACTACAAGGCGCTCTTCGACGCCATCGGCATGCAGGACCCTGACGACCTGACGCCGGTTTTCGATTCCGCCCGCCGTGCTGGGGTCCGTGAGCCTGGCAGGCCGAACAATGCCGAGAGTTTTGCTCTGGCCCCGCCTCACGACAAGGCAACCAAGATCGTCGGCCTTCAGGTTGCTGGCCCCACGACGCTTGCCGAAAGAGTCGCCAAGCACATGAGCGGGGAGATGCCTGGCCGGACGCTGGGCGCGATCATCGACCGCATGCCGCCTGGCACCACGACAGACGAGGCCATCAAGAAGGCCCAGGAACTCCACGACCAGTCTTTTGCAGACCCAAAGACCTATGTGGAGATGACCACTCCCGCCGAGTACTTCACAAGCCAGGTATACGGCGACAAGTTCCCAGAGGTTCTCCGGGCAGCCCTGCTGTCTGGCAACCATCCGGGTGTACTTCGAGGCAGCCCGGTCGTAGACACCTTCGCGGCAGACAGGGTCTACCGGAACGCCAACGAGCCGACCATGCTCATCAGGACCCCGGGCCTGTTTTTCACCAAGCCAGACGGGTCGCCCGTTGGGGGCATGGCTGGAACGCGCAAGAACTTCGCCATTTGGCCAAGGTTCTTTGATTCCGGCGGCGTGGCCCCGCACGAGATGGGCCACCGCTTGTGGCACGCCGGGATTCCGGCAGTCAAAGGCGAGGGCCTGCTGACTTCGCCCGCACTCACCGGCAGGCTGGAGAAGTACTACTCAACCTGGCCTGAGACCCAGACCGAATTAGGCCGCCTCAAGCAGGGGCACTACATGACCACTGGCAAGGTCATCTCGAACAAGGCCGACGCAGAGGACTTCATGCAACTTCTGCTCGCCCCGCCGCCGCCTGCCTCCTCCGCTCCGCCTCGTGCGATGTTTGGGCCGCGAAAGGGCCAGGAATTGCCAGACTTCAATGAGCATATGCGGTTCTGGCACAACATGATGGAAAAGGCCACGCCCCAAGACCGGGAGAGGGTCCGCACGCTCCTGCCAAAGGTCCTGTCCACCGCACCGAAGAAAGATCCGGTGGTGTGATGGAGGGGCTCAACCCGCAGCAGTACGAGCAGGCTCTTGGGCTGACGACCGAAATCCTGCGGAGGATGCACGATCACATCGGGCATTCCCCATACAACCCCAACTACGTCAGCACTGGGGAGATGGCCCAGGCGTTCTTTGCTCCGCCCGATGACCAGAAGGCTGCAGACAACAGAGTCATAGCCACGGCCTTGTCGCTGGCCCTGAACCCGCAGACGCCCGCAGGAGCGCAACTCCAACTGCCGGGCGGCGAGGTTGCTCCGATTGAGGACATCCTGAGGGCTGCCGGATACGACACCCAGAAGGTGTTTGAGCGGGCCAAGGTAGATGACTCGGGCTACCCCTATACGGGCGGCGGCTGGTCCAAGGAGGAGCGGCAGGCCCTAGGCAGAGACCCCGGTGCCTACGAACTCAGCCCCGGCGATCACCAGGCGTATCAGCGGTCGCTGAACACCGTGCCGCTCGGAATCATCCGCAACGCTGTCGAGCAACTCTACAAATCGCAAGAGGACATGCGGAAGATCGAGTCGGAGCCCGACTTTGACCGCTTCTCCGAAAGCCCTGACCCGAGATACACCTCTGCCATGCTGGTAGGGGGCAACGCCAGAAGTGCCTTGAGAGATGTGGTCAATGCCCACGACGCCTCTTATGGCCGCGACAAGGGCAAGCACGCATCCAGTTTCTTCGGCTCGACGTACCCGCAGCACCGAAATGGCGGAGCCGTTGCTGACGCCCTGAGTAACCCCGGGTCGCCAATCGCCTGGTTCATGGACGCCATGGAATGGAATGGGCAGGCTTTGGCCAACCGCCTTATGGACCAGCCAGACTCGGCCTACCGTGCGTCCGTCGCCAGCCAGGGGTGGAATCAGTGGAAAAGGCCGAGTCCACATGGCGTTCCCTCGGGTTCTCCAGAGCAGCGGGATCGCTACATCGCTGAAGCCAGACAGCAAGCCGATCAGATCCGGGCCCCGTCCTGGTCCATGCACCGCATGCGGGAAACAGGCGAGCCGCCCTCGTATTTTGGACAGGGATTGGCGACCTTGGGCTACATGCTTGCGGACCCGTCGAATGTCGCTGCCTTTGGGGCTGGCAAGGGCCTGCACATGGCTGCCAAGGCTGCCGCTCCTCGCCTGGCCTCGTATGGCGTGGGTGGCATGGCGGGTTATGCGACCCGGCTGGCTGGCAAGACTCAGGGAATCGCCTCCGGGAAGTTAGCCCCGTTCCTGCTCCGCGAGAGTTCTGAGGAAGTCCCGTTTGGGGCTGCCATGCAGGGGGCGACCACCCTGGCAGACAGCAATCGCCCAGGGTTCTTCGACTCTTTCAAGCCGGGCCTGCAGAACCGCCCCGACATCAAGGCTGCCCTGCTGGCAGAGGGCGTGGACCCTAATGACCGAAAGGCATTCGAGGAGTACTACGACAAGCAGGAGCGAGAGGCACAGGCCGCAGTCAGCGACCTGGCCTACAAGAACGCCCAGTCCCCCTACCACGCCAGCAAGCGTGGCCTGGGCCGCATCGGCAGTGGTATTGGCGAGGCTGGAGCAAAAGTCCTTGACGCCACTCAGCGTGCCGAAGCCAGCAAGCCGCCTGGGTGGTGGGACGCCTTCCGAGTAATGCGCTGACTCTCAGCCATTCGGGACGCAAAACCGCTTGCTAGTGCGGTAACGCGGGCTTGATATTCACAGCAGGCTGCTGTTCTCAAGCATAGGAGGCTTGTCATGGATACCGAGTCCGTAGATCAGGGCGGTGAAGTCGAGACCTCGCAGGACCTGGAGTCCTCCTCCGTAGGCACTGCCACCCAGGAGGCTCCCTCTACCCCTGAGTACCAGGGGCAGACGCAGCCGCAGCAGGAGTCGGTCTGGTCGAACTTCAAGAAACTCCCTGAGTTTCAGGGCCAAGACGACCGGGCCATCGCGTCCCACCTGTACCAGGCGATGCAGCGGGAGCGGGCTGCCCAGCACAAACTGGCCCAGTACCAGCAGTACATCCCGTATGCCCAGGAGTACCTGGCCCACCGGCCGGAGTTCGAGAAGTGGAAGTCGTCCCAGTCCAGCCAGGCCCAGCAGGGGGCTGCACTTCAGGCAGCCCAGCATGGTGCCCAGCCGCAGCAAGAGACTCCGTGGTGGAACCCACCGCAGATAAAGGACAGTTACAAGCGGTATCTCACAAAGGATGAAGCAGGCCGCGATGTAATTGCGGAAAACGCACCCCTGGAGGCAAAGTCCGCCCTGGAAGACTGGATGCAGTACCGGGCGGACT
>Ga0315903_10002006_pt1 | contig 30581 bp, 30 predicted proteins | sample LakEriMetagenome_7_FD_203524 | JGI IMG/M metagenome (GOLD analysis project Ga0315903, IMG submission 203524) | Freshwater fungal communities from buoy surface, Lake Erie, Ohio, United States - Buoy 2 MA119 | ecosystem: Environmental > Aquatic > Freshwater > Lake | place: USA: Lake Erie, Ohio...
ATGCCGACCAGGAACCGTCCCACCACTATCCAAATCCGTGCCGTCAACACCACTGGCAACGGACCCACCCAACAAGCACTCCTCTAAGAACAGGACAGCACCATGACGAAGCGCCCCGTAGGCCTGACTCGCGTAATCACCAGTGCGGTGGCGAGTCTCGCGCTCCTGACGACAGGCCTAGTAGGTGCGGCATCCGCATCCACCAACGGCTGGGTCTTCACCGGCAGCCTCAGTGCACCCATTAGAGACTCTGATGGTCGGGTGGCCATCAAGGGTAGGGTCACGGTCCCTGCTTGCGCGGATCAGCAGCGTGGGTGCTGGCTTGCCGTCCACCGTGCGGAAAGTGGAGCCAACTCGGGTTGGCAAGAGATTCAAACGAATGGCACTCGATTGGTCTTCCGGACAGCGGGTGTCTACGACATCTCAGGATGGGCGATTCTCACGGAGGGATCCTGGGATGTAGGTGTCGTGGCGGGCGTGGATGCGCAGGGCAGAGCCCAAGGCGCTGTCATCGCATCGGGGCTCACGCCACTGGTAAAGGTCCCGGGAGTTCGCGCCACTCGGCTTGTCACGCAGGCATCGGCTGTATCGGTGGTGCAAGGGGAGAGCTTGACGATCTCCGCGTCCGAGGAAGTCACGTGGACAGACGGCGTTACAACATTTCGGGCTGTTGAAGGCTACAAAGAGCTTGCCTGGCGGCCGACAGGTGCAGGTCTTTGGGACCGCGCCGGGGAGGGCATGGACGAGTTTGCCGTGTCGCCATCGGCACCAGGCGACTATCGGATGGTCGTCGACGGCCGCGCTGGCGAGCCCGTGTTTGTCAATGTGTTCCGGCCGACGAGCGCGCATCGACTAACTGATCCCTCCGTATCAGCTACTGCCGCCATCGCAAATAGCGTTGTCACGATGTCCGCGGCGATGGAGACTCAGTACGACGACAAAGTGTGGAGAGCAAGCCCCGTCGGCACGCGTTACGAACTTCAATTCCTCGCCGAGGGCGCCCAAGCATGGGCGCGAATGCTCACGAGCACGGTGCGTGAGCCGGGCGTGGTCGAGTTTCGGTTCAACATGCTCACGACGGGAAGGTACAGAATCGCAGCTGGTGGAGCTACCGGCCTGTCGGTGCTAATTGAGGAGATCGTCCCCGTGGCGGTTCCTGCCATTGAGCCCCTGGCGCTGCCAACTTCCGTTGCGCCAGGGGAGCCGATCGATGTCAACGTCGGGGTCGATGTCGAGTACTCAGATGGGGAGGTTCGAGACGTTCCGGACGGGACTGACTTCATCGTTGATTTTGCGCCAACCCAGATTCGTTCTGCCGCTGGCGAGTTTGGAGAGCGCGCCAAGCCTCGTTGGCGTCAGTTTGCCAAGGGCAAGACGAAGAACGGGCAGATCTCGATTCAGATACGTCCGAAGGTGTCAGGCTTATGGAGGATACGCGTGGGGAAGGCAGTTACTTCAGGTGTGCTTGTCCGCGTGCAGCGCCGCTAGTCGACAGTGAGATCTGTGGCCAAGATGTCGGACATGAGCTGCTCCGGTCTAGGCTCCTTCATACAGGACCTGAATGCGGTTTAACCTAGGGCCAGAGGTAGTTGTCATGCGTCCAGACAGGCGTGGACATGCCAAGTGGAGTCTGGCGCCGAGTGACGTGTGTGGAGCGGTCCAACACCCGTTGTCCAATCAGGAACCTAGCAACTGCCACACAATCGGCACTGGTCGCAGCCACGACTCAGGTGGCATATCCATTCGTTTCGTGCGCGCTCCCTTGCGTGCGAAGAGTGCGGTTGAGCCGCCGCCATCCAGCACGACAGCGGTAGTGGCACCCAGCGTTCGGGCCACGCGAGCGAGCTCTTCCTTGGTGAGGCCCCCACGCCGGATGCCATCTGCGGCATCGGGAAGCCCTGAGCTCGCAGCGAGTAGCCAAATGCGCCCGTCTTCGTTCCAGGCAAGCATGCTTCGCGGTCGAGGGATGCTCTCGTACGGGGAGCAGATCCGCTCCAGTTGGCCTTCGCGGAGCGCGATGCCTCCGTGGCCGGCGGCATGGACGATGTCTTGATGGTTCGAGGACGTGTAGCTCAATTCAAGCTCTACACGGTCATCTACAACAAGGCTAGGCAGAGCATCTACGGAATCGGCCACGATGATGTAGCCACCACGTGGGACCTTCAGGTCCTTGGAGTTCGGGTACCTGGCGACAACTGTCTCGCCCTTGACAACGACGCCAGCCATCCCGTCAGGGACATGAGTCCGATGCCAGTCGGCGTTCATCACCGCTATCTGCCTTCCGCGCACCGTGGGGTCGTTGAGTGCGTCCACCGGCCACGACTGGCTAGCGGTTGCCAGGCTCGCGTCGAGAGAGACATGTGTCGTCCGCAAGCGGTTATTCGCGTTCCAAGTCACGACCCTGGACCAGCCAGCAGGGACAAATATCGGTCGGGTGTCAGTGATCAAAGCGCCCTGTGGTAGCGCGTCTCCCTTAGGCAAGGTGTCGAAAAAGTCTCCATTGATGGCCGCTAGCGTTGCACTTCGCCCTGCCACTTGGTCAGGATCTGTCATTGTGGGGATGCGTCCGATGGGGCGGACTTGCGCCCGACCCGGCTCGGCGTTCACGACTGACACCCGCACTTGGCCAACCCGCTTGGCCGGCTCAACCCACTGCCATGAACTTGCACGGATTCCCGTGGCAACCCTCCACTCGCGGCTGGGCCTTCGAGGCATGTCAAGTGATCGTTGACATGAGAGGCTCACAGCAGACTTGTCAGCGAGCGACGCTTCACCAACCGGCGTTGCATTGACATCACTTTGATATGCCCATGAGGCGGTCACCACGACAGCGGACAGAAAAATTGTCCCGACCGCTTCCCCCCAGCGCTTCACAGCAATAGCCTAGTCAACCGGGCGACTTGCCGGCCGGAAAGCGTCTGTTCGTTACGGGGGACCACATGCGAAATCCAGCATTCATTGCCGCGCTCTGTTTTGTGGCTGGGATAGGGGTCCTTCAACCCACGGTCGCGGCGGCGATGACACCAAGGACCGCCGCACTGACATCCTCGGGCCTGAACTCGGTAAGCGTCTTCACGTACCAGGACTCAACCGAGGGCTGGATCACATTCCGCCTGCGGGACTCCGCGGGGCTCGGAGCAAATGTCTCACAGTGCGATGTCACGAGTGGCGGTGCTCGAGTTGATTGCGACACCTACAGGCTACGTCCAATGAACTATCGCGGTGGCGAGTGGAAGATCCACCAGACCCCGGGCGGCTGGCTCATTCGAATCTACGTCGGCTACTACAGCGCCTCCGCCAAGTACTGCTGGGAATCTCGCGCTGGTGATCGATCAGGGGTCCAGATCGCAATTCTCACCGGCCGCGAGCGGTTGGTTGTCAAGCGCACTCACATGTACACGCTTAGGTGCGACGGAGTGGCAGCCAAAGCCTCCGGGCCTTCGGTACTCACTACCCGGGCCGGACAAAGTTCGTTGCCATTCTCGGTAACAGCAGATGTCGTTGATCGACGGCGAGCTGTCGCGGAGATCGAGCGGTGCTTCTACGACGTCGAGTTGGACGAGACAACTAACTGCTCCACCGATCCGACGACAGCGGTTGCAAGGCGAACTTCGAGTGGATGGATGATCAAGCGCGCCGTCGGCCTAAACAACGTCTCGGTTAGTGAATGCAAGTATTACCAGAGGGAGCGACCGAGATTGCGATACGACATGACCTTCCTCGACGGCACCGGTGAGGTACTGGGTGAGACATCCTGGTCGTTCCGTCTCACCTGCCAGGGCTAGGTAGGGTCAGCCGACTCGTTCGTGCCGAAACGCCGCTACTGGAGGGCTCGCCTCCGGGTGCGGGGCCCCGGCGGTCTTTTTCAATGCGGCAGATGCACGCTCCAACACGGCGACGATCCGCTGATCGCGCTCCAACCCTGTCTGAATGGAACATGCCCGGCGCACGAGGCTTGGCGATAAGGCGTGCTGTCGATCAGCAGCGCTTCGACGAGGCTGAGACGTCCACGGTTGAGGGCTTGGGGTTCACTCCGTTTCTGGATCTGGCGTGGGTGCTGGGCTCCCTGTCCTACCTCGGCGTACAAAGCACGCTTCAAGCAGCTCCCGTCGTACACGCCCCCATCCCTCCAAGCTCCGGCTCCCGGCAGGGCCTCACGGCTGGAGGCGTCCGCTGCAACACGGGGAGGATCCGCTCATCCGGTCGTGAAGCGGCCAATGGCGTGGTAGTCATGTCCCGTTGATCAAAAACTGATAGGTAGGTCACATGGTCGACACAGGGCGCCTTCCCCTTCGCTCACTGGTCCTTCGCAGTGGGGCAGCCGTGGTCAGCCTGTCCGTCTTGTCGGTCGTGGCGGCCACTAGCGGTCAGGCTGGCCAAGTCGGCCAGCGAAGTGCTCCTCTGGGCCAGGCCACGGCGTATGCGGTCATTGCAACCATCCCGACCGAGTTCACTGCTTTGGAGATGGCATTCGCCAATGCCGATGATGCGGATCCACGCGATGACACGCTCTTCATCGGCACTGACAAGCTCTACGTGTATCCGCCGCTAGCCGGGACTTCATCGACGTGGACGGAAGTGACGCTGTCAGGCTTCGTTCGCTCTCTCGGAGTCGGAGCCAATGATCTATACGTGGGCCTACACCGCGGCGTAGATGACACACTCGCGCGGCTGCCGCTGAACATTAATGGCGCCACTACTCCTCTGAGTACTGCGAGTCTTGTCGAGCAAGCGGAGGCCATCGTGGCTGGCCCTGATGACTCGGTGTACGTGAGTTATTACAACAATCGGTCTGTCATTGACGCCTTCACCCTCGATCTGGGCACGACCCGCGCGATCACGCTGCCCGCCTCCTCTGTCGGGGCACCCTCGGGTATCACCAGGGTCGTGGTCACGGATGACACTCTTTACGCCGGGGGCTGGAACGCCAACAATGGCTATCTCGGCCAGGTGTCACTCGCGAGCGACGATTCGGAGTCCTACACCCCCGGGGTTGGTGTCAGCGGAATGGCAGTGGGAAGCGGCCGCATACTTCTGGGGATGTCGGCACGAGACCTGCTCAGCCTGAATGCCAGTAATTGGGACGATAGCTACAGCGCCGGGTACCGGGGTGATGATGTCGCCGTGTGGGGCACGAAGGCCTTTGCCACGGGCAACACGGCAAACACCGTCACAGTGGCTCCCCTGTCAACGCTCATCGCGGAGCAGACCGTCGCCGTCGCTGCCGGATCAGCCTTTCAAGGGGGTGTTGAAGTTGCCGGCGACGGCGTCGTCTATGTCGCAAGGGACACATCCGGTGTGGCCGTCCTCGCGCCCGCATCGGCAAGCCTGATCACCGCGGCGGGTGCGGCTGGCACATCTGTGCAAGTCGACATCGGATTGCCCACGTATCGGCAGATGGATGACTCCACGGTCACAGCCGTCTGGTGGGGTGACGACACGCTCCCCTTCGCCCGAGTTGTGGGTACCAACGCTGTCGGAGTCACGGCACCCGCCGGGGCTGGGGCTGTCCCAGTCGTCGTGCAGCTCAATGGGGGTGGGGCGGTGGTTGCGGGAACGTTCACCTATATCCCACCTCCGCCGGTGCCGTCGTCCGTCCCGCTCAATGTCGCCGCCACGGCCGGCATTTCCTCGGCATCGGTGTCGTGGTCGGCACCTGCGTCTTCGGGATCCTTCCCCATCACGCACTACCAGGTCGTCTCTTCGCCGGGCGGCCGCACGTGCTTGGCGGTGACCCTGTCGTGCACGGTGGAGGGTCTCACGAACGGCACGGCGTACACCTTCACGGTGAAGGCACTGACCGGAGCGGGCTGGTCGGCCGCATCGGATCCGTCGAATGCTGTCGTGCCACGTGCATCGGCAGGACCGTCGATCGTGATCACGGGATCCCGCGATGGCGGCCGGATCCAGATCGGCGGGACGACGACGGGCTTCGGCACGGGTGGGGAGTTGATCCCGTGGGTGCGGCTTGCAGGCCAGGGCACTTACTCGTCGGGGTCGAGAACGATCCTGGTGGGGATGGACGGGACCTTCGAGTGGAGTCGTCGATCGGCGAAGCGGGCTTCCGTGTATGTGGCGACACCCACGGGTGACGTGCGGTCCAACAGCGTCACGATCGCCGCGAGGTAGGCAGGAGCGGACCCACCGGTTCTGGAGAGTCTTCATTGAGGCCCGGTTTGGGGCCGCTGAGCTGCCGCGTGCGCCAATCTCGCCACCCGCGGAGCCCAGGGCCTGGTAGAAACAAGCATGATTTCGCCCAGCGGGCGCGTGGTCGTCGTCCTTGCCGCCTTCGTTTTGGCCCTGGCGCTGAACTCGGGCGGGGCAAGCGTGGCCATGCCTGGAGTGGCCATCCCGACGCGTGGCGAGATGGCCCCGACAGTGTCGACGCGCTCCGCTCAGCCTGCCAATGGATCATGGATGCAACTGGGCAGTGGCTTGGACAACGACGTCCTCTCGATTGTGAAGGGGAGCGACGACACGGTCTACTTCGGCGGGGGCTTCACCAGCAACAACGCCGGACAGACCTTGAATCGCATCGCTGCGTGGTCGCCATCCGGTCAGATCTTCGCGCCACTCGCGAATGGACTCGACAGCTCCATCGCGGACATGGTCGTGAGCCGAGATGACACGCTCTATATCGGTGGCTACTTCACGACCGCGGTGGGAGGTCCATCACTGGCGGGGATCGGTGCGTGGTCGGCGCGCACGCAGTCGTACACGCCAGTGGGCCCAGGGATGAACTCTCACGTCAGCAGTCTTGCACTGCAGGACGACACCCTCTACCTGTCGGGCAACTTCTCAACATATGTCGGCGGGCCTGCTAACTCTCTGCGCAAGATGGCGCAATGGGGCCCCATCACCAGCGGGGGCGGCTTTGCCCCAGTGGGTGGCGGGCTGGACTTCGACGCTCAGGCCCTGCACTTCCCAGCGAGTGACGACACGCTCTACCTCGGCGGGTGGTTCAGTCAGGAGGTAGGCGGAGCGGCCAATGGCCTGCGGTTCGTGGCGCAGTGGGGGCCGCTCGCTTCCGGGGGCTCGTATGACCCCCTCGGCACGGGGCTCGACAGTCTCGTCTTCACCATGGATTCCGGGAACGACGACTCGATCTTCGTGGGAGGGCAGTTCACGAGCTCGATTGGCGGTGCGCCCCTGAGGAACATCGCCGCATGGCGCTCGGGCGCCACCTCTGATGCTGGCTACGCCCCCCTGGGGCTAGGACTGGACAATCGCGTTGATCACATCGCGGTCGACGATTCCCACAGCCTCGTATATGCGGGAGGACTATTCAGTTACGCCTGCGGAGATGTGGCCTGTGCGGCGTCCCATGACGACACGGTGCTGCTCAATGGCGTGGCGGTCTTCGACCGTCGTACTCAGTCGTGGTCTCCCATGTCAGCGGGTGGCGGCGTCGGTGTGATGAACTCCGGCGTGTTTGCGCTGCTCCGCGACGGGAGTTCGCTCTACGTGGGCGGTGCCTTCACGCAGACGGGCAGTGGGACTCCGCTCGCCCGGGCAGCCCGTTGGACCTGGAACCCTCCCTCAGGCTCACAGGTCATCTCGAATCCCCCCGGAACGGCGGTCACCATCGAGGGCACCGGCCTGATCGGTGTCGACTCCGTGACCGTCGGCGGCCTGGCAGCCCCCATCGACTACTCAACTTCATCGGGCACGTCGATCACCATCACCCTTCCGGGTGGCCTCGGGCCCGGAAGCCACGCGATCGTCGCGGATGCGGTCGGTGGTCTCGGGGCAATTGCCTCCTATGTGGTGGCGGGACCCAGCCCTCCGCCGGCTACCCCGTCTGATCCCCCGACGAGCGTGAGTGCGGTGCCAGCCGATGCTGCTGCGGTGGTGACATGGGCCGCCCCGGCTTCTGCGGGGTCCTTCCCAGTGACCAATTACCTGGCCACCTCCTCTCCCGACGGGCGGACCTGCCTCGTCGCGGCGCCCGCCCTCACATGTGAGGTGACCGGTCTGGCGAACGGCGCGGCGTACACCTTCACGGTCAAGGCACTCACGGGTGCGGGCTGGTCGCCGGCATCCGATCGGTCCAATGCGGTGGTGCCGCGCCCATCTGCTGATCCGTCGATCGTGATCACCGGCACCCGCGAGGGCAAGCGCATCGAGGTGTCGGGGTCGACGACCGGCTTCGGCATGGGAGCAATCCTCAACCCGTGGGTGAAGCTGGCCGGCCAGTCGGCGTACTTGAGGGGTGCCGCCCAGGTGCTGGTGAGCATGGACGGCACCTTCGAGTGGAGTCGCCGCTCGGGGAAGAAGGCCTCGATTTACATGCAGACACCTGATGGAGCGGTGCGGTCCAACACTGTGGTTATCGCGGCACGCTGAGCCCCTCGGTGGGTCGCTGCGATGCTTGTCGACGGGTGTAGCTCGCTGTCAGATGCCCCCCGCAGGATGTCACCGTGGTGCACCCGGCGCCTAGGTCGAGTCAGTCGACTGAGTGGTCGTTCCTCCCGTGGGATAGCCGCTTGGATCGGGCCAGCTTCGACTGCGGGGAGCCCGCACTGAACCAATGGCTGCGTGAGCAGGCGGGGCAATCGGAACGACGCGACTCTGCGAGGACATTCCTTGCGGTGGATACCGCCGGTGACTTGGGTGGATATGTGAGCCTGTGTGGCGCAGATTGATGCAGGGCATGTCAACGTGCCCGGGCTCACTGACCGCTATCCCGTATCTGCCATTCGCTTGGCCCGACTGGCCGTCGACCTGCGGTACCAGGGGCAGGGACTGGGCTCCTACCTACTCGCCCAAGCGGTGCGGCTAGCTCACGAGGTCATGGAACGGGCCGCCTTTCAGGTGCTGGTGGTGGACGCCCTCGATGTCGACGTCACGGCCTTCTACGCCAGATGGGGCTTTCGCCGGTTCAGGGATGACCCCTGCCGCCTTTACCTCACGGCGGCTCAGATTCGTGCCTCCGTGACCGAGGCCAAGGGTGGAGATGAGGTGTAATGTACTCACTATGTATGTACATTAGTACTGAGGGGAGTGAGAGATGGCACCGAACCAGAAGGCCAAGTCTGAGCGACTCAACCTGCGACTGAGTCCCGAGTCCGATGGCCTGATCCGACAAGGCGCCACTCTCTCGGGGCAGGACGTCACCTCATTCATGGTGAGCGCGGCACTGGATCGCGCGCGCTCTCTCATCATCGAAGACGCTCTTGTGCGGTTGAGCCCTGTGGATGCGCGTGATCTCATCCAGGCCATCGATCGCGAGGCGTCACCCGTGCCCCAACTCGTCGAGCTTCTGAGGCGCACGAAGGATGACAGAAGCTCAATGGGCAGTGGTGCCTTGAGCGCATTGGTGGACTGACCACGCACTCCCGCACCGTGGGCATCATCTAGCGGAGGATCTTGACGCGATTCGAGGCGATGCCATCCCCGGTGACGTAGACGTGCACGGTCTTGCCGGCTCGTATTCGCCAGGTGAAGTTGCCCTGTGCGCTTGTCGTCACCTGGCCTCGGTCGACGAACTCCTGCTCACCGCGGAGGCGGACCATCACGGTCAACTCCTGCCCCGGCATCCCGGCCGACGTTCCGGAGATCACGACTGCAGGTCCCTTGCGGATCCCCGTGATGACGATGCTGCGGGGCTTGACCGGAGTGACGGCAGCCGAGGGAGCGGACGGAGCACTCCAGCCCGCTCCGGTGAGCGCCTCGACCGTGAAGATGTAGGGCGTGCCGTTGCGCAAGCCGCTCACGGTGCAGGACAGGCTCGCCGTCAGGCAGGTTCGGCCTTCGGGTGAGGACCGCACCAGATATGTGGAGACGGCGTAAGACCCGGACGAGGCAGGCGCGCTCCACGTGACGACGGCGGATGCATCACCAGGCTGGGCAGCGACGCCGGTCGGGGGCGTCGCTGGCACGGGAGCAGGAGGCGCAGGAGGCGCGGGCGCCGTGCAGGTCCAAGTCTGCTGCTCGGCCACCCACTGCAGGAATGGGTAGCCGCTGTTGAGCCACTCGCAGATTCCCCAGGTCGTGCTGAGGTTCGGCGTGGTGTCGTCGATCGACCAATTGCCGAAGGTGGCGAGGGAAGTCATTTGCGCGGTCGTCCTCGGAGCGCCGAGATTTGCGGCGGTGGTGTTGCGCCCGGTGGTCTGCGTGTCCCAGTAGGAATCGGTGATCGTGACACTGCCGTAGGGCGAGTCGCACTGGCTAGAGATGAAGTTGTCGTAGAAGCAACCCACGAGGCCGCCCGCGTCTTGGCTGGCCGTGACGGGACCGGCGGCGTAGGAATCGGTCAGAGCGAAGGTCTCACTACCCGACGACTCGACGTAGATGCCGATCAGGCCGCCGACGTAGATGTAGCCACTCACCGCAGCGGTGGAAGAGGAATCACTCACGATGAGCTGCGATGTGGTCGTGCTGCCAATGAGGCCACCCGCCCCGCGGCCGTAGGTGGATGTGCCCACATTGACAGTGGCCGTCACCGACCCCGACGACCAGGTGCTGCTGATGGCCGTCGGCACGCTGTCGTCGATCTGGCCCGCGAGGCCCCCGACCGAGCAGTTCGAGGCGTTGCTGGTGCACAGCCCCGTCACAGTGGCATGGACCTGCGCATTGTCGACCGTGCCGCCGTCCAGCAGCCCGACGAGCCCGCCGACCTGGCGGTCACCCGTCACCTGCAGGTTCGTCAGGCTGACATTCGTGAGAGTCGCGCCGGTGGTCACGCCGAAGAGGCCCACACCGTTGCCCGAGCTGGTGATCGTGAGGTTGTCGATGGTGAAGCTGTTGCCGTCGTAGGTGCCGTTGAAGGGCATCGCGGCGGATCCGATGCCGTTGGTCCACGCGGCGTAGTTGGACATGTCGATGTCTGCGGTCTGGAGGAAGTGGAAGCCACCCGCCCAGTAGTCATTGGCATTGCTCATCAGGCAGTCGAGGTTGGCTTCCGTCGCGATGAGGTAAGGGTCCTGCGCGGTGCCCGCCGCGGTAGGGATGCAGCCATTCGCCTGGGCCGGTACAGGTGCGAGGACGAGTGCGCTCGCGGCGAGGGCGATCGCGACAACACCCGCAAGCCATGTCCGTGATTGGGCGATGGGAACCATCTGTCCGATTCTGCCCTGGGGATGCTTTCGCGGACGCGGAGGCCCCTTAGGCGGGGGGAATCACTCGAGCCGTGCTCGTACGGTTCCTGATTTCAGTCAAGACGGCTACGTCGGCGGCTGTGCGTACCGATGACGCCGGGCCGCGAGACCCTCGTGTCAGTGGACGGCACCTTCACGTGGTCACGGCAGGCGAGCCCTCGGTCCACAGGGCGGGTCTACGTGACGGCCGAGGACATGCGCTCCAACACCGTGACGATCCGAGCTCGGTAGGAACTCGCTTTCGCCAAAGCGAGCAAGCACCGTCGATCACATCTATTCACTCGGGCGCATGACATTTGTTCGGCTCTTCCCCGGGGCGTGGTCCAGATTCCTAGCGTGAGGTCATGCATATCGCGCCGCTACGCACATCGATCCTGGCAATCGTGACGATCAGCCTCATGCTGGGGATGGCAATCGTCGCCGCTATGGGTGCCACTCCGGCGCGGGCCGACGCCCAGGTGGCCTCGATCGCGCTCGGGCAGCCGCCCAACGACATTGTGATCGACTCCACCGGTACCTACGGCTACGTCGTGAGCTGCGCCTCGCCCGCAAGCGTCAGCCGGATTCAACTCAGTAGCTTCACCGTAGACGACTCGATGGTCCTGTCGGGATCTTGTGCCTTTGATACGACGCTTGTCGACGATTCCCTCTACGTGACGACGTCCGATCGGCTCTACCGCTTCAATACTGCGACGTTCGGCACCTCGACCGACGACTCGGTCGCGATTCATGAGTACGGCGCGTCAGTAGCGGTGCAGGGAGGCGTGGCCTACGTCGGTCATGTCGCTGGCTCTCATGAACATCAGATCACCAAGATCAACGTGAACACCTCTCCCATGTCGGTTGTGACCACCTTCGCCTCCGGCGGCACCTATCCCGTGAACCTGAAAATCGATCCCGCTGGCACGCACATGTACGTCGTCCACACGATGTCCCATTCGCTGACCAAGATCAGGTTGTCTGACGACTCGGTGCTGGGGTCCGTCTCGGTGGGCCAACAGCCCTATGGACTCGGCATAGATGACACGGGGACGTACGCCTACGTGCCGAGCGCCTCCCGTGAGACCTGGGACTCCTACTACACACCGCCGTGGCTGGTACGGGTCGACCTCGCATCCTTCACCGTGGACGACACGGTCACGCTCCCCTTCTACTGGGGCTACTCGGTGGCGGTCGACAACGCGCGCGGGACGGTCTACGTCGGACAAGCGCGCGAAGGTGGGCGGATCGCCAAGGTGGGTCTCGGCGGCACCATGAGTCTGACGGAGACATTCACCGTCGACAACGGCCCGAGCGCCCTCGCCCTGAGCCCGACCGCTCCCTATCTCTATTCGGCCAATCCCTACGACGGCCAGAACAACACCGTGAGCAAGATCGCCATCATGGCCCCCGCCGCGCCGACAACCACGTCGATGCTGCCGGTCTCGGGGCCGGCGACGGGTGGCACGTCGGTCACGATCGCTGGCGCGGACCTGGCCGGCGCCACTGTCCGGGTCAATGGCGCGGTAGTGAGCACCACCGTCAACACTGCGACCACGATCGAGTTCGTCACGCCGGCATCCGCAGCAGGGAGTGTGGCGGTCACCGTGACCACAGGTGGCGGCACCGTCACGGCTGGCACCTTCACCTTCGACAGCGCTGATCCACCAGCCCCCGTCACGCCCTCACCGGTCCTACCCACGCCCCCCGTTGCACCGGTCGCGGTGATCGTCAGCGGCACCTCATCTGCCGATATCACCTGGCAGGCACCCGCGGAAGCCGGTTCCTATCCGGTGTCCACCTACCTCGTCACGTCGTCCCCGGGCGGTCGCACCTGCATGACGGCGGCCCTGTCCTGTCGGGTCCACGGACTCACCCCGGGCACGGCGTACACCTTCACGGTGAAGGCGCTGACCGGAGCCGGGTGGTCGCCGACGTCACCGGCGTCAAATGTGGTGACGCCGGTGCGGATGACGATCACCATCTCGGGGGTCCGTGATGGTCGGCGAATCACGATCAGCGGATCAGCGACGGGTCTGGAGGCGGGTGCGATCGTGCGTGCGTGGGTCAAGCTCGCCGGTCAGCGCAACTACGTCGCGATGCCGTCTGATGTGCTGGTGAGTGAGGGCGGCAACCTCGAGTGGGCTCGCCGGGCCAGCAGGAGCACCTCGATCTATCTGCAGACCACCGATGGCACGGTGCGGTCGAACACCGTGGTAGTTGCCGCGCGCTGACGGGTCAGGCTTCACCGTCGCGCGGCACCCACGCGGTGACGGTCGTGCCTCTACCCGGTTGCGATTGCGCCGACCACTCGCCACCGAGAAGTCGAGCCCACACCTGGCTCGTGGCGAATCCCCCACCGGAGGTTGCCACACTCGGATCGAATCCGACGCCATCGTCGGTGATGAGCACGCGGACTCCCGCGACGCCCTGGCGCGGTTGGGCAGATATCGATACCTGGGCTTGGCGGGCCTGACCGTGTGCTGCTGCGTTGAGCAGGGCCTGCTCGACGATGCGGTAGATGCCCAGTGCCTGGTCGGCCTCGTGCGGATCCGGTGAGGAGGGCGCAATGTCATCGTCGATGGAGAGGCTGACCTTGAGGGCGGGAGACCATCGATCGGCCAGTGAACCCAGCGCGGAGGCCAGGCCGGTCGACTGCACCAGGGGGCTGAGGGCGCGGCTGGTGCCGCGCACATCGTCGTGACGCACGCTCTCAACGACTTCGGCGATCGAGGCGAGCCTGCGTGACAAGTCTTCGGGAGCATCAGCGCTGACCCGGCGCAGCTCAATAGCGATCACCAGCAGGTCGGCCTGGACGCGATCGTGGAGGAATTCGGCGGCGATCCGGCGGGCTCGCTCCTCGGAGACGACGAAACGGCGCTCCTGTTCGTTCAGTTGTGTCAGCGCCTCCTCGGCGCGCTGGGCAGACTTCGAGACCCGTGAGCCGATGAGACCGATCGACACATGCAAGATGACGATCAGCACGATGTAGTGCATGAAGGTGAAGAAGGGTGTGGGCGTGGTCTGCGGCAATCCCTGGAAGTGCTGCATGACGATCCGGAAGACCACGGCCCCCAGCGCACCGGCCACCATCATGAGCACATAAGCCCAGACCGGTTGGGATCGGCCGCGCGGGGTCGTGAGCCGCCAGACGACCCATTCGAAAGCTACGACCACCGCGCCCATGGCCAGTGAGGTCAGGCTGCGCACGATCACTACCGGCACGATGGATGTGCCGCTGAGTGCGGTGTTGAGCGACTGGTCGGAGGCCTGGAGCAGTGGATCACCGAGCCCCCAGTTCTGCACGGTGACGAAGAGCAGGAACATCCAGCCCGGCCTCAGCGGCCACGGGCCGAGGAAGCTCCATCGACTCATGTGAGATCCGCGCGGTGGGCGTGCGTGGCACGCAGGTAGGCCAGCACAGCCGAGGTGCGCAGGTCGGTGCCCGGTGATGGATCGGGCACCAGCACGGCGTAGGCCTTGGACAGTTCTTGACGCACGGTGCCGGGGGCCAGACTCAACTCCGCAGCGATCGCGGTGGAATCGCGACCGGATGACGCCAAGGCCATGATCTCGCGCTGCCGCGGAGTCAGGGCCTGAACCGGATCGCCCTGCACCACCTTGCGCGCGGCCAAGATCTCGGGGTCGACGACGTTGAGTCCGCGTGAGGTGGCGATGAGCACTTCGGTCAGGCGCGGCAACCGCAGGTCGGCTCGCTTGGCGATGAACGACCAGCCCTCGCGATAGCGATCGGGTAGATGGTCGATGAAGTCCGGGACGACGTGCTGGCTCATCAGGACCACGCCGGTGTCGGGACGCAGCTCGCGCAGGCGGATCCCCAACTCGATTCCGGTCAGTTCACCTTCACCGAGGGCGAAGTCCAGGAGTGCGACGTCGATGGGTCGGGCGCGTGCGATCTCGAGCGCCTCTGCCGAGGTGCCGACCGAGGCCACCACCTCGAGCTCGGGGGCGGTCTGCAGCAGATCGGTGAGGATCCCTCGCAGCGTCGGGTCGTCTTCGACGTAGAGCACCGAACGTCGGGCCCGCGAGGTCACCACGGGTCCACCGTAGGGGCAGAAGGGTTCAGGTGGTGGTTTCGCGCTCATCTGTTCGCTCCCGCGCTGAGCATCTATTCGCTGTTTCGGCGCCGCACCGTCCGGACTCCTAATGTCAAAGATGTGATCAAAACTATGTACGGCTGGGCGGCACGTTCGGTGGCTCTCTCAGCAACGCTGGCGACTGTCGCCCCTCTCGTCGTGATGGGTCCGGGAGTCTCACCGGCCTCGGCGACCGCACCGGAGTCGGGGCAGTGGCAGGCCCTGGGCACTGGCCTCAACGGGAATGTGCGCGGCTTGACCATGTCGCCGGACGACACACTCTATGTCGGTGGCGAATTCACGTTGGCGTCCGGCGCCACCGCCAACCGGATCGCCACCTGGGCTGACGAGTCGTGGTCGACCATGGGCACGGGCACAGGCGCCAGCACCGCCGTCTACAACCTCACGACCACGTCGACCGGCACCCTCTTCGTCTCCGGTGGATTTGCCAGCATCGGCGGCGTCTCCGCCCGTAATGCCGCCCAATGGGATGGCGCGACGTGGAGCGCACTCGGCTCCGGGATCACCGGCAATATCGCGACCGTGCTGGCCCTCGCCGACGACTCAGTGCTCTATGGCGGTCAATTCACCGCCGCCGGCGGCACGCCAGCCAATGGACTCGCGCTGTGGACCGGCAGCGGCTTCTCGGGAGCCTTCGGCAGCATTGATGATGAAACCGTCTACGGCCTGGGTCAACTGGGTAATGGCGACATCGTCGCCGGCGGAACGTTGGCGAACATGGGCGGAGTCCCGGTCCGCAAGGTTGCGCAGTGGCACGACGACACGTGGACCAATATGGGTGGTGGCACCGACAGCGAGATCTATGCCATCGCCCCGAAGGGCGCGGATGCCGTCTTCGTCGGCGGGTATCAGACCGCGGCCGGCGGTGCCACCCAATCTGACGTCTCCACGAACAAGGTAGGCCTGTGGCAGGACGACACCTGGAATGCGCTCGGATTCGGCATCGGTCGCACCAGCGACGTGGTCTACGGCATGGCCTACGACGACACCCACGGACTGCTCTATGCGACCGGCCTCTTCCGCTATGCCTGCGGGAGTCCCGCATGTCTGGTCACCGATGACACCGTGCCGCTCAGCAATGTCGGAGTCTGGGACGTCACGGCCCAGCGGTGGCGCCCACTCGCGACGGCGACGGGGCAAGGGATCAACAACACAGGCAACTCCGTCGTGACTAGCTCAGACGGCCGGACCGTCTATGTCGGCGGCTCCTTCACGAGCGCTGGCGGTGTGAGCAGCACCAGTCGCATCGCCCGCTGGGTCTGGACCGCCCCCGACCTCACCGCCATCTCCCCCGACTCCGGCCCACGCGCGGGCGGCACGTCCGTCACGATCGACGGCACGAATTTCATCGGTGTCAGTCGGGTCCTGGTCAACGGCAGCCCGGCACCCTTCGCCTGGGTAGATGACTCGACCGTCACGGTCACCATGCCTGCGGGGTCCGGCAACGCATCCATCGCAGTCGAAGCCGTCGGCGGCACGACGTCGACCGCGACCTACACCTACGTGGGTGCGGACCCCGTCGTGCCGGTGGCTCCGGGAGCCCCCACCGACGTGCAGGCGCTGGCTGCGGATCGCTCGGCATCCGTGTCGTGGACGGCACCTGAATCACCAGGTTCCTTCCCTGTCACTCACTACCTGGCGACGTCATCATCTGGCGGTCGGACCTGCCTTGTTTCTGCGCCCACGCTCACGTGCGAGGTGACGGAGTTGTCGAATGGCACGGCGTACACCGTCACGGTCAAGGCGCTCACGGGCGCGGGCTGGTCGGCGGCGTCGAGTCCTTCGAATGCCGTGGTGCCGCGTGCACCAGCGAAGCCCACGATCGTCATCACGGGCTCACGCGACGGTGATCGGATCGCCGTCAGCGGCACCACGACCGGCGTCGGCATGGGCGGGGAGCTAAAGCCGTGGATCCGCCCCGCAGGCAAGGCTGCGTTCACTCAGGGTGCCGCGACCATCCTGGTAGGCGTGGATGGCACCTTCGAGTGGGGCCGGAGAGCCGGGAAGCGAGTCAGTGTCTACGTGCAGACGCCCGACCGATCTGTCCGCTCCAACACCGTCACGCTCCCCGTGCGCTGAATGGCCCGTGTGGACAGCAGGGGGCGCCACCTGCGCTGACGAGGCACCATCGCAACCCATCGGCGGATGGAGGTTGACGAATGGTTGCGATTGACATACGGTTGCATGGTGAAGCGAGCAGGGCGGGCGCCATGACCCGCGCCTCCGACCTGATGCGCGAAGTGGTCGCCGATCCTGACGCTGTGGCCCAGCGCCTCCTCGCTGCCGACGAACCCGCGACGCGCGCGCTGGCCCAGGCCATTGAGCGCCGGCTCGCGACAGGATCACTGGACCAGCTCGAGCGCGTGTGGGATCTCTCTGCCGCCCAGGCCGCGTCGCTCTTCGGCGTCTCGCGACAGGCGTATGCGAAGTGGCGCGTGGGCGGAATCCCCGCGGAGCGCCGTGCGGACGTCGCGGAGATCAGTGCGATCACGTCAGCGTTGCTCAATCAGGTCAAGGTGGATCGGATCCCCGCCGTGGTGCGCCGCGATGCAGAGGCACTGGGCGGTGGGAGCATCATCGATCTTGTGCGCCGGGATCCTCGTGCCGCACGGCTGGCCGTCGAAGCCATGCTTGATCTGCGCCGGGTGCAGCCTTGACGTTCGTCGGAGTTGCCCTCCTACCCATCGGTCACCGGTGGCTGCGTGTCGTGGCACGCGACTGGGACGATCCCCTCGACCCGACGTACGCGCAGCGACTGGGGGGCAGGTGGAACCCGCCCGACTCATGGCCGACGCTCTACCTCAATCGCGACCTCGACACTGCACGCGCACAGATCACTCGACTGCTCCAGGGCACGCCCATCACTGCCGATGACCTCACCGACGATGCATTTGCACTCGTGTCGGCAGTGCTGCCTCCCGCAGAGGTCGTGGACTGCATCTCCGCAGAGGGGCTCGTCGGTGCAGGTCTGCCGCTGACGTACCCGGTCGACGACGCGGGGCGGGTCATCGACCATGACGCATGCCAGCAGGTCGGTCGCGCGGCGCATGACCTGCACTTCGAGGGCATCGAGGCCAGGTCGGCTGTCGCAGGTGCGACCTCACCGCAATCTTCGGAGTTGGCCTGGTGGGGACACGATGCGCGGGCCGAGCTGGTCGGTCCTCGGGTGGCGTACGGCGAGTGGAGAAGTCCGGCGACGTAAGGAACAGCTGTCGCCGGGGCGTGACGGTCACGCTCCGCTGAGCCTGGTCCACTCCGGCGGGATGAGTCCCTCGATGGTGGGGCCACTGGCGAACCAAGGGTCAGGCGCGACGACAGGTGTGCGCGGGGCATTCATCCACGCGCCCCACCAGCTGAAGGTGGAGTTGGCGATCACGTTGCCCGCGGCGTAGGACATGGCCAGCATCTCGGTCGCCGGGCCGTCGGGCGAGGTGACGGGCTTGGCGTCGTCGGCGTACCGACCTAGGGCCTGCCGAGCGACATCGGGCTCATCGGAGAAGAGCCAGATCGGGCCGTCGACACCCTCGCTCCGCAGCCACTCGATGGCGGGCTCGTAGTAGGCCGGGCCGAGCAGGCCGAACTCGTCGACCATCTTGTAGTCACCGCGGCGCACATGCACGGCAAGAGGACGCTCGCTCGCCGCACGCTCGATGGCCTGCTCGAGCCAGGTGCTGGGCTGCTTGAGACTCGGCCGGCGCGGATAGCCGCTGTCGACTGCGTTCTGCACCGTGCGCCAGGACTGGAAGTAGCCACGCAGCCGAGTGCCCGGAGGCTGACTCAGCAGGGTCGGGTCGTGGCCGACGCCGGGAGCCTCGTGGATGCGCAGCGGCTTGCGCAGGGCGGGGATGTCGCGCAGCGCCTTGGCGACCGCGCGGCCGGGGATGGTGCCGGGAGCCGAGAGCTTGGCTTTGAGGCTGTTGTTGGGGATCCACTCACCGGGGAGATCGAAGCGCAGGATCTCGATGCCGTGGTCGGTGATGCCGTGGCGGGTCCACGACGTGTCGAGGCGCAGAGTCGTCTTGTGACGCGCGGAGAGTGCTGCGCCGGCGTAGTAGCCGAAAAGTTGGTTGCCCAGGCCGCCAATCAGTCGCACGGTGATCGCCTTGGGCATGGGACGAGGGTATTGCCTGTGGACAGCACCGGTCGGGCCTCCGGATTCTTGCTGCAGAAGGCCGCCCAAGCATCCTCTTCGCTTTCCACGGGTCGAGGAGCGTGCCTGGCTGGATGGTCAGGCGTGTCTTGACTCAGCAGGTCGGACTGACGGATGCTGAAGCCCTGCGGCACGTGAAGGAGGGGTGACGATGCAGTCGGTCACCGTGTTCTACCGGCTCCAGGATGGCTATTGGGGTGCGGGGTGCCCGCAGGTGCCACAGCTTGTCGCGGGGGACGCCTCTCTCACGGACCTCGTGGGCTTGGTGCACACAGCCCTTCGTGACTTCACGGGCATGGCGGACCTCGAGATCACGGATGTCATCGGGGAGTCTGCGGGAATCGGCTGATGCCGTGGCGCGTCCACGCGTGTCGAGCCGCGGGCAGAAGGCATTGCAGTGGGCGAAGCGCACCTGTCCGAAGTGAAAGGAGGGGCGATGACGATTTCGTGCGAGTGGGAGTTCTCCATCGCCGGCCTTCATTCAAGTGAGCTGCTCCAGGCTAAGGGAGATCGCGTGATGTCGGCCCTCCTAGACCTTGAATCGGCGGATCTGCGACTCGCCGACAGTGCCGTCAGTCTCGGCACCGAGACGATGACCATGACCATCGGTCTCGTCGTCGATGGGAATGACTATCAGGAGACTGTCGCTCACGCGCTCACCTCGATCAGGACCGCGATCCATGCCGCTGGTGGATCGGCACCGGATTGGGACGCAGCCGGGGGCGCCCTCGAACCCCAGGGCTTCAGAGCCGCGGCAGTCTGAACCGGACTCATCCGGGCACATGGCACGCTTTACCCCGTGAAGGTCCTCCACGTCATCGCCCGGGTCAACCTCGGCGGCACCGCACGCTGGCTGGAGACCCTCACGGCCGAGCAGACTGCCGCGGGGCAGGAGGTCGTGGTCGCCACCGGGCACGTGCAGGGCGATGAGGTCGAGGACCCGGGCGCCGACACGATGCCGCTGGTGCGGCTCGACCGACTCGGGCGCGCGGTGTCGCCCTTCGATGACCTCATGGCGTTGCGCGAACTGCGCGACCTGATCGGTGACCTGCAGCCCGATGTCGTCAACACCCACACGGCGAAGGCCGGCATGGTCGGCCGCGCCGCCGCACTCTCCATGGGCCGCCGCCGACCGGCGCTCGTGCACACCGTGCACGGACACCTGCTCAAGGGCTACTTCTCTGGCCTCGCCGTGCGCGGCATCTCCGTGTCCGAGCGGCTCATGGCTGCCGCCTCGGATCTCGTGCTGGCCGCGGGGCAGAAGGTGCGCGATGACCTCGTGGCCGCGCGGATCGTCTCGGAGGACAAGGTCGTGGTCGTGCGGCCCGGAGTGCGCGACTTCCCTCGGACCGACCGGCTCGCCGCACGTGCGGAGTTGGGCATTGCGGATCTCGGGGTCGATCGACCCGTGGCCGGCTGGCTCGCGCGCGTGGTGCGCGTGAAGCGACCCGACCGCCTCGCCGCGGTCGCCAAGGTGACGCCGGAGGTCGACTTCATCGCCGGCGGTGACGGCGCACTGCGCGCCGGCCTCGATGAACACGCCTCGCGCAACCTGCGCACGCTGGGCTGGGTGGATCCGCCGACCTTCTGGTCGGCGTGCGACCTCGCGGTGCTCACCTCGGACAACGAGGCGATGCCCTATTCGCTCGTGGAGGCCGCGCTCGCGGGCCTGCCGACGGTGACGACCAATGCAGGGTCTGCGTCGGAGGTTGTCGTCGACGGTGTGACCGGACTCGTCGTACCCCTGTCGCCCATGGCGGTCGCGCGCGGAGTGCAGCAGCTCGTCGCCGACCCCGCGCTCATGTCGTCGATGGGGGCGGCGGCGCGGGAGCGCGCGCTCGTGGAGTTCTCCCCCGCACGAATGCTCGCGGAGCACACCGCGGCGTACGAGAGGGCTGTGGCGAGCCGCTAGGCAACCGCGACGGGCACGCCGTGCTCGTGTGCTGCTGCCGCGAGGCGGGTGTCGAAGGTGGCCAAGGCGCCCTGGAACTCGAGGGCTACGTCAAGAACGCAGCAGTCGGGAAGGGCAAGCCGCGTGCGGGCGCGCAGCTCGGCCAGGCGCCACGGCTGATCAGGATCGCCAGGGGCCGTCGCCAGGCCGAGCCCCGCAAAGGCGTCGCGCACCTGCTGCAGTCGACCGTGCTCGGCAGCACCTACCGCAGACTCCGCGATCGTGAGCGGATGCGCGATCAAGTCGCCGGCGATAGCTGCTCGCCTCACCAGCGTGACGGCGTCACGATGGTGGGCATCACCGGCATTCATGAGTGCGATGAGCACACTCGCATCGAGAGTGGTGGACACGGTCACGGGGTAACCCGATCCCAATCTGCGCGAAGACGATCGAGGTATCCGGGCGGGTAGCAGTCGGCGAGGCCCGCCAGACTTTGCAGTGCCGTCTCGATTTGCAGGGTCCGCTCGATGGGACTCTGCGCGAGCGCTTGAGCACCGGTGAGGATGAGACGTCGCATCAGATCGCTTCGGGCCTCATCGGGCCAGCGCTGTGCAGCGAGGTCAAGGGCCGCGCAGACGTCCTCGGTCTCGGTGATCTGGTGACGGGGACGCGTCGTGGGCATCGCCTGAGTGTACCACTACATGGGTGAGTGGTACACCTTGTGCCGCGACCGCGGAATTTGTCTGATTTCAGGCACTCGATCAGAAATCGGATAGCCTTCTCCCATGGTCGAGGTGTGGATAAGGCAGCGCAATCAGGTCACCATCCCTGTGGATATCGCGCAGGTCTTGGGGCTTGGTCCCGGCAGCATGTGCCACATGAACGTCGTCAACGGAGTCATCACGCTCACTCCCTCGCATCAGCCAGCCTCCCCCCCTCTTGACTCCTACGCCGGGTGCGCTCAGGGGGCCTGGGGCGAAAGCCCCGAGGAGGTCGAGGCGAACGTGTCAGCCGACCGGGCGAGTTGGGATCGGTGAGGTGCTCGACTCCCTAGCAGGGCGGCGGGTCTACATAGACGCGAACGTCTTCATCTACTTCCTCGACCAGTTGACGACCCATGCCGATGCCGCAACCGCAATCCTGGAAACTGCTGCTGCGGGGCGTTTCGCCGCTGTCACCGGCCAGGCCGTCGTCGCCGAGGTCATGGTCGGGCCCTACCGACAGGGCGATCCCTTGGTCATCCGCAAGGTCAAGGAATTCTTCGCGTCAGCGGTGTGGCTCGACGTCGTCGATCATCCGGCCCAGGCATTCGACGATGCTGCTCTGCTGCGCGCGACGTCAGGGATGCCCTTCATCGATGCACTCCACGTCTCCACGGCAAGCCTGTCCCGGTGTGACGTCGTACTCACCCAGGATGCGCGGATGAAGCCAGGGCTCGGCGTGGACGTGGTCACACTCCCCGTCGCGGGCCGCTAGGCCCCGAGGCGCTCCCGGTCGGCGTCGACCATGATCTTGACCAGCTCCGGCGTGTAGGTCTGGGCCTGCCAGCCGAGGAGCTCCTTTGCCTTGCTCGCGTCGCCGATGAGGTCGTCGACCTCGGTGGGGCGCAGATAGCGCGGGTCAAACTTCACGTGCTTCTCCCAGTCGAGGCCGGCATGCTCGAAGGCCATGCGCACGAAGTCGCCGACGGAGTAGCTGGTGCCCGTCGCCACGACATAGTCACCGGGCTCGTCGGCCTGGAGCATCCGCCACATGGCGTCGGTGAATTCCGGGGCATAGCCCCAGTCGCGGCGGGCATCGAGGTTGCCGAGGTAGAGCTCGCTCTGCAGGCCCGCGGCGATCCTTGCCACGGCCATGGTGATCTTGCGCGTCACGAAGGTCTCGCCGCGGCGGGGAGACTCGTGGTTGAAGAGGATGCCATTGCAGGCGAAGAGGCCATAGGCCTCGCGGTAGTTGCGCACCATCCAGTAGGAGTAAACCTTCGCCGCAGCGTAGGGGCTGCGCGGATAGAAGAACGCGTTCTCATTCTGCGGCGGCGGAGTCGCACCGAACATCTCCGAACTCGACGCCTGGTAGAAGCGCGCGGGCACCTCGGACATGCGCAGCGCCTCCAGCAGGCGCGTCGTGCCCAGACCCGTCACATCGCCGGTGAACTCCGGCTCGTCGAAACTCACGCGCACATGTGACTGCGCACCCAGGTGATAGACCTCTGTGGGCTCCACCCGCTCCAGCAGCGTCACCAGGCGTGAGCCGTCGGTGAGATCGCCGTAGTGCAGGAACAGTCGCGCCTCGGGATCGTGCGGATCCTTGTAGAGGTGCTCGATGCGGTCGGTGTTGAAGGTCGACGAGCGCCGGATGAGTCCGTGGACGACGTAGCCCTTGTCGAGCAACTGCTCCGCGAGATATGACCCGTCCTGCCCGGTGATCCCCGTGATGAGCGCGACCTGCGGTGCCATGCCGCCGAGCCTAGGGGGTGAGGACATCCACAGGTGGAGACCGGGCCCTGGCCCGCTGCGTCTCCCTCGGAGCCCACTGCCCGCATGGTTGACCTCAACGAAGCGCGCAAGATATACAGGGAGTCCAATTCGGATATCCATCGAGGGGAGGGTGGCGGTGGCCAAGACCCTGATCGATGTCGACGATGCCCTGCTCGAGGCCGCTCGCGGTGTGCTCGGCACCTCGACCAAGAAGGACACGGTCAACACGGCGTTGCGCGAGGTGGTAGCTGCCCGAGCACGTTCAGAGGCTGCGCTCAAGCTGATCGAGTGGGGTCAGCGCAATGAGCCTTGGGATGACAGCGTTCGAGATCGTGCCTGGCGTCATCCCGAGTGAGCTCGCGGACACCAGTGCTCTGGCGCGTGTCCCTCACCATGAAGGCGTGCGCTTGCAGCTCCTCGAGCCGCTCATGTCAGGTGCCATTGCCTGCTGCGAGATCACGCGGCTCGAGATGGGCCTCACCGCTCGCAACGTAGGCGAGCACGCCGAGCTCGGCGAAGTCCTTGATGCGCTACCCCACGTGTCTATCTCCCAGGCTGACTACTCCCGAGCGTGGGAGGTGCAGGGGCGCCTCACCGCACGCGGCCTGCACCGAGTCGTTGGTGTGCCCGACCTGCTTGTGGCGGCGTGCGCCGAACGACTCGGGCTAGAGGTCATCCATTGCGACGCGGACTTCGACCTCATCTCCGCCGTGACCGGTCAGCCCACTCGATGGGCCGTTGATCCCAAGCTCCTGTAGGCCGTCTCCGTTAGGTTGGACCCGTGGGCATGCTTTCCCCCGACGCTCGGGTCTACGTCGCCGGCCACCGCGGCATGGTCGGCTCGGCCGTGTGGCGCGCCCTCGAGGCACAGGGCTTCGCGAACCTCATCGGCTGGACCTCCTCCGAGGTCGACCTGACCGATCGTGACGCTGCCATGGACGCGGTGACATCGGCCAAGCCGGATGTCGTGGTGGTCGCTGCGGCGAAGGTCGGCGGCATCATGGCCAACTCGACGTTCCCCGTCGAATTCCTTGCCGACAACGTGCGCATCCAGACCAACCTCTTCGAGGCCGCGCATGCTGCCGACGTGGACCGGCTGCTCTTCCTCGGGTCGTCGTGCATCTATCCCAAGATGGCACCGCAGCCGATCCCGGAGTCCGCGCTCCTCACCGGCCCGCTGGAAGCGACCAACATCGCCTACGCGATCGCGAAGATCAGCGGGATCATCGGCGTGCAGTCCTATCGCAGCGAGTTTGGCCGGCGCTGGATCTCCGCGATGCCGACCAATCTCTACGGACCCGGCGACAACTACGACCTCGAGACCGCGCACGCGCTGCCCGCACTCATCCGGCGCTTCCACGAGGCGGTGCTCGCAGGCGCACCCTCGGTGACGCTCTGGGGCACGGGCTCACCGCGCCGGGAGTTCCTCCACGTCGACGACCTCGCCGCTGCCTGTCTGCGCCTGCTCGACGTCTACGACGAGCCTGAGCATGTCAACGTCGGCGTAGGTGAAGACGTGACGATCGCCGAACTCGCCGCCCTCACGGCCGAGGTCGTGGGCTACTCCGGGGCGCTGGAGTGGGACACCTCCAAGCCCGATGGCACGCCCCGCAAGCTCCTGGATGTGACCCGCATGAAGGCCCTCGGCTGTGAGCCGGCGATCGGACTCCGCGAGGGCCTGGCGTCCACCTACGAGGGATATCGCGGGGGCCTCCCCTAGGCTGCACCCATGCGCGTGCTCATCACCGGGGGAGCAGGTTTCGTGGGGTCCCACCTCGTCGACGCCCTGCTGCACCGGGGCGACCAGGTCATGGTCCTGGACGACCTCTCGACCGGCCGCCACGACAACATCCGCGACCACATCGGCAACCCCAACTTCGAATTCGTCCTCGGCTCGATCCTCAACGAGGCACTCGTCGATGACGCCGTCCGCCGCGTCGACGTCGTGCTGCACCTCGCCGCTGCTGTCGGCGTCGAGCTCATCGTCGGGCGCCCCCTCGAGTCGCTCGCGACCAACATCCGCGGCTCGGAGATCGTGCTCGAGAAGTGTCACAAGTACGGCCGCAAGGTGCTCGTCACCTCGACGTCCGAGATCTACGGCAAGAACGAGTCGGACCTGCTGAGCGAGGATGACGACCGCATCCTCGGTTCGCCGCTTAAGACCCGCTGGTCCTACAGCGAGGCCAAGGCGATCGAGGAGGTGCTGGCCTACTCCTACTGGCGCGAGAAGGGCTTGCCCGCGGTCATCGTGCGCCTCTTCAACACGGTCGGCCCGCGTCAGGTGGGCTTCTACGGCATGGTCATCCCGCGCTTCGTCGAGCAGGCGCTCAAGGGACAGCCCATCACCGTCTACGGAGACGGCACCCAGCGCCGCTGCTTCTGCCACGTCGCCGACGTCGTGCAGGCGCTGCTCGGTCTAATGGACTCGCGCGAGGCCGAGGGCCAGGTCTTCAATGTCGGCTCGCAAGAGGAGATCTCCATCGCCGACCTCGCCGTGCGGGTCATCGACCAGCTCGGCTCATCAAGCCCGATCGTCAAGGTTTCGTACGACGAGGCCTACGAAGAGGGCTTCGAGGACATGCCGCGCCGCGTGCCCAATACGGCTCGCGTGCGCGACCTCCTCGGCTGGCAGACGCAGCGCAATCTCAACCAGATCATCGCCGACGTCGCGGCCGACATCTCCACGCGATGAGCCCAGGGCTTACCCGGTGAGTCCCTGGCTCTACGTCGCCGCCTTCGTCGGCTCCGGCATTCTCTCCGCGATCTTCGTTCAGCTCTCGATTTGGCTGGCGCACTGGTCCGGTCTGACAGATAGCCCCGATGGTGGGCGCAAGACTCAGGACCGACCCATCCCCAAGCTCGGCGGCATCGCTGTGGCGATCGCCTTCACGCTCGTCTTCCTCACCGCGGTCGGCCTCAGCGGTGAGATCACGGCGTTCCAGCTGCTCGCGTCGGTCCTGCTCCCCGCGCTCATCGTCGCAGGTCTGGGCTTCATCGATGATGTGCGCGCCCTGAATCCTTGGATTCGCCTCATCGCCCAGACTCTCCTGGCTCTGCTCGTGTGGTTCACGGGCACGCAGGTCGGCTTCTTCCGCATCGACTGGCTTGATGCGGCCGTGACCGTGCTGTGGATCGTCGGCCTCACCAATGCGATGAACCTACTCGACAACTCCGATGGACTGGCAGCCTCGACCACCCTGGTCGCCGCTCTCGGCACGGGCATCGTGGCGGTGATCTACGGGCAGTTCTTCGTCGGCGCACTCTCGTTTGCTCTCGCGGGGACGGCGGCAGGTTTCCTGTGGCACAACTGGGCGCCGGCCTCGGTCTACCTCGGTGACGCGGGTGCCTACTTCCTTGGCTTCCTGCTAGCAATCGTGACGCTGCGCCTGCGCCCGGTGGGCATTGCCCTGCCGTGGAGTGCACTTATCCCTGTCCTGTTGGTCTTCGTGCCGATCCTGGACACGACCTTCGTCGTCATCCGTCGGGTGCTTGCCGGGAGGCACCCCTTCACGCCGGGACGGGATCATCTGGCGCATGTGCTCATGGATCGCGGCCTGTCGGTCCGTCAGGCAGTGGGGGCGCTCCAGCTCATCCTCGTCCTGAGCGTCGCGGGCGCCGTCGCCCTGGCCTGGTCCTTCCGCTAGGACGCGCCCGGAGTCTCAGATCTCGCGAGCAGGGCGTGCACCTCGGTGGCGCGGAAGCGCCGGTGCCCTCCCAGGGTGCGCACGCTGGAGAGTCGACCATCCTGCGCCCAGCGAGTCACGGTCTTGGGGTCGACACGGAAGAGCGCCGCGACCTCTCCCGGCGTAAGTAACTGCTCCTGAGCGCCTGCCGCATTGGAGCTCATGTCCATGCTCCCTCTCGTGATTGTGCCCGATATGCAGGTGGGCCCGGGAGCTTGCGCTCCCGGGCCCACCTGTCATTCAGTGCCTAGCTTTTCGACCGACTGTGTCAGTTGGCCGGGATGATGACGCGGTTCGAAGTCACCGCACCGTCATCGTTGGTGACGTAGGCGTAGAACTTCTTGCCGGTCTTGCGCTGCCAGGTGAACGAGCCGTCCGCGATCTCCGGACGAGCCGAGCCCTGGGTGAAGGTGGTCTCACCGGGGAAGCGGAAGTACGGAATGACCGTCTTTCCATCCTCGATGCCACTCACGACACCGTCGATCTTGATGCCGGGCTTGCCGCCCACCGTGGTGCGCGAACCCGTGATCGTGATCGACTTATCGGACGGAGCAGCGCCGACCCTCACGACGGCCGCGGCCGACGTCTTCGGAGCCGGAGCACCGGTCGGCGGCACGTAGCCAGCGGCCCAGGCTGCTGCGGTCACGCCAGACTTCGGAGTGACCGTGATGGAGCCCGTGCCATCGGTGCCGGCAACCAGCGAGATGGTGCCAGTGCCGTCGGCGCCGACCGTCACGTCCTGAGTGACGTTGAGACCACCGAGGCGAACCTCGCCGGCCGCAGTCACAGTGACAGCGTTGGTGGCCGCATCACCGGGGACGGCGTTGCCGAAGACGTCAGTCAGCTTGACTGTCGCCGTGCCGAAGCTGCCCCTGGCGAGCGTCTGCTCGACCGGAGTGATTGCGATGTCGTAAGCGGCGGCTGCAGCCGTCGCCACCTTGATCTTCGCCGTCGTTGTGAGACCACCGGAGGTGAAGACGACGTCGTGGTCGCCCGCCTTGGTTGCGAAGACGTAGACCGGCGTGCCCGAGGACACGGTGACGGACTGCGCTCCACCGCTCCAGACGGTGCTGGCGGTCGTGGACACCTTGACCCCTGCGCCGACGGTGACGGTGACGTTGTTGGCCGGGGTCGCCGTCGGCGTGAAGCCGGTGACGTTACCCGTGGCCGTGCCGGTAGCGCTGGCGACCGTGAAGGTACCGGTCGTCGCGGTGCCGGCGGTGCCGCCGTAGGGAACCACCTGGTAGGGCAGGACCGCAATTGACGTGGTGGTGTTGGTGATCGGCGTCGTGCCGCCGCCCGCAACCGCCACGCTCAGGCCGGTGATGCCGCCGTTGGTGGTGTAGGCAATGGAGAGAGTGTTGTTGTCATCAACCGGAGTGATTGCGCCGATGTACGCGCGGATCGAGTAGTTCTCCGTCGTGCCGCTGACAATGCCACTCGCGTTGGTCACGGTCACCTGTGCCTGGCCGAGGGCATTGGTCGTGCCCTGGGTGAGGAAGGTGCCCGAGCCAGCGAGACCACGGAAGGCCTGGATGGTCCAACCTGCCTGCGGGTCGCCGAACTGGTCGGCAACAGTGACGGCCACCGGAGTGACTGCGCCGATAGCAGCCACCTGCGAGTCATCCGGCGAGATCCTGATCGTGGCAGCCGACACAGTGGCGGTCTTCTGCGTGATCGTGTTCTGAGCAGCCGGTGAGACCGCCGCATTGGCGACGTTGACCTGGCTCACGGTGAGCGTGGCATTGTTGAGGATGCCCGCACCGCCGATGGTGAAGGTTGCCGTCGCCTGCTTCGAGGCGTTGGTCGTCACATCGGCGTACTGAGTCAGGGTGCTCGTGCCATTTAGCGTGCCTGCCGAGAGCACCGCCTTGAGGCGGATGGTGTTGCCCGCTGCCGCGACTGTGGTGTCGTCCACGAGGACCCGGACTGTGGTCGTGCCCTCAGGGATCTGCGTGGTTGAGGACGACGGGGCTGTACCCCCGGCGACCTGCTTGACCGGCTCGGCCACCGTGATCGACTTGACTGTCGTAGTCGCCACCGAGCCCGACTTGACCAGGGTGGCGGTCTGAGCGGTCACGCCCGACGCGGGCAGCGTGCCCAGCGGCGTGGCCGTGATCGTGCTCGTGCCCGCAGACTGCGTGTCGATGGTTACGTTGGCGGTGCCGAGCTGCAGCGCCCCACCGACAGCGCCCGTGAGCGAGGTCGACGAGAGGGTGTCGTCACCGTTGGAGGCAAGGCTCACGGAGTCGACGGTCTGCGGCTGAGTCGTGTTGCCCGCGGCATCCTTGAGGGTCACGGCAAGCGCGCCCTGGCCGCCGACGAGGACCGTCTGGGTGGCCGGAGTGAGGGCAATGCTCGTGGGGGCGCCGGCGGTAGCGAAGCTGAAGGACACCGTGTCCGTGCCGTTGAAGATGACACCGGCGTAGGAGCCCGCTGTATCTACGTTGAAGTAGATGCCCGTGTCGTCGCCTAGGACGTAGGGGGCGTTGGTGGTGTGCGTGCCGTTCTGAGCCAGCGTGACGGTGTCATCCACCGTGGTGCCGTTCGACTGCCAGACCGTCATCGTGGCCGAGCCTGTCGGCGCGGTGGTGAGGTCGACCGTCGAGTTGGCCATGATGGACGTCCCGCGCCAGCCCATGGCGGCCGGAGGAATATTGAGGGGTGAGCTGGTGCCGGTAGCGCGGACCGCAGATACGGCCGCTGTCGCCACCGCCTTGGGCTTGATGCTGGGCTTGGCGGAGGCCGCCGGAGCCGAGGCAATCGTGAGTGCACCCAAGGCCAAGGCACCCGCAGCGACCCCAGCAAGTATTGACTTGCTGGAACGCATTGCGTTAGACAATGCCTTTCCTTTCGATGCGTCGGTGCGCCGCAGAAGTGATGTCGGAATTGGTGGCATTCGGTGGCGCAACTCGGACAATGCCCCGTGTGGTGTGGATGCGTGCCCCAAGCGGGTGCCGGGCCATCAGGAAGCCGAATTGGCAACGAAGCGTCGCTAGGCGGAGGCTGGGTCGCTCTCGTCGTAGATCGCCTGCTTCGGGCGGCCGAGTTGAGCAACTCAGCGACTTGCGAAATCTGCTCGAAGGACCGAGGTATCCGGCGTACCGTCTGCTCCGTGAAGGCCTCAGTCATATGGGTGCTCGCCCTTGCGATGGGCGCCGCCGGGCTCGCCCTGGCACCGAGT
>Ga0315903_10002011_pt1 | contig 30558 bp, 24 predicted proteins | sample LakEriMetagenome_7_FD_203524 | JGI IMG/M metagenome (GOLD analysis project Ga0315903, IMG submission 203524) | Freshwater fungal communities from buoy surface, Lake Erie, Ohio, United States - Buoy 2 MA119 | ecosystem: Environmental > Aquatic > Freshwater > Lake | place: USA: Lake Erie, Ohio...
AAAAAATCGCTGTCTACCAAGAACGCTGTTCTATTCGTGTCGTCCGTGGCTTTAAGTAATGCGCTTTGAAGAATGAGCCAACAATCTTGCAGCCGTATCTGAGATTGCATGGCGAATGCAGCAACATCCAGTTCGTCGATACCCATCGATTCATCGGTTTTAATTGGTGGACGCGCGAGCGGACCGAGCAGAAACGGGGAAATCAATGTGTGCCATTGATTACTGTCGGACTCAAGTGCCAAGACTGATCTATCAATTATGTCCCTGTAACGCAGGCCAACTCGCGTTGGCGCTAAATCCGGTATCAAATCAGTGAGCAAAACATACAGAGCATCTATTCGCCGACGAAAGTCGCCCCATCCTTCGTACTTAGTGCTTGTAATAGCAAAGAAGTCATTGCTGATTGATGCTTGGTATGCGTTGGAGTCGGACTTAAAATGATGTACAGAGTTTTCTTCTTGGGATGCTTTATTTGCTATCCCACCTGATATGTTCACGCCAATGCTGATTTGGTTTTCGACCGTCCGCGCAACGTATCCAAGCTTTTGCAGTTCGGTCGAAAGACGGCTTTCAGGTCGGTAGTCAATCATCGTAGTAGCAGAGTACCGAATCTGGCAAACGACCTCTGCTATCGGGTTTCTACCGTAAGAAATTTTTGGATGCGTGTTTAAAAACATTTTGCAAACGCTTTCCGTGGTCAATTCAAGTTGACTGTTTTACCGCGCAAGATTGTCCCGTTTGCGCACATTTTTCAATGGGCGGACATCGTCATTAGGGCGAAATGTCAGCCTTGTACGGTAGCAGAAAGGTTTCGCCTTCTCCGAATGGTGCCGTTGGTCCGTTTTCCGAACTACTTAGAACTGGACTCCGAAGCCTATGGATTGTTTCCTTATCGTTTTCTGCCGTAGCAGGTCGGTGTAATAGTGCCGCGCGGCACGCGCGGCGTTGATTGCAGTCACGCCTCCCCGCTGTCAAGGCCGTCTCCACGCCGTCCAGCGTAACAAAGTCCTTTCTACTCGGACACTCGTAGCATACCTGTCAGATGACCGAGTCGATTACTTTGCCTTTAATTCATTCCGCAACGCGGAATTGGCATCTCCTGGGCGGTGAGTTTTTGACCGCTGCCGCCTAGCCTCCTCTTCCACTTTTGAACGAATCGCGCCTGCCAGTCCCTCTGCATTCGTCAGCCACTCTTGAATTGAATCGCGATTCCTGAGGTGCTGGGCCCACTGGTCGTCGCCGGCTAGGGCGCGGTAGTCCAGCCGAATCGGCTTCGACCACCTCTCGTAGGCCTCTAAGCAGGGCATCCGGCGCTCGATATCGGATTTTCCGCGTGATTTGGGGGAATGCAGGGCGGCGCTGATCATCCACTCGCGCCACGGCTTGTTGCCCCGAGACTGGTTGCATTTGCCGCAGGCCGGGACGAGTTTATGGATTTCGGTGATGTAGCCAGTGGGCTGTCTGTTCTCGAGGATAGCCCTGAAATGGTCCCATTCGGACTTTTTGTCGCCGCAGTAGGCGCAGACGCACTGTCCCCGCTCCATGCCCAGGACGGGAAGGGCCTCATCGACCTCCTCAGCGGACGGTTCGATGTAGGGCGTCAGCGTCGTGAAGAACAAGCCAGTCAGCGTAGACGTCCGCCCCGTCAGTTTCGGTGGCTTCCCGGGGGGATTGAAGCCGGGATGGCCCATGGGAACAGACTCGTCTGCAGCGATTGATCTGCGTATGTATAGCCGGCGCAGCGCCGTTTGTAACTAGCCCGTGTCAGCCGGTCACGCCGGAAACATGTGGGCCTAGCTAAGGCGATCACCGGCCTACCGACCGCCTCGTGGACATACCGCGACCCGCCCCGGCTGGCGGAGAGCCTCGGAGACAGGAATCTTTTGATATATATTTGGCGAATTCGCTGGTTTCATCACTTGATTTCTCAGCCGGTAATGTATGTCCAGACGCGACTGGTCGCGGCACGAAGTGGAGGTCATCGTCTCGGACTATCTTGAGATGCTTTCGCTTTGGCTGTCGGGCCTGCCGATCAATAAGTCCAAACGTCGGCAGGAAGTCCAGGCTCGGCTCGAGAATCGGTCAGAGGGCGCGGTCGAGTACAAGTACCGAAACATCAGCGCTGCGTTGCTCAAAGCCGATTTCTTCTATATCCCCGGTTATAAGCCGCTGGAACACTACCAGGGCCTATTGGACGACGTGCTTTACGAGCGCTTGGTCGGTCGCGAAGACCTGCTTCGCATCGCAGCAGCGGACGCTGATGCGCCGATTGTCGTACCCGATGCGACTGACCTGCTTGGCATCGTGCGTGATAAGCCTCGCCGAAAGGAACGACCCTCAGGCGTCACTGACCCGCCCAGGCGTGGACCGTTGACGACCAATTACATCGAGCGCGAGGCACGTAATTCGCTGCTTGGCCTAGCGGGCGAGCAGTTCATCCTCCGGTTCGAGACGGAACGGCTCTGCCGGGCCGGCAAAGAGAACCTTGCGTCCAAGATAGAACATGTGGCTGTCACCAAGGGCGATGGGCTGGGCTTCGACATCCTTTCGTTTGAGGAGTCAGGCCGAGAGCGGCTGATCGAGGTCAAGACGACCAAGTATGGCGAAGCGACACCGTTTTTCGTGACCCGCAACGAGGTGGCGGTATCCGAGAAGCACCGGCTCGAATATCACCTGTATCGGTTGTTCGAGTTCCGCTCGGGGCCCCTGCTCTACATGTTGAAGGGCGCGATCAGTGCGACCTGTGAACTGCTTCCAGCGAACTATTCGGCACGCCCGATCTGAGATCGGGATTTCCCTGGATGCACGCGGCATAACACATACCAAAGAGGGGACGGATTATGCTGGAAATCAGGGAGTTGCGACGGCAGCTCAATCTCATCCGTGCTCGCCATCCCGGGCTCATGGGTCACGAGGATGAAGATGTGTTCCCCGTATGGGTGCTGATGACGTTGGCCAGCGCCTCTGAGCAACAGATCGTTCCCTCGCTTTGCGGCGGCTCGTATGACGGGGAAATGGACGCGATCTTCGTCGACAGGCATGCCGTTTGGATCGTCCAGGGAAAGCTTCGGGCGGCGCCCGGAAGGGACATGGAGCCCGCGAAAGCGGTGCGAGACTTCGCATGTATCGTCGACAGACTGTTCGAGGAACCGACGCACCCCGATCACCAGAGCTTCTTGAAATACCTAGAGCGTAACAAGAAGGGCGCCCTCGAAAAGTTCCGCGATGCGTCGCACGCGGTTCGCAAACGTGGGTTACCAGTCCGGTTGATATTCGCATCGACAGGGAGATTCAATCCCTCCGTCGAGTCGGATGTGGAGAAAGCCGTCAGCCGCGTTTCAAAGCAAGCATCGATCAGCCTGCTGGATGGGCGAGAGATCGCCCAGCTGCTGAAGAACTACATCCGAGACGTAGCGCCTGCTGTGCCGTCGCTACAACTGAGGGTGGTCGCTGGTGATTATCGTCCGGACGCGATGGGCGACAGCAGCTTGCGTGCCTGGACTGTGGCCACGACCGCCTCCGAAGTCGCGGCGTTGCTGCATAAGGGCGGGGAGCAGATCTTCTCGCGGAACATCCGGCACGGGCTCGGCGACAAGGTGCATGTGAACCGGGCCATACGTCGGACGCTCGAAAAGGAGCCACAAAGGTTCTGGTTCCTGAACAACGGTCTGACGATTACCTGTGAATCCGCCCGTATGGAAGGTGATCAGATCGTCATGAAGGGCGCACAGATCATCAATGGGCAGCAGACCACTCGAACCATCGCAGAGGTACTTAAGACCGGATCACAGGGGCGCAACGCTGGAGGCGCCCGAGTTGCGGTCCGCGTCATCAGTTTCGAGGAAGTCACACCGCAGGAAGCCGACCGCTTAGTGACACAGGTGGTCGAAGCGACCAATTTCCAGAACGCAATCAGCAAAGCGGACCTCAGATCGAACGATATCAAACAGATCGAGTTGGCGAGGGACCTTCAGGCGCGCGGCTATCTCTTGATACGCAAGCGCGGCAGACAAGATTCACCGAACGGGCTGAATTTCCTGAAGCACCGGATCAAACGAGAGGAGCTATTCTCTGCTGTCGCAGGAACGTTGCAGGACTCGATCGCTCTGCGGGAGGGACAGACCCCGCTGTTTGATAGCGATCGGGGCATCTATGGCCAGATCATCTCCATGAGTTTGGACAGGCTAATCGCCGCATGGCGTTTCTGGAAGCTTGTGAATCACGTCGCGTATGGTGACCCATTTCGGCAAGGCGCGAAATTTCTTGTCCACTTCCATGCGTTCAAAGCGCTTTCGGACGGCGTGGGACGATTTGATCGGTTGGTCAAGCGGCTCGAGAACAACGATAAAGATGCAGAGCAACTGCTCTACGACATCATCTGGGCGTATTTTGATGGCGCCGGTCGATCGTTCAAGGCCAATAGGCGACTAGATGGCGACAAAGCGCTGCTTCCGAAGCCATATCACCAGCGTCCGAAATCGTCGGAGAAGTTCCGTGCCTTTTGGCGCAACTCGAAGTGCGCTAAGTTCCGCAAGGAAGTTTCGGCGGCAACCCGTGAGTTGTCTGCCATGCTCAGCGATTGACGCCGGTATGCGGCGTCGGTGCAGCGCGGTGTCACCGAGGCTTTTTCAGTCCCGACCGCTCTTGGAGCAAGCGCTGAACGAAGGGCTGGTTCAACCAGAAGCATAACTTCTGGGTTCTATTCCCTTGAGGATCGACATCATCCACCGAACCATCGGCGCTCTTCGGGCGTAGGTGGATGTAGATGGTCTTGGACGCTGGGGTCAAATTCGAGATACGCTGGTGTTTGATTCGGCGGTAAGCGGCCTTCCCCCCTCGAACCTCGCGCTGAAACATCGTCCACTCGCGCTTGATGCCCTTCTCTTCAACTGTGGAAGGTGTCCAGAAAAAGGGTATGCCGAGCACGCCGCGGCGGTAGTCATCCTCTCGATGCGTCCGGAACAGCGGAATCATGAGGATGTTCTCGAGGTGGGCGCGAAGATCGCTGTCCTCCCAAGTCTCCGCCGCGAATTCGACCAAGCTCATCGCGGGGAAAGACATCGCCTCGAAGGGCCGCATATCGCGAGCCCGGGCGGGGATGGTCTTGGGCTTGATGCCCAGGGCTTCCAGTTCGAAGAGTTTCTTGTCGTCGGACATCACACCGAGGACTCGGCGAACCAGCAACGAGGCGGCGTGTTTGGGCCGCGCGGTGCCAGCACCGGCAACCTGTGGGATGCCAAGGGAGTCGGCGATATCACCGAGCGTGCGACCGACATAGGGGTTGAAGGCGGCCAGTATCCGGTCGCGTGGATCTCGGTCTACGTCCCTCACTCCCACTATCGGCAGGTGCGTGTACGCGGAAGGCTTCTTTGCTTCGCCGTAAGTCGTCTGCAGGAAAGACGGCTTCAGAGCGAAAGAACGCTTGCGCGCTTTCGTGCTTGGGTTCTTCGGTTGCAGGACCCATTTGGAGTCCTTGCCCGCACCCGACGTGCAGGCGCCCAGCACCGCGGCCTGCCCCTCGGAGAGCTCGTGCGCGCGACCGTCACGCACATAGTGCCAAGTACGCTGCCAGTCCTCCTCGATGGTGTAACGGACCGGCGAGCCGGTCATCTGCCACATGACGATGCGGTCGACGGTGGACGCCGGCCAAGTCGTCGCGGTCGTGTACCGGTAATAGATGAAGAGCGTGGCAAGAAGCTTGTGACGCGCCCGGGATTTCAGCCAGTCTTCATCGAGCAACAAGTTGTAGTCGATGCTCGTGATCTTGCAACGCTCCTTCACGCGCAAGCCGTTGCGGCTTGACTTTAGTGGTACGACCTTTATTTCGACGCCCGGGAGATCGGGTTCCGGTCGACTATCGTTCTCGTTTACACCGAACCACGCATGCAGCAACTGCCCCGCGGCACCTTTCCCCCTACGCTTGAGCAGGTCGGGCCGCTTCATCGCTTCGGCGATCGCTCTCAGCGTCTTCCCCTTGAGGCGTTTGGCATGTGCGAGAATCGATTCGAAGTCTTGATCCTCGAACTTGAAATTGCCTATACTTCGTTCCATACGGCTATATAAGCGCATCGCCTCCTCGATTGCCAGCCAGACCCGCATCCTGCCCGCCCTGCCATGACTTCAAAGAAGAAAAAGGCCGCTCCTGCCCGAAAGGCCAAGGCGAAAGCCGGGCTTTCGAGCATCCGTGTGGTGGAGCTGTTCGCGGGCGTCGGCGGATTCCGTGTCGGGCTAGAGAACGCGAACAGGGACCTTGAGGGCATCCGGTTCGACGTGGTCTGGAGCAACCAGTGGGAGCCGTCCACGAAGCGGCAGCACGCGACGGAGGTCTATGAGTGCCGCTGGGGAACGTCCGGTCACAACGGCGATGACATCTCCAAGGCCATCGCCGCGGGCGAGGTGCCGAAGCGCTTCGAGCTGGCGGTCGGCGGCTTCCCCTGCCAGGACTATTCGGTCGCGCGGACGGCCAACCAGGCCGCCGGCATCGAGGGCAAGAAGGGCGTGCTCTGGTGGAGCATCCACGAGATCATGCGGCGGAACCGGCCAGCCTACGGGTTGTTCGAGAACGTCGATCGCCTGTTGAAGTCGCCGACCAAGCAGCGCGGGCGTGACTTTGCGGTGATGCTGGCGTCCATGGCGGACCTCGGATACGTCGTCGAGTGGCGCGTCATCAATGCGGCGGAGTTTGGCTTCCCGCAGCGGCGCAAGCGCATCTTCATCATGGCGTACCGCGCAGATTCGGAACTGGGCGAAGCGGCTGCAGCCGGCGGGCTGGAGTGGGTGACCTCGAGCGGAGTGATGGCACAGGCCCTCCCCTGCACGCCGTTTCACCGGCCGGGCACGCGACAGCCGGAATTGGTCGGAGCGTCATTGCCGAACTTCTCGTTGAAGGGATCGCTGGCGGACATCTCCGAGGAGTTCAACAAGAAGGGGCAGCAGCGCAATCCCTTCGAGGATGCGGGACTGTTGGTCGGGCGCGATGTCTTCACGCTGAAGACTCTGCCGGCCTATGACGGGCCGCGGCAGTACCTGGGCGATGTGCTCCAGCCGGAACACGCCGTACCCGAGGAGTTCTACGTCTCCGAGAAGGACCTGCCGAAGTGGCGGTATCTGAAGGGCGCCAAAAGCGAGCTCCGCAAGAAGCCGAACGGGGTCGAGTACAGCTACGACGAGGGCCCCATCGCCTTCCCGGACCCGCTCGACCGTCCGTCACGCACCATCATCACCGCCGAGGGCGGCAGCACGCCGTCACGGTTCAAGCACATCATCCAGTTGCCGGATGGTCGTTGGCGTCGTCTGACGCCGGTCGAGTTGGAGCGGCTGTCCGGCTTCCCGGATGACCACACGCGCCGCATCGGGATATCGGACGCGAAACGCGCGTTCTTCATGGGCAACGCGCTCGTCACCGGCATCGTCACCCGTATCGGGCTTGAGCTGGCGAGCCGGCTGAAATAGCCCGCATCACGCGATGGCGGACACGGTCTCCCGACAGGTCCGATCGAAGATCATGTCCCGCATCCGCGGGACCGGGAACCGCCGCACCGAACAGCAGTTCGCGTCTGTGCTCCGTCGGGCTGGGATAACAGGATGGCGGCGGCACGTGGTCATCAAGCTGCCGGTGACGCGTTCCGCTAGAGCCATCGCCACGGACGGTACGCCCTTCCGGCGTCAGGTCCGGCCCGACTTCGTGTTCCCGAAGCCGCGGGTCGCTGTGTTCATCGACGGTTGTTTTTGGCATGGGTGTCCGCGGTGCTACCAAGCTCCGTCGAGCGCCAAAGCCTTTTGGAGTGCGAAAGTCTTACGGAACAAGGAACGGGACCGATATCAGCGAGGTGCGCTGAAGCGGTTAGGCTGGACGGTGGTGCGGGTGTGGGAGCATGAGATGATCAAGCAACACCCGCCGCTCACACGATTGAACAGCACGTCGCGGCGCTGACCTCCACGCATCACCCGCAACTAAAACTCCCGCCTCAACGACCGCGACAGTCCGACCACGAGCGAGGTCGCGACCAGCGCCAGCGCCAACGCGAGATAGGTGTCGGCCACCCCCCAGCGCTCCACCGCATAGCCGGTGGCGACCATGCCGAGCGGCGGCACGGCGTAGAACGCGGACATCTGCGCGCCGTACACCCTGCCCTGCTGGTCGGCGGGCACGCGCTGCTGGATCAGGGTGGTGATGAGCGGGTTCAGCGGTCCCCAGAAGAACCCGAGGAAGAACGCCGCGGTGGCGAGCAGCGGCAGCGGCGGCAGCAGCGCCATCGGCACGATGCTCGCCGCGGTGCCCGCCAGCGTCATGCGCAGCATCGTGCGGCGCGACAGGCGCGCGCTCAGCCAGCCGTACCCGAACGCGCCGAGCGTCGCGCCGGCCGAGAGCGTCGAGATCACGAGGCCCATGCTCGCGGGGTCGCCCCGCTCCTCGAAGTACGCGGTCAACACGATGGACTCGGTGGGCAGGTAGATGGCGGCGATCACCACCAGTGCGAGGGTGAGGGTGCGCAGCAGCTTGTCCTGCCACAGCACCACGAAGCCGCGCATCAGCCCCGCCCCGCCCGTGGCCGCCTCCGCCTCGCCGCGCGCCCGCGCCTCGAGGCCGAGATCGCCGACGCGCAGCAGCGCGATGCAGCAGGCCGAGACCCCAAACAGCAGCGCCGCGCACCAGAACGGGCTCACCGCCCCGAAGGCGGCGATCAGCCCCGCGGCGAGCGCGGGCCCGGCGATCCAGGCGACGCCGAAGGTGCCCTCATGGATGCCGTTGAGCCGCTCCTGGTCGATGCCGGTCGCGCGCGCGGTATCGGTGAGCAGGGCCTTGCGCGCGGTGTAGCCGGCCGGGTCGAACAAGGCGCCGATCACGGCGAGCAGGACCACCGTCGCCGGCGTCAGCCCGTAGAGCAGCGACACCACCGGGATGGCGAGCACCGACAGCGCCGAGAGCAGGTCCGAGCCGATGCTCACGGCGCGGCGGCCGATGTGGTCGACCAGCCAGCCGCTCAGCGGCGCGATGAAGAGCGGCGGCAACGACGCGGCCGCGAGCACGAGGCCCGCGAGCGTCACCGAACCGAGCCGTTCCATGACGAGCCAGGGGATCGCGAGGGTGACCATGGCGTTGCCGAGGCCCGAACAGAGGTTCGCCGCCTGCAGCAGCCACACGGGGGTGCGGATGGGGTGTCTCCTGATGGGGGTGGGCGGGCGGGCGGGCGCGGGGGCTAGCGACGGCCTCACGCAGCCCGCAGCGAGACCTTCACGCGGAAGCCGAGCGCCGCGGCGATGTTCACGAGCGCGTCGAGCGAGAACCGGGAGAGGCGGCCGTTCATGAGGTCGTTGATGCGCGGCTGACTGACGCCGCAGCGCTCGGCCGCCTCGACCTGGGTCCAGCCCTTGGCGGTGATGAAATCGGCGATGCGGCGCATGAGGTCCGCGCGCGCGCGCAGGTTCGCCGCCTGCTCGGGGGAGTCGGCGAGCGCATCCCAGACGCTGCGGAAGGGGGTGGGGGGCTGGGTCATGGGTGGAAAATATACTGGTATGGATATAGCGCGGCAAATGCGCGGGCCCGGGGGCATGCAGCTCGGCCGGCAGGTCAACCGGTCACGATCTGTGGACGCGTTAGTACTTCGTTAGTACCGGGTTCATACGCCGCGACAGGTGCGAAAAAAGAGGTTCGCATGCAGGCGCTCGGGCGGGTGGGCAGGCCGGCGCGGCCGGTAAGCCTCGAGGCGGCCGCGTATGGCCAGGCCTTGGCGAGGGATCATTGTTTCACTGACGGCAACAAACGGGTCGCGCTGGCGGCCATTGACGTGTTTTTGAAGATAAATGGCAGCGAGCTGACCGCCTCGGAACCGGACGCCGTCGTGACCCTTCAGGCGCTCGCCGCCGACATCTAGAGTTGGATGCTCACCCACTTCCACTCGGTCATCGCTTCCATGTCGTACTCGGGTCCCTCGCGGCCCGTGCCGCTGTCGCCGACGCCGCCGAACGGGACATGCGGCTCGGCCTGCGCAGTCGCGCCGTTCACATGCACCATGCCGGCGCTGACCTCACGTGCGAACCGCATCGCATGGGCGAGGTCGGCGGTGAAGATGGCCGATGACAGGCCGTAGCGGCTGTCGTTCGCGGCCTGCAAGGCCTCATCGAGGCTGTCGACGACATACACCGAAGTCACGGGGCCGAAGGTCTCCTCGGCGTGGCAGAGCATCCCGCGCGTGACGCCCGTCAGCACCGTGGGCTGGCAACGGTGACCGACCCAGCCGCCGCCGCTCACCACCGTCGCGCCTTGAGCGATCGCGTCATCGACATGGGCTTTGATCCGCGCGCGCTGCCGCGCGTTGATGATCGGTCCGATCAGGGTCGCGGGATCGTGCAGATCGCCCATGCCGAGCGATGAAGCCGACGCCGCGAAGCGCGCGAGGAACTCCGCGGAGACGCCGCGCTGCACGTAGATGCGGCTCGAGGCCATGCAGATCTGGCCCTGGTTGCCGAAAGATCCCTGCACCGCCGCCTGCACCGCGCGCGACAGGTCGGCATCGTCGAGCACCACGAGCGGGCTCTTCCCGCCGAGCTCCAGCGTCAGCTTCTTTCCGAAGCGGGCTGCGAGCTCACGGATGTGCGTGCCGACGCGCGTCGAACCGGTGAAACTGATGCTGCGCACGAGCGGATGACCGGTCAGCGCGTCGCCGATCTCATGACCGAACCCCGTCACCACATTGAAGCAGCCGGGCGGCAGCCCTGCTTCTTCATAGACCTTGGCGAGGCGCAGCGCCATCAGCGGCGATTCCTCGGAAGGCAGCATCACCACGGTGTTGCCGAAGGCGAGCGGTATCGCACTCAGCCGCACGCCTTTGCCCAAAGGCACGTTGAACGGCGTGATGCTCGCCACCACGCCGAGCGGCGCGCGGAAGGTCAGGTTCATCTTGCCGGGTACATCGCTCGGCAAGGTCTTGCCGGAGAGGTGCCGTGTCGCGCCGGCGGCCGCGCGGAACACATCCGCGGCACGCTGCACTTCGTGACGGGCCTTGCCGATCGGTGACCCGATCTCGGTGATCATCAGCGCCGCGAGCGACTCGATGTCGCGCTCCAGGATGGCGGCGGCGCGGCTCAACACGCCTTCGCGGAAGTTGACAGGCGCACGGCTGAACGCCGCAAACGCAGCTTGCGCCGCCTGCACTGCCGCATCGACATCAGCGGCGGTGCCGCGCGCCGCCAGCGCGAACGGGCGGTCGATATCGGGATCAAGATCCTCGAAGTAGCCGCCCGCCGACGGCGGCACCTCGATGCCGCCGATCCAATGCCCGTGGCGCGTCAACGCCCGGGCCGCGCCCTCACTGGGTGGCATCGGGCTGCGACTCCGGCTCCGCGCGGCGGAACGCCTCCAAGCCGCGGCAATGCGCGTCGATGGCGACCAGCGTCGGGAATGGCGCGAGGTCGCAGCCGAAGCGGCGGGCGTTGTACATCTGCGGCACGAGACAGAGATCAGCGACCGTGACACTGTCGCCATGACAAAAACGGCCGGCCGTCGAATGTCGCGCCACCAGCGCCTCGAGCGCGAGGAACCCCTCGCGGATCCAGTGGTTCACCCACCGCGCGACTGCCGCATCGTCCGCGCCGTGATCGCGGCGCAGCCGGTTCAGTATCCGCAGATTGTTGATCGGGTGGATGTCCGCGCTGATGATGCCCACCATGCCGCGCACGACTGCTCGCGCTGCGGGCGAAGACGGCAGCAACGACGGTTGCGGCCAGCGTTCATCGAGATATTCGATGATCGCGGTGGACTGGATGAAGACGCCGTCCTCGGTCTCGAGGGCCGGCACCAGACCTTGGGGGTTGAGCGCGAGATAGGCCTCGGATCGCTGCTCACCGCGCGGCAACGCATGGGTGGCATTCTCGGCCTGCAAGCCCTTGAAGTTGAGCGCGATCCGCACGCGATAGGCGGCGGAGCTGCGCCAATAGCCGTGCAGCTTCATCCTTGCGCGGGTCCGATCCGGATGCCGATATCGCCGATGCCCTCGATGCCACCCGCGACCACATCGCCGGCGACCAGCGGCCCGACGCCTGCCGGCGTGCCGGTGAAGATGAGGTCGCCCGGCGCGAGCGCCATCGAAGCCGACACGAAAGCGATGACCTCCGGCACGGACCAGATGAGCTGCGAGATGTCGGCGTCCTGCTTGACCGTGCCGTTGACCGACAGCCAGATCCGGCCTTTTGACGGATGGCCGATCTCGGCTGCTGGCACGATCGGTGCACAAGGGGCCGAATGGTCGAAGGCTTTGCCCCATTCCCAGGGGCGGCCCGCATCGCGCGCCGCCAGCTGCAGGTCGCGGCGCGTGAGATCGATGCCCACGGCATAGCCGAAGACATGCTCGTTGGCCCGATCGACGCCGATGTTGCGACCGCCGCGCGCGATCGCCACGACGAGCTCGATCTCGTGGTGGAAGTTGCCGGTCTGCGGCGGATAGGCGATGACCGAACCGCCCTCGATCACGGCATCCGCCGGCTTCTGGAACATGAACGGCGGCTCACGCGTCGGGTCCTTGCCCATCTCGCGCGCATGGGCCTCGTAGTTGCGGCCGACGCAATAGACGCGTCGCACCGGGAAACGCGCATCGCTGCCGCGGACAGCGACCGAGACCTGCGGCGGGGGATCGATGATGTAGTTCATGCCAACCTCTCTTCCCTGAACAATCCTGTCGCTTGCTGCACGGGCCGGTCCGAGAACGAGAACAGCACCGCGTCGCTTGACGCCTCATGCCGTACCGTGGCCCAGCTCGGCGCGACGAACACATCGCGGGCCGACCACTCGATGACGGTGTCCCCGATGTGCGTCCTGCCTTCGCCCTCGACCGGCGTGAACACCGTGGCGTCGGTGCTGCGGTAGGGCTGCATCGCGAGACCGCGCGGCAGCAGCTGCATGAAGGTGGCGATGGTCGGCATCGCGAAGCCCCCGGTCACCGGGTTCACGAAGCGCATCTTGTAGCCATGGCAAGGGTCCGGCTCGCCGTTGCGGCGCAGCGTCTCGAGCGCCTCGCGCGTGCGCGCATAGGGGTAGCTGAAGACCGGCGAGGTCAGACCGGACGGGCGGTGATCGACCGGCAGCAGGTTCGAGCCGTAGCGCGCCAAGCTGTCACCGACCGGGCGCGTCACCGGCTGCTCGACGGCGCCGAGGTGCTCCATGAACGAGGCGTCCAACGCCTGGACCAACGGGATGTCGAGCCCGTCGAGCCAGATCACCGGATCCGGCGTGTCATTGCCGTGGTCGTGCCACTCCCAGGACGGCGTGATGATGAAGTCGCCGGGATGCATCACCGTGCGCTCGCCGCCCACCGCCGTGTAGGCGCCGGTGCCTTCCAGCACGAAGCGCAGGGCGCTCTGTGTGTGGCGGTGGCTGCGCGCGCGCTCGCCCGGTAGCACCAGCTGCAGCCCCGCGTAGAGCGACGTCGTGATGCGTGACTGACCCGCGAACATGGGGTTCTCGAGGACCAGCACCCGCCGCTCGGCCTCTTCCACCGAGACCAATCCGCCGGCCTCCATCAGCAGCGCCCGCATCTCCGGATAGCGCCACGCGGCGGCCTTGCAGCCGCTCGAGGGCTGCTTGGTGACGAGCGCGGCGAGCGAGAGCCACAACGGTGAGAGGTTGCGCTGCGCGAGACGGTCATAGAACTCCTGCCGTCGGCTCGCGATGTCGTCAGGTCCTGCGGACATGCTTCGTCTCCGTTCGGTCGGACGGCACAGCCCCTCAGGGCAACGCCACGGTCATCGGATCGTAGCAATAGAGCCACTCGCGCCGTGACCGCGCGATGTCCTTGCGGATGAAGGCCTCACGCATCTGTGCGGCATCGGTGATGTGGAACAGCTCACCGTGCTCCGTCGACTCGCGCACGATGCGCGAGGTGCGGGGTGCACGGTTGCGCTCGTAGCGCCGCAGCGCATCCGGCACCGGCTCGCCGCCGTCGAGACAGCGCGCAAGCACCCCGCCGTCCTCGATCGCCATGTTCGCCCCTTGAGCCATGTAGGGCAGCGTCGGATGGATGGCATCGCCCAGCAGGGTCGCGCGGTCGGTGCTCCAGCGCTCGTGCAGTTCGCGGCTGTTGAGCGCCCACCGGAAGCACTGGTCGTGGTCCATCGCGTCGATGATCGCCTGCACCTCCGGATGCCAACCGGAATAGTCCTGCTGCAGCTCGGACCAGGGACGGCGCGCAGTCCAGGATTCCTCTTCCCAGTCGCGCTCGTGGCAACCGACGAAGTTGAGCAGCGAACCGCCCCGCAGCATGTAGACCACGGCATGGTTGCGGGGTCCGCACCAGACGGTCACCACCGGACGCGAAACAGCAGCGGGCAGACGCTCGGCCGGCACCGTGACCCGCCATGCGGCTTGCCCGGTGTAGACCGGCTGCGCAGGACCGATGATGAGGCCGCGAACGACGGACTTGATGCCATCGGCACCGACGAGCACATCGCCCTCGTCCGTCCGCCCGTCCGCGAGCTGCACACGCGCCGTCGCGGAGTTCTCGGTGAACCCGGTCGTGCGCGCCGACAAGGTGATGCAATCCGGATCGAGCCGCTGCACGACCTCGGCCAGCAGACCGTGCAGGTCGCGGCGGTGCACGTGGTAGTAAGGCGTGCCGTGCAGGCGCTCGTGGGTGCCGTCCTCGTTCAGCGGCACGCGATGCAGCATCTCGCCGGTGTCGAAACGGCGGAACTCGTAGGCGAGCGGCCGCACCGCCACCGCATCGAGCCGCTCGCGCAGACCGAGGGTGTCCAGAACCTTGACGGAGTTGGCGCTCAGCTGGATGCCCGCGCCGACCTCACCGAGTTCCGGCGCCTGCTCGTAGATCCGCACCCGGTGGCCGCGCTGGATGAGGCAGGCGGCCGCTGTGAGGCCACCGAGACCGGCGCCGGCGATCAGGACCTTCATGGCGTCCCGTGCGTTCCCGCGTCGAGGGACTTCGGCAGGTAGCGCTGTACCCCCTCGAAACAGGACTTCGGCCAGATAGGGTTGAAGATGTCGATCTTCACGGGGACAGGGCTCCTCGGCGGCGGATTCCATCATCCCCCAAACGCCGTGCAGCCAAACGACCCGGGAAGACCTTGCACCCGCTTTCTCAAATCAATCGTCCGATTCTGTAAATGTCCATCGACCGCCGTAGAGGCGCCCCGTCCGTGATCGATGCGTGATTGAAATGACCTCTCCGGAGTTGCATCCTTCGCTCCCATGAAACGCCAGACGCCGCGGGCTACCGGCCCGGCAGACGATCATGCCGAGGGCTTCATCCGCACCCTGCTGGCGGGCCCGAATGGCCGCCTGTCGCAGGCGTTCGAGAACGCCTGGACCTCGCCCCACACCTCCCGCGTCGAGGCCAACGCCGAACGCGGGGTCACGCGGTTCCTCGTCGACCGCAGCCTGCCGCAAGCCTCGGGCCGATACGAACTGTTCTCGATCCGCGACCAGATCCGCGTGGTCATCGAGGACCTCCAGAACACCGGGCCGCGGCTCGAGCGGGCACCCGGCGAGAACCTGATCTCCTTCCGCATCCAGCTGGCCGGCGAGTTCATCGCCGGCATCGGCGGCAGCGACCCGGTGCATTTCCATTGCCCGCATCTCGGCGCACGCTTCCAACCTCGCGGCACCTCGTTGCGCCTGTATTTCCCGCCGGCGCCGCTTGCCCGCTCGGTCACGCTGTTCTGCACACCGCAGTTCCTGCTCGGCAACCTCGTCACCGAGCGCGACACCCTGCCGCCACAAGCGCAGCAGCTGCTGACCGCCGCGGCCCCCGATTTCAGCTATTGCCGTCTCACGGTGACGGCCGAGATCATCCAGTGCGCCGCCGCGCTGCTCAACAACCCGGTCTCCGGGCTGCTGCGCCTGCCCTACGCCGAAGCGAAGGTGCTCGAGCTGCTGACGCTCTGCGTCGCGGCCTTCGGCCGGCTGGAAGCTGCGTCGGTACAGCAATTCTCGGAGGCCGATGTCGCGCGGTTCCACAAGGCCCGGGAGATCCTCGCCACCAAGTTCAGTCCGCCGCCCACCATCGCCTCGCTGGCGCGTGAGCTCGCCATCAACGAAACGAAGCTCAAGAGCGGTTTCAAGGCGCTCTTCGGCCATACGGTGTTCGAGTACGGGCACGAGTGCCGCATGCAGCATGCGCTGCATCTGCTGCGCGACAAACGGATCCGCATCAGCAAGGTCGCTGAGGCGGTGGGGTACCAGCATCAGGGCACCTTCGCATCGGCGTTCAAGGCGCACTTCGGCATCCGCCCGAAGGACGTCCGGCTGCCGCCCGAGCCGGAGGTCGGTCAGGCGCCCATCATCTCGACGAAGTAGACGCCGAGCGTGCCGGATGTACGCTCAAGGCAGCGGCCGGATCTTCGGTGCGCGACCAGGCGGATACAGCGACGGGATGCGTAGTCCGCCGAAGACCTCGTAGGCGGTCAGTTCGTTCGGGTCCTCGATGATGGCCTCGAACAGCACGTCCTTGGTCGCGTGGTCGTACTCGCGGATGCGGCCATAGCTCGGCACCTCGTTGAGGTACTTGCCGGCGTCCGACTCGTCCACACCGAGACCGCGCTCGCGGTCGGCGCAGATGGCGTCGACGATGAACATGTTGCCGGTCTTCGGCAGACGCCGCGCGTCGCTCATGGCCCACGAGAAACACGAGCCGGGGACCGGCCCGTCATGCGACGACCAGACCTGCCGCACCGTCATCGCTTTCTCGTCGACCTTGTACTCGACGCCGCGGCTGAAGGACTTGTCGGGCGCCATCCAGGGTTCGGGCGGACGCGCCCGCAGGAAGCCGTTGTCGTAGACCACGATCGTGCCGAAGGCCGTGAGCTGCGGATTGTGCTGGTGCGACGGCCAGAGGAAGGGCTGGCCGACGGGGCGCAGCACCTTGTCCTCGAGCGCGCCCCAGCCGCCGGGACGGCCGAGGATCCACTTCACCTTGCCGCTCTTGCGGTCGATCTTGAGGATCGCTTCCTGGGTGCGGAACGACACCAGCACCGAATCGTCGGCGGCGTCGTACGACACGCCGTTGCCGTGCGTCCAGTCCGCATGGTCGGGGAACCCGCGCGTCGGCCAATAGGCGTTGGTCGCCTCGTAGCCGATGCGGAACGGGTCGATATGGTCCCAGGCGCTCCAGCGCCACAGCACCTTGCCGGTCTTGCGGTCGATCTCGATGATGTCGTCGCCCATCACCATGCGGTCGCGGCGCTTCGAGAGGTCGAAGGCGTCGTCGTAATAGCCCTTGACCATGCGCGCGTTGGCGGTGAGCGCGAGGAAGTTGCCGTTCGGCATCTCGTGCGGCTGGTGGTGCAGCGTCTGCACGTCGATGCCCACGCCCGCGCTGGAGGTGATATCGGGGTTGCGCGCCGCGTACCACTGGTTCACGACGTTGCCGAGCAGGTCGATCTCGAGCGTGCGGTTGTCGGCGCGGTGGAACAGGATGTTGCCGTCCTCGAACTGGTCGATGCCCGAGATGCGCGATTCGGATTCGTAGCGCCAGACGATGCGGCCGTGGTCGTCGAGGACGACCAGCGCGCCCCATTGCCGCATGAAGTTCATCTGGCCCACGCTGCGGTACGGCGGACGGATCGGCACGGCGCGCCGCAGCACGAACAGCGTGTAGCCGGGTTCGGTGCGCGCCGGGGAGGTCTTGGTGACCCGGATGCGCGGGCCCGCGTAGGCCGCACTCGCCATCGGCTGCGGGACGAAGACGAGCTTGTTGGGGAAGCGGGCGGTCTCGCCGGCCGCGTTGCGCACCGACACGAAGATCTCGTGCCGCACATCGGCCTCGAGACCGAGCAGCGGGATGCCCTTGCTCGGGTCCCAGGACGGATCGAACTCCATCTCCCAGCGGCGCGAGCGGTCGTCGATGCTCACGATGGTCGTCACGGGCTGGTCGGCGGTGAAGCGCAGCATGCCGACCATCGGCGCACGCAGGTTGGCGTTCGGCCCCACCGTCGGACGCTTGGTGAAGGTCGGAGCCGCCGCCTCGAGCGCGCCCGGCAGGCAGAGTGCCGCACAGGTGGCGAGAAGCAGGCGGGCGGAACGGAACATGCTGCGGGGTCTCATGTCATCACCTCGGCGGAGCGGTCACAGGGACTTGAGCGCGGCGTCGATGCGCCGCAGCGCATCCTCGAGCTCCGCGGCGCTCAACACGGTGGAGACGAAATAGCGGTCGCCGCGTCCAGGGTAGAGCCCCTCGCGGATCAGCAACTGCCGGAACCGGCGCGCCTTCGGCAGGTCGGCATGCTGTGCCAGCTCGCGCGGCGAATGGGCGACAGCGAGATCGGTGAAGTGCACACAGAACACGCCGCGCACACCCTGCACCAGCGCCGCATGGCCGTGCCGCCGCGCGCGCTCGCGGATGCCTTCCATCAGCGCAGCCTGCATGGTGTCGATACGGCGGAACGCCGCGCCGTCGTCGCGCTCGAGCATGGTGAGCGTGGCGATGCCGGCGGCCATGCTCACCGGCGCCGCATTGAAGGTGCCGGCATTGACCACGCGGTTGACCCGCAGCAGGTCGAGGATATCGCGCCGTCCGGCCACCGCCGCGAGCGCCATACCCCCTGCCAGTGCTTTGCCGAAGGTCGAGAGGTCGGGCGTGACGCCATAGTGCTGCTGCGCGCCGCCGAGACCCATGCGGAACCCGGTGATGACCTCATCGATGCACAGCAGCACACCATGCCGCGTGCACAGCTCGCGTACGCGCTCGAGATAACCCGGACGCGGCAGGCAACAACCGCCGTTGGTCATCGCCGCTTCCATGATGACGAGCGCGATCTCGTCGCCGCGCTCGCTCAGCAAGGCTTCCAAGCGCTCAATGTCGTTCCAGGGGATCTTGAACGACTCCTCGAACGCCACCGGCGAGCGGCCCTCGGTATGCATCGGGTCATCGACGCTCTCGATGGCGTGCGGCGCGGCGCGCATGTCCGGGTTGCTGCGGCCGCCGAGCACGTTGTCGATCCAGCCATGGTAGTTGCCGTCGAAGCGCACGAAGCGCGGACGGCCGGTGAAGGCACGCGCGAGGCGGATGACGAGCTGCACCGCCTCGGAGCCGCTGGTGACGAAGCGCACCTGTTCGGCGCAGGGCACATGCTGCACGACCTTCTCGGCGAGCGTCACCTCGTGCGGGGTCTGGAGCATGCCGGCGGCGACGTTGAAGATCTGATCGAGCTGCGCATGCACGGCCGCGAGGTACTCGCGGTTGCCGTGGCCCCAGATGTTCGGGCCCATGCCGAGCGCGAGGTCGATCAGCTCGCGGCCATCGACATCCCACATCCGCTGGCCTTCGCCGCGGACCACGAACACGGGCGGCTCATCGGCCGCGCGCAGATTGCTCTGCCGGCCGGGCATCACCCGCCGGGCACGCTCGGCGAGGGCCTTGGTGGCCGGACCCAGCTCCCATCCGCCGGACTGATCGGAAGTCATCAACTCGCCCCCTCGATGAATCGATGCACCGGAAGCCTATGACCGGTCTGCGACCGGCGGCGCACCCAAGCCGGCGACAGATTTCAGTTTTTGGACGGAGCGGCGGCGCTCGCGCCGATGCAGCGGGTCTCTGCGCGCGCCCGTGCTGCTATCCTCGCATGATGTCACGCCCGCACTTCGAACATGTCGGCCTGACCGTCGGCGACCTCGACCGGATGGTCGCGTTCTTCACCGAGATGCTGGGCTTCGAATTGAAAGCACGGCTGCAGCCCATCGACCCCGGCGCCGTGGCCGGCATCACCGGCATCGGCAGCGCGGTCGTCGCGGAGATCGCCTATGTGGCCAAGGGCGATACGACCTTCGAGCTGCTGCAGTACCGGGAACCGGCGCCGACGCGGTCGGGGCTACGGCCCTGCGACCCGGGCTACATGCACTGGTTGGTCACCGTCGACGGGTTCGCGGCGGGCGTCGCCCTCGCTGCGCGCTACGGCTTCGCGCCCGTCAGCGAGCCCTACCTGATCGCGGCGGGACCCAACGCCGGCAAGCTCGGCACCTACCTGCGCCACCCCGATGGGTTCTCGCTCGAGGTCATCGGTCCGCAGATCCCCTGACGCCCTCGGCCGCACCGGCCGCCGCGGCTCACCTCACGCCGATCGCCGCGCGAGCGGCAGTACATCGACGAGCGCGAGCCGCTCGCGCAGCAGCCGCTCCATCAGCCCGGCCTTGACGCGCGCCGCACCGGGGTCGTTCCAAAGATTTTGCAGTTCGTGCGGGTCGGCCTCGCGGTCGAAGAGTTCACCCTGCGGATCGCCGTGCCACAGCGTCAGCCGCCAGCGACCGTCGACGAAGGTCGTGAGCCTCGTCGGGCCGAGCTCGCCCATGTGGATGCCGAGTTCGTCCTCTTCGATGACCACACCGTCGCGCCCGGTCTGCGGCTGTAACAGGTCGACGCCCTGCACACCGACCGGCACCGGCACCCCCGCCCGGCCGAGCACGGTGCGCGCAAGGTCAAGCGTGCTCGTCGGCCGATCGACCACCGCGGGCGCAAGGTCGCGCGGGTCCCGCCACAGCAGCGGCACGCGGATCAGGCCCTCGTAGTGGAAACCCTGCTTGAAGATCAAGGAATGGTCGCCCATCAGGTCGCCGTGGTCGGAGGTGAACACCACCACGGTGTCGTCCGCGAGGCCGAGGCGCTGCAGCGCGGACATGACGCGCCCGACGGCGTCGTCGACCATCGTGATCGCGCCGTAATTGAGCGCGATCGCCTGCCGCACCGCGGCCTCGTCCACGAACTGGGTGCAGAAACGGCCTGGCACGAAGCCCGGTTGCGAGCGCAGCGTGCGCAACCTTCGCAGCAACGCCGGCTCCTCGGGATCGACCTTGCCGAACGACGGTGGCAGCGCGACATCAGCCGGGTCGTACAGGTCCCAGTAGCGTCCGGGCGGCGTGAACGGATGGTGCGGATCGGGGAACGAACACTGCAGCATGAACGGCCCGCCGTCCCGCGCGGCGGCGAAGCGCTCCAGCGCAGCGATGGTGCGCTCCTCGACGAAGGTCGTCGGGTAGAGTTCCTCGGGCACGGCGGTGCGCCAAGCCTGCGGGGCCTGCGTGTCCGCGGGCAGGGCGTTGGCGGGCCCGATCAGCGCATCGATGCCTGGCAGCCGCTCGCGCGCCCAGGCGCGGTAATGCCCGCTTACCTGGTCGGCGTGGCCGCAGGCGAACTCCACCTGCTCGAAGCCGTAGTACGGCAGGTCGACGCTGCGCGACGGGTCGGCCGTCCACAGCTCTTCGCGTTCGGCGAGGTAGCGCGGGTCGTCGGAGAGATCCGGCACCGCGGTGGGCCAGGCCTCGCGCGCCAGCCCCTCGGGCCGCATCGCGGGGAACAACAGCGGATCGGGCACTTCGCGACGCGACTGCGTCTGCAGATGGGCCTTGCCGATGAGCGCGGTGCGGTAACCGGCGCGCCGAAGCACCTCGGGGAAGGTCACCGCCCCGAGCGGCAACGGCACGCCGTTGTGCCGGACGCCGTTCACCGAGGGCATGCGGCCGGTGAGCATCGCCGCGCGGTTCGGCATGCAGATGGGATTGGTGACGTAGCAGCGCTCGAAGCGCCGGCCCTGTGTCGCCAGCGCGTCGATATGCGGGGTGCGGACCAGCCGGTTCCCATAGCAGCCGAGATGGTCAGCCCGGTGCTGGTCGGTGATGATGAACAGGAAGTTGGGGCGTGCCACGGACAGACCATAAACCATCTGGTCGGGTCATTGGACCACCGATCCGGCTCGCGGTGACTTGCGACTTGCGAGGAAGGGCCATTGTTTTCGGAATTGGGATGGGCGGCGCACGGCCGAGGCCGCAGCACCGACTGGACAGGCGACACTAGGCAGCGCGGGATCCGCCCCCCGAGGGTTCCGGCTGTATGGAGGTACACCCGACATGGACCATGACGATCTGCTCGGCGCGTACCGCCGCCTGCGCCTGCTGCGCGAGTTCGAGGAGCGCACTCGCCTCGAGTTCCAGACCGGCCAGATCGCGGGCTTCACCCATCTCTACGCAGGGATGGAAGCCATCGCCGTCGGCGTCTGCGAGCACTTGACCGACGAGGACCGCATCATCAGCACGCACCGCGGCCACGGCCACTGCCTCGCCAAGGGCTGCGATCCGGCCGCCATGATGCTGGAGCTGTGGGGCTCCACCGACGGCCTGTGCCGCGGCAAGGGCGGCACGATGCACATCGCCGACTTCAGCCGCGGCATGCTCGGCGCCAATGCCGTGGTCGGCGCCGGCGCGCCCATCGCGGTCGGCGCCGCGCTCGCCTCCGCGATGACCGGCGCATCCTGGGTGGCGGTGTCGTTCGTGGGCGACGGCGGCACCAACATCGGCAGCGTCTACGAGGCGATGAACCTCGCGGTGGTGCTGAAGCTCCCGAAGATCTTCGTGATCGAAGACAACGGCTGGGGCGAGATGACGCCGATCGCCGATGTGGCCGGCAACCGCGACCTCGCCGCGCGGGCCGCCGCGATGGGCATGCCGGCGGTGTCGGTCGATGGCGTGGACTTCTTCGCGGTGCACGCCGCGGCGGGCGAAGCCATCGCGCGGGCGCGGCGCGGCGGCGGCCCGTCCACGCTCGTGGCGAGCGCACCGCGGTTCTACGGCCACCACGAAGGCGACCCGCAGCTCTACCGCAGCCGCGAGGAGATCGCCGAGCTGCGTCGCCGCGAGGACTGCCTGCCGCGCTTCATCGAGCGCGTCACCGCCGAAGGTTCGCTCACCGCCGCCGAGATCGCGGCGGTCGATGCGGACATCGCGCGCATCATGGACGACGCGGTCGCGAAGGCGAAGGCGGGTCCGCGGCCCGTCCCCGGAGACGTGTTCGATCACGTCTACGCCCGTTACCGCTGAAGGCGACAGACATGACCATCAAGAGCATGCGCGATGCGCTGAACGAGGCCCTGCACCACGAGTTCGAGCGGGACCCGCGGGTGTTCCTCATCGGCGAGGACGTCGGCGGCTTCGAGAAGGACGGACAGCCGGTCGAGATCGGCGGCGTGTTCGGCGTCTCGAAGGGCCTGTACCGCAAGTACGGCCGCAAGCGCGTCATCGACGCACCGATCTCCGAGGCGGCGATCATCGGCGCCGCGTCGGGCGCCGCGCTCTGCGGCATGCGCCCCATCGCAGAGATCATGTTCGCGGATCTCACGGCGGTGTGCTTCGACCAGATCGTCAACCAGATCGCCAAGTTCCGCTACATGTTCGGCGGCCAATGCGCCTGTCCGGTCGTCATCCGCATGACCACCGGCGGCGGCCGCAACGCGGGCGCACAGCACTCGCAGACCTTCTATCCGATCTTCACCAGCTTCCCCGGCCTCAAGATCGCGGTCCCATCGAACGCCTACGATGCCAAGGGCCTGTTGATCAGCGCGATCCGCGACGAGGATCCGGTGCTGTTCTTCGAGCCCAAGGTGCTCTACACCGAAAAGTGCGAGGTCCCGGACGAGGCTTACGCCATCCCTTTCGGTGAAGCCGCCATGCCGCGCGAGGGCGAGGACGTCACCCTCGTCGCGTTCGGCCAGTCGGTGAACTGGGCGGTGCAGGCCGCCGACGAACTGCGCAAGACGCGCGGCATCCGCTGCGATGTCATCGATCCGCGCACGCCCTCGCCGCTCGACGAAGAGACCATCCTTGAGAGCGTCGCCGCGACCGGGCGGCTGGTCGTGATCGACGAATCACCGCCGCGTTGCGGCCTGACGACCGATGTCGCCGCATTGGTCGCCGACAAGGGGTTCCGCGACCTCAAGGCGCCGATCAAGACCGTCACCGCACCGCATACGCCGGTGCCCCAGGCGCGCGAGCTCGAGCGCGCCTACCTGCCGAACCCCCGCCGCATCATCGCCGCCGTCGAAGAGGTCCTCGCATGAGCGCACGCATCGTCGCTGTCGTGGTCCCCAAGTGGGGCCTCGAGATGACCGAGGGGACGGTGTCGTCGTGGCTCAAGCAGCCCGGGGACATGGTGGCGCGCGGCGAACCGCTGATCGAGATCGAGTCCGAGAAGATCGTCAACAGCCTCGACGCGCCGGCGGAAGGCATGTTGCGCCGTATCCTGCTCGACGCCGGGAACATCGCCGCCGTCGGCTCGCTGATCGGCGTGATCGCCGATGCGGCGGCCTCCGAGGACGACCTCGACCGTTTCATCCGCGATTTCCGTCCGCCCGATACCGGGGATGCAGCGGCATCCCCCGCCGTGACGACGTCGGCCGCGACGCCCGCCAGCGCCGCGCAGACCGGTGCCGCGCCGACCGGTGCCGCGCCGGACGCCGGCGTCGTACGCGTCAGCCCGCCGGTGCGCCGTTTGGCGGAAAGCCTCGGCGTATCGCTCGCGGGTCTGCGCGGCAGCGGCCCGAACGGCCGCATCCTGCAGGAGGACGTGGAGCGCGCAGCGCGTGGCAGCGCGCAGGGCGACGCGTCAGGCGACGCGTCGGGCAGCTCAGCGCCTGCGAGCGCAGGTTCCGCCCCGAACGCCCCGGCCGCCCCGACCGTCGAGACGCCGCGCCTCGAGCCCTGGAACGCCACCCGGCGCGCCATCGCGCGCCGGATGCAAGACGCCGCGCGCGACATCCCGCACTTCTATCTCGTGACCGATGTCGATGCGGCGGCGCTGCTCGCGCTGCGCGAGCAGCTGCGCAGCGGCGCGGAACCGCCCTCGGTGAACGATCTCATCGTGCACGCCGTGGCACGCACGCTGCTGCGCCATCCGCGCGTCAACGCGCACCACTCTGACGACGGTTCGTTCGTGTTCGCACACGCACATGTCGCCGTGGCGATGGCGACGCCCGACGGCGTCGTGGCGCCGGTGGTGGCCTACGCCGACCGCCTGCCGCTCGCGGAGCTGTCCGCGGCGCTGCGCACGCTGCGCGAACGCGTGACGCAGCGCAAGCTCGGCAAGGGGGATCTCGAAGGCGGTTCCTTCACCGTCTCGAACCTCGGCATGTACGGCGTGCGGGAGTTCACCTCGATCATCACGCCGCCGCAGAGCGCATCGCTTGCGGTCGGTGCCGTACGAAAGGATGGCGCGGCGTCGACGCTCGCGCTGACGCTGTCCTGCGACCATCGTGCGCTCGATGGTGCGACCGGCGCCGCGTTCCTGCGCGACCTCAAACAAGACCTCGAGAGGTCCTAGGGCGCCGCCCTGCGCGCCGTGCCGGTGGCGTGCAACCGCGAGACCAGCACCATCACCACGCAGCACACCGCCGCCGGTAGTGCGAGCGTCGAGATGATGCTGTCGACGGACATGCCCGCGGCGATCGCCGCACCGCCAAGCAGCGGGCTGGCGATCGAGCCGATCCGGCCGATGCCGAGCCCCCAGCCCACGCCGCGTGCGCGCAGCGCGTCCGGATAGCAGGTGGAGGTGAACGCACCGAGACAGAACGACGCGCCGACCACCGTGAAGCCGACGAGGAACGCGAGCGTGTAGGCCGCGAGGTCGCTGCGTACGCCGGAGCCGAGCAACAGCAGGCTGATCGTCGCGAACAAATACAGCAGCGCGAGCAGCCTCGACAGCGGGACGCGCGAGGCGAGCCATGAGGTGATGAGCCCGCCGATGACGCTGCCGAAGTGGAACAGCCCGGTCGCGTAGATCGCCACTCCGATCGAGAATCCGCCCTGCTTGAGGAGCGTGGGCAACCAGCTCGAATTGAAGAACACCAACGCCTGCGTGCCGATGAAGACGACCCACAGCATCGGCGTCACCCATTGCAGCCAGCCGGCGAAGAGCTGGGTCGACGGCACCGCTGCTGCCGCCGCGCCTTGCTGCACCGTCAGCGCCCGCCGCAGCAGCTCGTCCTCGGCGGAGCGACCGCTGAGGCGCTGCAACAGCCCTGCAGCACGCGCGGGATCGCGTCCGCTCGCGATCAGGAAGCGGACCGATTCGGGCAGAAGGAAGAACGCGACCGCACCGATCGCCAGCGGCAGGACGCCGCCGACGACGAACATCGACTCCCAGCCGAACCGCCCGATGAGCGGCGCGGCGATCAGGCTCGCGAACACCGACCCGACGGCCGCCATCGAGTAGACCAAAACCACCAGGAACGGCCGGCGACGCTTCGGCGAGAATTCATTGACCAGGGAGATCACGTTGGGGATGGTGCCGCCCATGCCAAAGCCGGTGATGAAGCGGAACGCCGACAGCGTGGTGAGGTCGGCGGCGAACGCCGTGAGCAGGCTGCCGATGGCGCCGATGACGAACATCCACAGCAGCGTCGTGCGGCGTCCGAACCGGTCGCCCATCCAGCCTGCGATCGCCGAACCGAACGCCACGCCGATGAGCGACGCGGAAAGCGCGAACCCGAAGCTCGACGGTGGCAGGCCCCAGTCGGCCGAGATGGCCGGTACGACGAAACCGAGCAGCCCGAGGTCGAAGCCGTCGAGCGTCATGATGGCCGCGCACATCAGGAAGATCCGCCAGTGCAGACGCCCGAGCGGCGCCTGGTCGATCACCGCCGAGACGTTGTCGTCGGCCGCAGCGGCGCCTGCGCCGGCCATCAGGTGTTCACCGAACCGCCGTCGACGGCGATCGTCTGGCCGGTGACGAAGTCGCTCGCCGAGGAAGCGAGGAAGACCAGCGCCCCGAGCAGGTCCTCCGGCACCATGTCGCGCTTGATGGCACGCTGCTGCGTGGCGTTCTGGTGGTAGCGCTGGATGTGCGCGGTGTTCTCGAGGATGGTGTCGCTCATCACCGCGCCGGGCGCAAGCGAGTTGACACAGATGCGGGCGGCGCCGAGCTCCCGCGACAACGCACGCGTCATCGACATCAGCGCGCCCTTGCTGGCGGTGTAGTGGACCATGCCGGGCAGACCCTTGTAGGCCACACCCGAGGTGATGTTGATGATCTTGCCGCCGCCGCGGCGGGTCATCACGGGCACCACATGCTTCACCATCAGGAAGCTGCCGCGGACGTTGACCGCCATGACGCGGTCCCAGAGGTCGACATCGATGTCCGTGACGTCGGCCGGCGGCAACGTGGCGAAGAGCGCTGCGTTGTTGACCAGGATGTCGATGCCGCCCACGGACTCGCAAGCGGCAGCCACGGCCTTGGCCACCTCGGCCTCGACGCTGACGTCGAAGCGCAGCCCGAGGACCTTCGCGCCGGGGATCGCGGCCCGCAAGCGCTCCACACAGGGCGCGGGATCGACGATGTCGGCCACGACCACGGTCGCGCCGGCAGCAAGCAAGGCCTCGCAGTACGCCACGCCGATCCCTTTCGCGCCACCGGTGACCAAGGCCACGCGGCCATCGAGAATCTTCATCGCCGACACTCCTGCCCGATCCGCCGTACGTGATTGACTATGCCGTGCGCGTCGGCGCAATTTGGGGGTGTTTCTTCGGGAATCGGGCCTTCGATCCGCCGCTCATGATGGCGCTTGCCGCTGTTCATGGTTCCATTCCCACCTTGACTCGAACCTGGAGCCCGCATGATGGAAGGCCTTGCCCGACACTGGATCGCCGGAGAGTGGACCGGATCGGCCGACCGCAGCGAGGCGATCACCCTCGATCCTGCGGACGGTAGCGAGGTCTGCCGGTTCGCGGACGGCTCGCGGCCCGAGGCCGATGCCGCGATCGCCGCAGCTCGCCAAGTGTACGACGGCAGCGGCTGGGCGCACGACCCACGCCGGCGCGCCCGCGCGCTGCTCGAGATGGCCGATGCGCTCGACGCCCGGCGCCCGCAGCTGGCCGAGACGCTCTGCCGCGAAAACGGCAAGCCGCTCGGTGAGTGTCTGCACGAGGTGACGATCTCCTCGTCGGAGCTGCGTTTCTATGCAGGCCTTGCGCGCGCCAACTTCGGGCGGATCATGGAGACCGAACCCGGTCAGATGTCGATGATCGCCCGCGAGCCGATGGGCGTCGCCGGCATCATCGTCCCCTGGAACGCGCCGCTGATCCTGCTGGTCCGCTCACTCGGCCCCGCGCTCGCTGCCGGCTGCACCGCAGTCATCAAGCATGCCGCCCAGACCGCCGGCACCAGCGCCCTCGCCTGCGAGGCCTTCGCAGCCGCCGCCTCGCTGCCACCGGGCAGCGTGAACGCGTTCTCCGAGAGCGGCACAGCGGGCTCGAAACAACTGGTCGCTTCGACGGACGTCGATGTACTGAGCTACACCGGCAGCACCCATGTCGGCAAACTCATCATGGCGGACGCCGCCGGCACGCTGAAGCGGCTCAACCTCGAGCTCGGCGGCAGCGCACCTTGCATCGTGGCCGAGGACGCGGACCTCGGCCGCACCGCCGCCGCGCTCGTCAAGGCCGGGATGATCATGGCGGGCCAGCAATGCGTCGCCGCTTCACGGGTCATCGTGCACGAGAAGGTCTTCGATGCCTTCGCGCGGCTGCTGAAGGATGCGCTCGCGGCGATGGTGATCGGCCGTGGCAGCGACCCTGCGACGCAGCTCGGGCCGCTGATCGACGCCCGCAGCCGTGAGCGCGTGGAGGGGATCGCAGCCGACGCCGTTTCGGGCGGCGCCCGCCTGCTGCTCGCGCCCACGCGCCCCGCCGGCCCCCTCGCCCGAGGCTCGTTCCTCAGCCCCGGTCTGCTGCAGGTCGACGATCCCGCTACGCCCATCCTGCATCAGGAGATCTTCGGGCCGCTGCTCACGCTGCAGCGCTTCGCCACCGAGGCCGAAGCCGTCCGCCGCGCCAATGACAGCCGCTTCGGCCTCGCCGCCAGCGTCTGGAGCGCCGACCTGCGGCGCGCGCAGCGGATCGCGCAGCAGATCAAGGCCGGTACCGTGTGGATCAACATGCATGGGCGTCTGGCCGCCGAGATCGAGACCGGCGGCTACAAAGAAAGCGGCCTCGGCCGGCTGCACGGCGTGCAGGGCCTCGAAGAGTTCTTGCAGACCAAGCACGTCGCCTGGGAGCTGGGTACCGCCGCACCGTGATGTCCGCCGCCGTACCACGCCTGCTGCGGAAGATCGCGTTGCTGTGATCCGCATCGACTGGCGACCTCTGCTGACCCGCGACAACCTGCGGCGGGACGCCTTCGCGGCCCTGACGACGACCAGCGTCATGGTGCCCCAAGGCGTGGCGTTCGCCGCCATCGCGGGTCTGCCGCCCGAGTACGGTTTCTTTGCGGCACTGCTGCCCCCGATCGTCGCCGCGGTGTTCGGCTCTTCCTGGCAGATGGTGTCGGGGCCCACAGCGGCGATCTCGGCGCTCGTGTTCAGCAGCCTGTCAGGGGTCTTCGAGCCGGGATCCCCGCAGTTCATCTCCGCCGCCATCGTGCTCGCGTTCATGGTCGGCGTGTTCCAACTGGCGCTCGGGCTCGCGCGCATGGGGCAGTTGGCGAACCTCGCCTCCACCTCGGTGTTGGTCGGCTTCACCACGGGCGCCGCGTTGCTGATCGTGCTCGGACAGCTGCAGTTCGCACTCGGTGTACCGATGCCCCGTCCCCAAGACTTCAGGGCATTCCTGTCCGGCCTCATGGCAGCCGTCCGTGGTGCCGACCTTGTGGCGGTCGCGGTGACCTCGACCACGCTTCTCGTCGCGGTCGGCATCCGTCTCTGGCGACCCCGTCTGCCGCACTATCTGGTCGCATTGGCGGCCGGCACGCTCGCCGGAGTGCTCGCAACACGCTGGGGCCATCCGGTCGACACCATCGGTTCGCTGCGCACCGTGCTGCCGGGCTTCGAGATCCCCGCACTGTCGGTCGACACGATCCGGACACTCGCCCAAGCGGCGCTCGCGGTGGCACTGGTCGGATTGCTCGAGGCAGTGTCCATCGCCCGCGCGATCGCCGCCAAGACCGGCCAGAACATCGACCCGAACCGCGAGTTCGTCGGTCAGGGACTCTCCAACTTCGTCGGCAGTTTCTTCGGTTCGTATCCGGTCTCCGGATCGTTCACACGCACGGCCGTGAGCGTCGACGCCGGAGCTCGGACACCCATGGCCGCCATCTTCGGCACCCTGGCCCTCGCCGTCGCGCTGTTCGGGCTCGCGCCCCTGTTCGAGCATGTGCCGATCGCCGCTGTCGCCGGGGTCATCGTGCTGAGCGCGTTCGGTCTGCTGCGCTTCGACGAATACCACCGTCTTCTGAAAAGCAGCCCGTCCGACATGGGCATCGCCGTGATCACGCTGGTCTCGACCTTGCTGATCGGTCTCGAGTTCGCGATCTACATCGGCGTGTTGCTGTCGCTGATGCTGTTCATCCGCTGGACCACCAAGCCGTATGTCGGGATCGGCGCGCCGGATCCGGCGACGCCCGGTCGCATCTTCCGCAATGCGGAAGCGAACCAGCTGCCTGAGTGCCCTCAACTGGTGATGGTGCGCATCAACGGGCCGCTCTACTTCGGCGCCGCCGGACACCTGCGCGAGCGCCTGCAGCAGATAGAGATCACCCGACCGGACCAGCCGCACATGCTGATGGTGATGCGCGGCATCGGCGATCTGGATGTCACCGCCGCCGAGGTCCTCGAGGATGAAGCGGCTCGGCGCCGGGCACGCGGCGGGCGCCTGCACATCACGACCCGGCTGCCGAGCGAGGTCGAGCGGTTGGCGCAGATCGGCGTCACGGAAGCGATCGGCGAGGACGCGCTGCATGAGAGCAAGGGCGCGGCCATCGCCGCCATCCTGCCGAGCCTGGATCCTTCCAGATGCGCCACCTGCAC
>Ga0315903_10002015_pt1 | contig 30517 bp, 31 predicted proteins | sample LakEriMetagenome_7_FD_203524 | JGI IMG/M metagenome (GOLD analysis project Ga0315903, IMG submission 203524) | Freshwater fungal communities from buoy surface, Lake Erie, Ohio, United States - Buoy 2 MA119 | ecosystem: Environmental > Aquatic > Freshwater > Lake | place: USA: Lake Erie, Ohio...
GTTGAAAAGCCGGGCATGACGATGAAAAACCGACCTGATCGGGAGCACATGCCACTTAGCCCGTCACCCCCGACCTGATCGGGGGCACATGCCACTTAGCCCGTCACCCCCGACCTGATCGGGGGTCTATGCCTTCGGCGGAGATGGATGCCCGGTCACGCCGGGCATGACAGTTGAAATGCCGGGCATGGCAGTTGAAAAGCCGGGCATGACGATGAAAAACCGACCTGATCGGGAGCACATGCCACTTAGCCCGTCACCCCCGACCTGATCGGGGGCACATGCCACTTAGCCCGTCACCCCCGACCTGATCGGGGGTCCATGCCTTCGGCGGCCATGTATGCCCGGTCACGCCGGGCATGACAGTTGAAAAGCAGGGCATGACAGTGGAATGCTGGGCATGACAGATGGGAAGCTGGGTTTGGTTGTTGAAATGCCGGGCGTGACAGTTGAAAAGCTCGGCATGGCTGATGTATGCGGGAAGACTTCAGTGGCTCGTTTCTTGATCGTGCATCCAGGCCGCGTGTTTGGGGGCGCGTTTGGTTTGGGCCCACTCGTTGAGCATGTCCCATTTGCAGTCGTCGAGTTTGGCGTACATCTCGGGCGTGCCGACATCGGCGGCCAATTCCAAGCGGTGCCCGTTGGGGTCAAAAAAGTAAATGCTCTTGAAGATGGTGTGATTGGTTGGCCCCAGCACGTCCACGCCGTTGGCCTGCAAACGCGCTTTGGCTTCTTCCAGTGCTTGCAGGCTGTCCACCTTGAAGGCGATGTGCTGCACCCACTCCGGCGTGTTGGTATCGCGGCCCATGTCCGGCGAATTGGGCAGCTCGAAAAACGCCAACACGTTGCCCCCACCAGCGTCCAAAAAAACGTGCATGTAAGGATCGGGGGCCTTGGTGGAGGGCACCAGATCTTCGGCAATGGCCAATACAAAATCCATGTTCAGGTTTTTCACGTACCAGTCCACAGTGGCTTTAGCGTCTTTGCAGCGGTAGGCGACGTGGTGAATTTTGTTGATTTTCATGAAGGTTTCTCCAGGGGCGGTTGTTCGATGGTTTAAGACTGCAGGCTTTGTCTGCATCCAAATAAAAGGTCGGGGTTTTAGGCGGTTTGACGGGCAGCTTGCAAGGCCTCGCGCAGCACTTGCAGGTCGCCAATGTGGTTGGCCAACAGCAAAATCAATCGGGCATTGAGGGCCTCGCTTTGTTCGTCGCTCAAACCGTTGTGGGCATCGATCAGGTTTTCATAAAACTCATCCCCGGGTGAAAAATCTCGGAAAAACCGACGCCCGGCTTCTTGAAAATTCGGCTCTGTTTTTAGCACTGTGTTCATGGCATTTCTCTTGGACAGGTTTGGGACTAGCGGGTTTAAACCATGGCATCAGGCCACTGCGCAAGTGGGGTCATATTTGCCCACGGCACGGTCCAAGGCGGCTTGCAACTTGTGGGCATCGAGTTGCCGCCAGCGGGCCACCACATGTTGGTCGGGGCGCAGCAAATAAACGGTGCCGGGCTGCGCGTCGTAGCGTCGTGCCATCCAGCCTTGATGGTCCACCAACACCTTAAAACCGGGCACCTGCAGCGCCTGCTCAGACACGATCAACGTGTTCACCGGCACGCTGCCCTGCTGCAAAAGTTGCAAGGCGGCCAAAGTGTCTGCCGAGGGCGCCGACTGAACAAACAACAAACACTGAAAGCCTTTGCCCACTTGATCGAGCAACCACGCTTCCTGCAACTTGTCTTGCGCTGCCCCTGAATCACTGACCTGCACGGGGGCGTCGTCCATGGGTGCGCCGGGCACCATCTGGCCGTCAAAAACATCGGCGTCAGGGGTGTTCAAAAGCGAAGTCGTCAAGAACGAAGGCACCGACAAACGCCCCGAATTGACCAACTTTCGCGCAAACGGGTGGTGCTTGGCCAGCGCCAGCACGGCGTTGCGGAAGGTGCGGCTGGTGCGGCTCTTGGGGGTGATGAAGTCGGTCGAGCGCGTCGAGTTCATGATGTTCTCGTCGGCCGCAAACTGGCGGTCTTGCGCATAGGTGTCGAGCAAGGTGTCGGGCGCCTGCCCCTTGATGACCAAGCCCAACTTCCACATCAGGTCGTCAGCATCCTGAAACCCCGAGTTGGCTCCGCGTGCACCAAAAGGTGAAACCTGGTGCGCCGCATCGCCTGCGAACAACACCCGACCATGCCTGAAGTCGGTCATGCGGCGGCACTGAAAGGTGTAAATACTGACCCACTCCAGCTCAAACGGCCGCGCATCGCCCAACATGGCTTGCAAACGGGGGATGACCTTTTCAGGCTTCTTTTCTTCTTCGGGGTCGGCGTCCCAGCCCAACTGAAAATCAATGCGCCAGACGTTGTTGCTTTGCTTGTGCAACAACACGCTTTGTTTGGGGTGAAAAGGCGGGTCAAACCAAAACCAACGCTCGGCTGGGTAATCGGCCTTCATGATCACGTCGGCGATCAAAAAGCGGTCTTGAAAAACACGGCCCTCAATGTCCAGTCCCAAATGGCGGCGGATTGGGCTGCGCGCCCCATCGGCCACCACCAGCCAATCGGCCTCAATATCGAAGCGGCCATCGGGCGTCTCCACGGTCAGCTTGGCGTGGTCAGCACCGGGCGTCACGGCCACCACCTTGTGCTGCCAACGCAGATCGGCCCCCAACTCTTGGGCGCGCGCAATCAGCATTTCCTCAACGTGGTACTGCTGCAAATTGATCATGCCGGGTCGCTTGTGACCCGCATCGGGCACCAGGTTGAACTGGTAAACCTCTTCTTGCTCCAAAAAAGTGCGGCCAATGTTCCAACTCACGCCCAACTGGCAAGCCTGCTCGGCAATGCCCAGGCGGTCCAAAATTTCGAGCGAACGCTTGGCATAACAAACCGCGCGCGAACCCACCGAAACGGTTTTGTCATCGTCCAGCACCAGCACATCCAGCCCCTGCAAACGGGCATCTATGGCGGCAGCCAACCCCACGGGGCCTGCGCCAATCACGATGAGGGGCTTGCGCAAGGGCGGCTCCGACATCAGGTCTGTCGGGGCTTTGTAGGGGTAAATCGGGTTGATGTAAGCACCCATTGGGGGTCTCCAGCCATGAGAAAAGCACCCTCCGGTGCGACAGGCCGTAATTTACTATAGATAAATCAATTTACCTATCCGTAATTGACTAAGTTGCAGGGCTTTTGTTGAATGGGGCACTTTGAGGGCTTGGGTTGCAGTGGTTTAAGCGCGTTTTATCGCCGCCTCTGGCGGCGGTCAAGTTTGAAACAACTTGAATCGTAAAAATCTCAAAATGTACGCAAGTAACGTATAATTTTTATGAAAGCCACTTTCTTTGAACTGCCGCCTTTTGAGCGAACGCGCAAAGACTATATTGACGAAGAGTCTTACAGGCAGTTGCAGCTTGAGTTAATGGACAACCCGATCGCAGGTGCTGTTATAGAAGGCACTGGCGGTTTGCGCAAACTGCGTCAAGCAGATCCAAGTCGCGGAAAAGGAAAACGCGGGGGTCTACGGGTCATCTATTACTGGTGGTCAGGTGGTGATCAATTTTGGCTTTTTACTGTCTATGACAAAGATCAGGCCGATGACCTGACCCCAGGACAACGCAAAGTACTCAAGAAACTTTTGAAAACCGAATTAGAGATTCGCCAACAAACAGATGGAGAACTTGATGGCCAAAAAACGTGATATTTTTGCGGAACTGACTGAGGGATTTGATGCCTTGAAATCCGAGCGTGAAGGCAAACTGACGTTGCGCACCTTCAAGGCCGAGAAAAAACCCGCTCCGGTGCTTTTGCCGCAAGAAGTGATACAGGTACGCGAACAATTGCGCATGTCGCGCCCGGTATTTGCGCATTACCTGCGGACCAACGCACGAACTCTTGAAAACTGGGAGCAAGGCCGAGCAAAGCCCAACGCACAAGCTGCCCTGCTGATTCGAATGGTGGCGCAATTCCCGGACATGGTGCAACGCCTCGCAACGATTTAGAACACCCAAGCTGCGGTCTCACTTTTTAACCGAATCACCGGGGTGGTGTTCCTGCTGGCCGCTGGGTGCAAGAACTCAAGCAAGAAAAGATCTGGCCAAACAGGCAGAGCATCCGATCAATGTGTTGATCCGAGAGTGGGTAAGCTCAATGGCCGAGGTAGGCCGCCTTCATGTGCGGGTTGTTGAGCACTTCCTGACCGCTGCCCTCCAGAGCGATCTTGCCGTTTTCGAGCACATAGGCACGGTCGGCGATTTCCAGTGTCTGGTGTACGTTTTGCTCGACCAGCAAAATCGTCAAGCCCTCCTTGTGGATACGCTGCAGCAGATCGAAGACCTCGTTGACGACAATTGGGGCCAAGCCCAAAGAGGGCTCGTCAAGCATCAGCAACCGGGGGCGCGCCATGAGGGCGCGGCCAATGGCCACCATCTGCTGCTGTCCGCCGGACATGGTGTTGGCGATCTGCTTGCGACGTTCACGCAGGATCGGAAACTGCTCGTAAATTTCCTCCAGGCTCTGGCGGACGGAGCTTCTTTCAGCGCGGCTGTAGGCACCCATGAGCAAGTTTTCCTCGACGCTCATTTCGGGAAAGAGTTTGCGGCCTTCGGGACACTGCACAATGCCGCTGCGCACCCGCGATTCGGCACTGGTGCGCACTATATCGGCACCTTCCCAACGCAACTCCCCATCAGGCACATCGACCAGCCCTGAGATGGCATTGATCAAGGTGGATTTGCCCGCGCCGTTGGGACCCACCACGGCCACCAATTCGCCCGGTCGAATTTCCAGATCCACCCCCCAGAGAGCGGTCATTTCGCCATAGCTGGCTTGTAGGTTGCGGATTTCAAGCATGGATCGTATTTTCCTGGCGGTTGGCGGACGCATCGGGGGTCTTCGCCTCACCGAAATAAGCACGGATGACTTCGGGTTGGTTGCAAACCGTTTGTGGATCACCCCGTGCAATCAGTTGGCCTTGCTGCAGCACCAGCAGCTCTTCGCTCAGGGCCATCACGGCCCGCATGAGGTGTTCGACCAGGATCACGGTCACACCGCTGTCACGGATCTTACGCACCAGGGCAACCGCCTCGTCCACCTCGGTTGGGCGCAGACCGGCCATCACTTCGTCCAGCAGCAGCAGCTTGGGGTCGGTGGCCAGCGCACGCGCCACCTCCAGGCGTTTGCGCCCGGCAATCGGCAAGGACCCAGCCAATTGATGCGAGACCGGGTGCAGGCCACACATTTCAACGACTTCTGCGGCTTTGCGCTTAGCTTCTGCCAGTCCAGTACGTCCACCGCGCAAGGCACCAGTGACCACATTGTCAAAAACGCTGAGGCCAGCAAAGGGCTGCACGATCTGGAAGGTACGGGCGATGCCCATCTCGCACAGCACCGAAGGGCGTTTGCCCGTGATGACCCGACCATCGAACTTGATTTCGCCTTCTTCAGGCGTCTGGAAACCCGAGACGTTGGCAAATAGAGTGGTTTTGCCAGACCCGTTGGGGCCAATCACACCGATGATGCGTCCCGGCATGACTTCAAAACTCACATGGTCGACCGCCGTCAGGCCACCAAAGCGTTTGACCAGATTGCGCACTTCAAGCAATGGCTGACTCATTTTGACTTCTCCTCGGGCGTGGCGGTCGCGTAGCGCTTGCGGTGCCAAATTTGCACGTAGTGCGCCGCACCCTTGGGCAATAGCAAAATGCCAATGGCCAGAACCGCGCCATAAAGGATCAGGTAAAGCGCATCGGCATCACCCCCCATCCAGCCGCGCAGAAAGTCTTGCGTTGGCTTAAGAAAGGAGGCGCCAAACACCGGGCCGATGATGGAAAGGCGTCCGCCCAACACCGGACCCAGTAACATCTCGAAGTTGGTCGCCAAGCTGAAGACCTGTTTGGGGTCAATGAAGGTGGCGAACTGAGTGTAGAAGGCCCCAATGCTGCCGGCCAAACCGCCGCTGATGATCATGGCCTGAGTCTTGACTTTGCGCACATTGATGCCGAGCGCTTCGGCCGCCTGGTCGTTCTCGCGCACGGCGGCCAAGTAGTAGCCAAGGCGTGAACGTTGTACGCCGTAATTGACCAAGATCACCACCGCCAGCAACACCAACGCAATGTACAGGTACGGTTTGCGCTCAACAAAGCTCAGCGTCCAAAAGTTGGCTTCAATCACGGTCAGGTAAATGCCGGTGGCACCCCCCGCATAGTCCCAATTCAAAAGCACATATTTCAGCACTTGTGAGAGCGCCACCGTGAACATGGCGAAGTAATCTTCACCTAAGCCAAAGCGCAGTGTGACCAGTGATATCACCCACGCCAACGCGGCTGCTGAGATGAAACCCAGCAAGATGCAAAGCCAGGGATTCAGGCCCATCTTGGTGAACAAGAGGCCGTCCACGTACGCACCCAAACCAAAAAAGCTGATGTATCCCAACAGCAAAAGGCCCGACAGGCCGCCCGCAATCGACCATGCGGTGCCCACGGCAGCATAGACGGCGGCCAATACCATCACCTGAATCAGGTAGTCCGACTCGACCGCGCTGCCACCCATCGCGCACAGCAACACAAAGCCCAGCGCCACTGCCAATTGCCAGTTGTTCCATTCCGATAGAAATTTGTTCATGAGATCTCTTCCGTACTTCAGGAAACCTTGCCTTTGAACAGGCCTCGCGGCAGGAACAACAGCACCACCACAAACAGCAGCAAACTCACCAGTTGGCGCATCGCCGGGCCAAAAACCAGCCCGCCTAGCCCTTCCGCCACACCGATGATCAGCCCACCAATGAGGGCACCCGGAAAATTGCCCATCGTGCCCAGTACCACAATCACGAACGCCGGCAAGATGAAGTAGTCGGTGCCAAAAGTGGGGTTGGCAAAAAAGGCCGGCGCAATCAGCACCCCGGCCATGGCCGCCAACCCTGTGCCCACACCAAAGGTAATCATGTTGACCCGCATGACCTCGATGCCCATCAAGCGGGCCGACTGCGGATTTTGCGACGCTGCGCGCATCGCCATGCCAGTGCGGGTGTGCTTCAGGAACCACCAGGCCAGCGCCGCAATCAGCGTTGCCGCAGCAAACGAAATCAGGCGCACATAGGTCAACCGTACGCCACCCAGCTCCATGGCCTCGCCGCTCCATTCGAGCTTAAGAACTTGGTTATTGGGACCCCAGATGAGCTGCATGGCCCCGATCATCATGGTGGACAGCCCGATCGTGATCAGCATCTGGTTGATTTGCGGGTGTTGAAGCGCGGGACGGATAAGCAAGCTCTGGATGCCTGCACCCAGCACGGCAACCAGAGCAAATATCAGCAGCGCCACCATATAAGGTGATGCCCCAAGGTTGAAGGCGGTGATGGCCAGGTACATGCCCAGCGTGAGGAACTCCGCATGTGCAAAGTTGACTATTTTCATGACGCCATAAATCAGCGTCAGTCCGCAGGCGACCAGTGCATAGATGCCGCCTTGCAGCAGACCCAGCAGCACGGTCTGGAGAATCACTTCAAAACTCATGGAGAAAGCCCAAATAAGGTTGCCCTGCCTTGGCAGGGCAACCTGGGGTCAGAGAAACAGAAACCCTAAAGCGTCAGCGCGTGACGGGCCAAACGGCTTTGGTCGTTTGGTAAGCCGAAGGCCAGATGACCTTGGACTGACCGCCTGACACCTGGGCGGCCACCAGCGTGGTGCGCGGCATGAAGCCGGTGTTGTCGAACTTGACACGCTCGTACATAAAGGATTGCGGCCCCAACACCAAGTCCAGTCCGGCCAATGCATCGCGAATGGCCACACCATCGGTCGATGCGGCCTTCTCGATGGCTGCGCGAAGGATGTGCACACCGGCATAAGTGGTGTTGGCATTGCCCAGCATGTCTTTGCCTTTGGACCGCTTCTTGAAGCGCTCATTCACTTCTTTTGCGCCTGGCAGTTTGATGTCGGGGAACCAGTCGTTAATCACAATCACGCCATCGCCTTGCTTACCCAGGTTGGCCCAGGTGGTAGGGTTGGTGTAGCCACCGCCCAGACCGACCCAACCCATCTTAGGCCAGTACTTGAGCTCCGCCATTTGTTTGAACAACAGCGTAATGGATGAGGGCTCGCCAGAGGCGAACACCACATCGGGGTTGTCTCTCTTGAGCGACAGGATCACGTCTTCAAATGTGGTCGGATTGGTAGGAAAGACGTTGTCTTTGAGGAGCTTAAGGCTGTAGTTGCCAATGTGCTTGTTGAACTCGCGCGACACCACATTGCCAAAGAAGTTGTTTTCGCGTACCAAAGCGCAGGTCTTGGCCTGCCCCCCACTGAGCTGGGACACGACTTCCCCCGAGTTGATGGCGAATTGCGAGAAATGCGGCACGGTCTTGAAAACAAACTTCAAGCCGCGTGAGGTGATCTCGTCGGCCAGCGCGTTGGGCACCAGATAAGGCACTTTGTTGCGCTCGGCAATCACCGTGCTGGAGATGGTGGCCCCTGACGAGTAGGCTCCCACGATGGCTGAAACTTTATCGCGGGAGATCATGCGGTTGGTTTCGGTGTTGGCTTCGTCCACACTTGTAGAGTTGCCGTACACCCCCACAATTTTGGCCCCCTTCAGAGATTTGATGCCACCGGAAGCATTGATCTCATCGATGGCCATTTCCACGGCCTCCTTGATCATCTGGCCCGATTCGGCAAACGAACCCGTTAAGGGCAACAAAAATCCAACCTTAACTTCGTTGGCCTGAGCCAACGCAGGAAAGGCAGCGACACCAGCAGCCGTGCCCAAAGTTTGGACGAATTGGCGGCGAGAAGAGTTGAGATCGTGTTGGGTCATGAGAAATCCTGAAGGTTTAAATTTTGTACAAAGGATCGTATACAAGTCGCAAAGTCCCTGAATAGTGGTTTTCCCTGTAAGCAATTACATTCGCGCGGGAGACGTATAACCAAAGCATTCAATGCATTCCTCATCAAAGGAATCCAGTAGGTCAAGCAACCCTTATGCCAGCGATCCGGCAAGCACCGCGCACCCTGAAGGTGCATTGCATCGCTGGCTTTTCAATGGATACACTACAAATGTGCTTTGCCAAAAAATGCCAAAAGGCATGCAAAACGAAAGTCCACTCGCCCCCCGCAGCACAAACCCACAACTCAGGCTATGCTCGCGTTTTGTCTTTTGTATGACAACTTCATGAGCCAACATTTCACTCCCGTCACCAGTGGTGCGCGCTTGTCTGACCAAGTGGCCAAGCAACTGGCCGCCGAAATCCAGCAAGGGCGCTTGTTGCCGGGGGACAAACTGCCCACCGAGGCGCGTTTGGTGACGCAATTTGAAGTCAGCCGCACCGTGGTGCGCGAGGCGGTGTCTCGCCTCAAGTCTTTGGGCTTGGTGGATTCACGCCAAGGCAGCGGGGTGTTTGTGAGCCAAAAGCTGCCTTTTGCACCGCTCAATTTCGAGGCCCGGCATGCCGCCTCGCAGGAGGCCGTGGTTCAAATGGTGGAGGTGCGGCGGGCGCTAGAGGCCGAGGTGGCCGCATTGGCCGCCCAACGGCGCAGCGTCGCAGACATCCGGGCCATTGCGCAAGCGGTACAGGCCTTGAACGAAGCGGTTCAGGCGGGTGGCAACGGCGTGGCCGAAGACGTGAAGTTTCACCGGGCCATTGCCGAGGCGGCGCGCAACCCCTTCCTGATTCAGACTTTGGAGTATTTGGGCCAGTTTTTGCACGGCGCCACCCAGGTGACGCGGGCCAACGAAGCGCGGCGGGTGGATTTTGCGGCGCAGGTGCAAACCGAGCACCTGGCCATCTTGCAGGCGGTGGAGGCAGGCGATGCCACGGCCGCCCGGCAGGCCGCAGCCACGCACATGGGCAACGCCATCGAGCGCATACAAAGTGCGCCGCCCGCTTTTTGGCAGCAAGAGGGTGAACGCCTGGCCCAGCCCCTGGTCAAAGGGCTGTTGGCCTGAAGTGGGCTTTATTCCAGGCTTTATTCCGGGCTTTATTCGGCCTTGATGTTGGCCGATTTGACGACCGCTCCAAAGCGCCCCAAATCGCGCTGCATTTCTTGACCAAACTTGTCGGCACTGCCGGGGCTGGCGGTGATGCCCAGCACGCTCAAGCGTTCGCGCACGGCGGGGTCGTTCAGCACAGCGTTCAGTTCGGTGTTGAGTTTGTCCAGCACGGGTTTGGGCGTTTTGGCGGGTGCCAACAAACCAACCCACGAGTTGATGTCGAAATCGGTCACGCCGTTTTCAATGAAGGTGGGCACATCGGGCAAGGACGATGCCCGCTGAGCGCTGGACACGGCCACCGCGTGCAACTTGCCCGACTTGACGTGTTGAATGGCCCCCGCCACCGCGGTATAGACCAGCGGAATGTTGCCGCCCAGCACGTCGGTCATGGCCTGGCCACCGCCTTTGTAGGGAATGTGGGTCAGGTTGGCCCCGGTGCGTTGTTTGAGCAATTCGCCCGCAATGTGGGGTGTACCCCCGGTTCCCGAGGTGCCATAAGACAAACCACCCGCTTGGGTTTTAGACAGGGCGATCACCTCTTTCAGGCTTTTGGCCGCCACACCAGGGTGCGACACCAAAATCAAAATCGCATCGCCAATTTTGCCAATGGGGGCAAAGTCTTTGGCGGTGTCAAAGCCCACTTTGGGGAACACATGCGGGTTGATGACCAGCGTGCCATCGAAGCCCAGCAACAAGGAGTAGCCATCGGGTTCTGCCGTCGCCACCAACTGGGTGCCGATGTTGCCCGAGGCACCGGGTTTGTTGTCCACCACCACTTGTTGGCCCAGCCGTTTGGACAACTGTTCGGCGATCAGGCGGCCACTGGTGTCGGTCACCCCGCCCGGTGTAAAGGGCACCACCAGTCGAATGGGTTTGCTGGGGTAAGCTGCTTGCGCCCAGGCTCCGCCCGAACCCAATAAAAGCGCACCGCCCAACAAACTGCCCGCGCTCGCCACCGCGGCTGTGGTCAGTAATTGCTTGAGGCCGAGTCGGCGATGGGTGTTCTTCAATAAGCGCATTTTTGTCTCCTGGTTTGTGATGAAGTCGTTTTGCACGCTGCCTGCCATTCAGTCGGGCTCGGCGTAGCGCTTTTCAAATGCCCACACATCTTCAAAACCCATCAACCGGGTCAGGTCGGCAAAGTCATACAAAGCTGTGTTGCCATGGGCCGAAGAACCCGTGTCTTTGAACTGCCGATACACCTGGGTCATGGCCTGCACCCCAGCCAGCAAGGCCGTGACCGGGAAAATCGCCAGCTTGTAGCCCAAGCCCGCCAACTCGTCGCGGGTCAAGACCGGGGTGCGTCCTTTCTCGACCATGTTGGCCACCAAGGGCAAATCAAAGCTTTCGCCAATGCGGCGCATTTCTTCTTGCGTCTCGGGCGATTCGACAAACAACACATCGGCCCCAGCCCGCGCATAGGCTTCGGCCCGGCGCAGCGCTTCGTCCAGACCCAACGTGGTGCGGGCGTCGGTGCGGGCAATGATCAAAAAATCTTTTGATTCTCGAGAGTCCACCGCCACGCGAATTTTGCGCACCATGTCGGCCATAGGAATCACCCGCCGTCCGGGCGTGTGGCCGCACTTTTTGGGGAACTCTTGGTCTTCGAGCTGGATGGCCGCAGCGCCCGCCGCTTCGTAGCCGCGAACGGTGTGGCGCATGTTCAGCAAGCCGCCATAGCCCGTGTCGGCATCAGCAATCAAGGGCGTGCGGGCCATACCTGCCATGGCCGTCACACGACCCACCATGTCGGAATAGGTGGCCAGCCCCGCATCTGGCAGCCCCATGTGCGAGGCCACGGTGCCGTAACCCGTCATATAAAGCGCGTCAAAACCAAAGCTGTCAGCGAGCCGCAAAGACACCATGTCGAAAACACCGGGGGCAACCACCAGACCGGGTTGATTCAATCGCGCACGCAAGGCACTGGTTTGGGCATTCATGGAGAAAATTTTTCTGAAGAGTGTTTAAATCGCGGCATTCAATTTTCCATATTTCAGCAGAAGAGAACACCATGGACCTGCACTTGCGCGACAAGCATATTTTGATCACCGGCGGCAGCAAAGGCATTGGCCTGGCCAGCGCCCAGGCTTTTTTAGACGAAGGTGCCCGGGTCAGCCTGGTGTCCCGCGACGAAGCCAACCTGAGCGCGGCCCGGCAAACCCTGCAAAACACCCACCCCGCCGACCGCATCTACACCGTGGCTGCCAATTTGCGCGAGGCTTCGGCGGCTTTGCGGGCGCTTGACTCGGCAGAGGCGGCATTGGGCCCTGTGGATGTTTTGGTCAATTCGGCGGGGGCCGCCAAGCGCACGCCCGCCCCCGAACTGACACCCGAGGCTTGGGCCGACGCCATGCAGGCCAAATACTTCACCTACATCCACATGATGGACCCGGCCATCAAACGCATGGCGGCACGCGGGCAGGGCAACGTGGTCAACGTGGTGGGCAATGGCGGCAAAGTGGCCAGCGCCATTCACCTGCCGGGCGGTGCGGCCAACGCCGCCCTGATGCTGGCCAGCGTGGGGCTGGCCGTGGCTTATGGCCCGCAAGGTATTCGCGTCAACGCCATCAACCCAGGGCTGACCCTGACCGACCGTTTGCAAGAAGGCATGGCCGCCGATGCTCGGAACAAAGGCATCAGCACCGAAGAAGCCATGGCCCAATCGGTCGGCAAAATCCCCTTGGGGCGCATGGCTTCGCCTGAGGAAATTGCCCAGGCCGTGTTGTTTTTGGCCTCGTCCAAGGCCAGTTACATCACCGGCATTTGCATGACCATGGACGGCGCAATGAGCCCCATCGTGGTCTAAGCCCTGCACACCCATGAAGATTTCAAACAGCCTTTTTTCATCTCTTGCCCAAAAAATGACGCAGGCGCTGCTGGTCAGCCTGTGCACCTGGGGGCTGGCAAGCCAGGCCCAGACTGCACCCAGCACTCTGCCCGCTTTAACCGCTGTGCCTTCGTTAGACGTGCCGCGCTACATGGGCACCTGGCACGAGATTGCCAAATACCCCAACTGGTTCCAAAACAAATGCGTCAGCAGCACAAAGGCCACCTACACCTTGCAGCCCAATGGCCGGGTACAGGTACTGAACCGCTGCAAAACCGAAAAAGGCGAATGGAGCGAGGCGCTGGGTGAGGCCCGTCAAATAGGCGAACCCACATCCGCGCAACTGAAAGTGCGTTTTGCGCCTGAGTGGCTGTCGTTTATCCCCCTGGTTTGGGGCAATTATTGGGTCATCGAGCTGGATCCGAACTACCAATGGGTGGCCATCAGTGAACCGCAACGAGAGTACTTGTGGATTTTGTCTCGCACACCAGAGATGAATGCGCCCGAATTACAGGCTTTGCTCACGAGACTGGTGAACCGGGGATTTGATCCGAAACGGATCGAGTTCAGCAAGCCCTGAAGGCTCGCTGAACACCGGGTTTGTGGCCGTGGCGATACCCCCCCCCGGCCATCGCCCCGACCGCATTCAAGTTCAGTGGGCCGCTTCTGGGGTGCGCACTTGGCCGGCCTCAGACGGCAGCAGCCAGCCGTGGTCAGCGGCATCTTGTACCAGTTGAGCGATCAGGGCGCGTGCATCGGCATTGACCATGGCCACGGGTTGCAAACGCAGCGCCGCATCAGAAAAATGGTGCGCCACTTCGGCGACGTCGTCAGCATCCAGGGCAGTGGGTTTCACCACCGGGGTGCAGCGCACCTTTTGGCCCAAGCTTCGATAAAACACGGCAGCCATGTGGGCCGACGCGCCATACACACTGCGCAACTGACCGGCTGCGGTCACGCGCAGGGTGTAGCCATATTTGCCCTTCAGGCACTCGGCCTCGGTGATGTCGCTCAACGCGAAATGGTGCACGAGGTTGCCCGAATCGTGTTCTGAAATCAGCAATTGTTGGTCGGTCAACAACCACAGGCCACGCCCGGCCAGCACCACCCGGCCCAATACATAAGCCAACACCCGCTCTTGCGGTTTGACATGGTCGCGCAGCTGGTCCACATCGGTCTGCTTGAGCAAGCTGGCGCTATAGGGGTTTTGGCCCTCGATCAAGAGTTCGCTCAATTCATTGCCATTCTTCAAAAAATCCAACCAAGCCATACAGTCTCCAAGTTAACACGCGATGTTCCCGCAAGCCATGCCGCCTGGCCCAGGTGCTGGTTGAATAAACTTGAGTAGAACTGGGTTATTCAGTCTTGCAGCCCGGGCTTGAGGGCCACAAATGAACATGCTATGGACATGAAATAGACATGCAATGGGCTTCAAATGCGCTGTAAATGGGCTGCAAATGGGCTGTAAATGGGCTGTAAAAGGGCTGCAAACTCGCTTCGAACGGGCTTCAAATGGGACCAAAAGTTTGAGCTATTTCAACATTCGCCCGCAGGGGCGGCCTCCCACGGGGGAACTGGTGCCCTTCAGTGGCTAAGCTCTGGCGCCAGTTGTCGAACTAATTTACAAAAAACCCTGACGGGTTGAGGGGCGTCCAAGACTTTGCAGTAACGAGCCCCCGCTCGCGAATGGCAAACACGCTCAGAGGTTATTCAAAGCACACGCCCATTCAGCCCCCTCGAATGCCATACTTCATGCCGCATTTAAAACGCAGCGATGGTTGACCCAAACTGCCCCCTTGCCCCCCCTTAACAAGCCCGCCCATGTTTCAGCCACCGCCCTTTCCCAATGCATTAAACGCCTGGGCCAGCCAGTTCAAAGGAGAAGTGTCGGAGCGGCTCAAAACGCTCATGAGCGAGCGCGTGCGGGCCATCACCGGGGCCACGGGCGATGCCCGTGACTTTTTGCAACCCGCCGGAGACCCGGGCTTGTTTGGCCCCGACTCGGCCGCATGGCAAGTGCACGCGCATTTTGTGGCCATGATGACGGGGGGCTTGTCCTCACTGCTCTTGCAGGCCTTGCACCCCCGGGCTTTGGCGGCCGTGTGGGACCACTCCAGCTTTCGCACCCAATTGCAGGCACGGCTGGGGCGCACTGCTTTTTTTGTGGCCACCACAACCTATGGCGGAACCGCCGCAGCCTTGCACGCCATTGAACGGGTCAACCGCATCCACGCCAACATTCGCGGCACCCTGCCAAATGGCAAACCTTATGTAGCCAACGAGCCAGAGTTGATCCGCTGGGTCCATTTGGGCGAGACCACCAGTTTTTTGCGCGCCTACCAAGACTTGTCGCTGCAACCCCTAGGCAACCAAAGGCAAGATCAATACTTTGCCGAAATGGCGCAAGTGGGTCAGCGCTTAGGGGCCAGTGATTTGCCCGTCACCCGGCACCAGGCCCTGACGCAGTTGCAGGATTTTCAGGCGGACTTGTTGGTCGATGATCGCACCCGAGAAATCATCCGTTTGGTCGAAAACTACCCCTGCGCTCCGCTTGATCGCCCCTTGGTCACCTTGATCGTCAAATCGGCTTTTCAGATGTTGCCCGACTGGGCACTGGCACTTTTGGAAAGACCCCGCAGCTGCGCCCTGGAGCAACAAGCCGTGCGTGCCGCACTGCAAGGCGCGGGGGCATCGCTGAACTGGGCCTTTAAGGACACAGGGGTGGCCGCGCAGGCCAAAAAACGGATGCAGCCAAGCGCTGTGGTCATGGCAGCTGAATCGTCTCTAGGTACTTGAGCAAAGACACCATGCGCTTGCGTGCCGACCACTCGGCGGTGCGCGCCGAGTCGCCAGTCTGGCTCATGGCCCGAGACTTGAACTCGTTGCCCCAGAGCAGTTCATGCGCAGTGGGTGTTGGCGGAGACTGTTGGGATTTTTTCAAGCAAAAAAATCAGCGAGGAGTTTTCTGGGCAATTGACCGCTCAAACCAATCGCCACCACACCGGCTTTCAGGCTTGCAGAAGACGTGACTCGCATGGACCCGTACTTGCCCGCAAATTGAATTTCGTACCAAACCGGTTGCTCCGGCAAACCCGTGGGTACAAAACCCTTTAGCCGCAACAAACCGGACGGAGGTGTTTTCATTCGGTCTTTCAGGTCGGTCAAACTGAAGATGCGTGTGGGACGACTGGACCAAGTCTCGAAGATATCGCCATGCGACAGGCCCGCACCCAGCTCAGGTTCTGCAGGGCCTTGAACATGCCCATGCCCATGCCCATGCCCATGCCCATGCCCATGCCCATGCCCATGCGCATGTCCGTGTGAATGTGAATGGGCATGTGAGTGAGGGTGATCTTCTGCCTCACAAGTGCAGTCTGCTGGTACGGCCTGCGCGGGCAAGGCGTCATGTGCGGGCAAAGACAAACCCGTCAGCATGGGCAAGGGCACTTCGGCATGGCGGGCTTCAAACATCGGGGCGTGGTCCACGATCAGGGCAATTTTTTCTCGCACTTGCTGCACGGTGTCGCGCGTCGTTAAGTCGCAATGGTTCAACACCACCAGACTGGCCGCTTTCAATTGCCGCACCAAGGTGTCGGTCAGCATAGGGTCGGCCATTTGCGCCAAAAAACTGTCGGCATTGACGGTGACCACCACACCATCCAGCAGCAGACCGGGATCGGCACGGCCAATTTGGGCGATGCGCCAAGGGTCTGACACCCCGCTGGCCTCCACCACCACCGCGCTGAAAAGTTCGGCCGAATCCAAAATCTTGATCAATGCCAAGGACAAGTCATCGCTGATCTGGCAACACACGCAACCATTGGTCAGTTCAATCGTGTCGCCCGCATTCGACTGGATCAAGTCGGCGTCGATGTTCAGGGAACCGAAATCATTGACCAAAACCGCCAGCCGTTGACCGTTCGCGTTGCGCAGCCAATGGTTGAGCAAGCTGGTCTTGCCAGAGCCCAAAAATCCACCAATAACGGTCAGGGGCAAGCGCTGGGTCATGGCGCGATGCTAGACCTTTCGGGCTTCAAATACCCGGCCAGACAAGACCGTTCCCCAGACCCGAACATCTTTCAGCAAGGCCGGATCCACGGTCAGGGGGTCGTCTTCCAGCACGCAAAAATCTGCCCGTTTGCCACACTCGATGCTGCCAATTTCATGGTCCAGTTTGAGGGTCCACGCCGCGCCCAAGGTGATGGCGTGCAAGGCCTGGGGCACGCTGAGGCGCTCGGACTCGCCCAACAGCCTGCCCTTGGGCGTGATGCGGTTGACAGCGCACCAAGCCGTAAAAATCGGCCCCAAAGGGGTCACCGGGGCATCGGAGTGAATGGCCAGAGGCACCCCGGCGGCCAAAGCGCTGCCGCAAGCATCCAAGCGATTGGCACGGTCCGGCCCCATGGTCATCTCATAGTGCTGGTCGCCCCAATACCAAAGGTGATTGGCAAAGAGGTTGGCACACAAGCCCAGGCTGGCCATGCGCCTGAACATCGGTGCGTCGATCATTTGTCCGTGCTGCAAGGTGTGCCGGTGGTCCGCCCGGGGCGCACGCGCCAAGATTCGTTCTATGGCATTGATCGCCACCTCGCTGGCCTCGTCGCCGTTGGTGTGGGTATGAATTTGCAAACCAGCGCGGTGATAGGTTTCAAAGTCGGCTTCAAACTGCTCGGGCGAGGTCACCCAAATGCCGTTGGGTTCGCCATTGAAATGGCCCGGCCAGCGCATGCGCGACGAAAACCCCTGAATCGAACCATCCAGCATCATCTTCACCAAGCCATAACGCAGACGGTCGGAGTTGCGTGGCACCAGGCTCTTGACATGTTCGGCCCCCAGGGCGGCGCCGTGGGTGCCATGAAAAGCCTGAAACGCGGGCAAGATGCGCACACTGCAGGCGTCGTGTGACAAGACGTTTTCCAGCACCGTGCAGTCGTGCGGCGTCAGTTTGTTCACCAAATCGGTGGCGGTGGTCACCCCTTGCATGCAGGCTAGGGCCGCAAAGGAGGCCACTCCTGCCTCGGTCATAGGGGCCAACAAGCCCGCCGTGCCGATTTTTCTGATCACCAAAAACATGGCCGCTGGCTCTTGTAACTCGCCCGTGGGTTCGCCAGTCTGCGCACCGCCTTTGAACTTGACGACGCCCTCAACCTCGTTTTCGGCCGTGATCTCGGCCAACTTCAGCATGGCCGAGTTGACGTTCATCAGGTGTCCGTTGGCATGGGCAATGACGATCGGGCGCGTGGCGCTGGCCCGGTCCAAGTGATCAACGGTCATGCGCTCGCCACCAAAATAAATAGGGTCAAAGCCCCAGGCAAGCAGTGGTTCGGTGGCGGGTTTGCCCTGCGCCGTCATGTTGGCATCCACTTGCGTCAAGCGTTCCACCACCGCGTCCATGGAGCGCAAACCGGCCCACACCTTACCCAGGGGATCGCGCCGGTCAAACCAGCCCAGGTAATGCATGTCCCACATGCTGCCCTCTTTGAGGTGGCAGTGCCCCTCAATAAGGCCCGGCATGAGCACCTTGTCCTTGAAGCGCTCGTCCAGCGTGTAAGGGCCCCAACTGGCCAGTTCGGCCAAATCACCCACGCCCAGCACCCGGCCATCGCGCACGGCCACATGCGTGGCCTCGGCTTGCATCGGGTTCATGGTGATGATTTTGCGGGCGGGGTAAACAACAGTGGTCATGGTGGGCTCGGCACTTTCTGCACGCGGCAAATTAAAGGCTGGGGAAACTCAATGGGGTTTGAATGCGGCCATCCACCACGTCCACCCGACGACATTGCACCCAATGGTTCGGGGCAATTTCGCGCAGTGGCGGGGCGGCTTGGCTGCAGGCCGGTTCTGCCACCGGGCAGCGGCTGGAAAAGCGGCAACCCGGCGGGGGGTTGATCGGGCTGGGCGGATCGCCACTGAGCTTGATGCGTTGAGCGGCGCGTGTGCGCCCGCCAGTCACCGTGGGCACGGCCGACATCAGGGCCACACTGTACGGATGCAGCGGATTGGCAAAAAAAGCCTGACGCGGTGCGCGTTCAATGATTTGCCCCAGGTACATAACGGCAATTTCGTCGCAAATATGCTCCACCACCGCCATGTCGTGCGAGATAAAAAGATACGTCAGCCCCAACTCACGCTGCAAGCGGACCAGCAAATTGAGGATTTGCGCCCGAATGGCGATGTCGAGCGCCGACACAGGCTCGTCGCACACCACCAGTTCGGGCTCGGTGGCCAGTGCGCGCGCAATGTTGATGCGTTGGCGTTGGCCCCCGGAAAATTGGTGCGGAAACAAGTTCTGATGTTCCGGCCGCAAACCCACAGCTTTGAACAAGGCCGCCACCCGTTCCGTGCGTTGCTCGGGTGTACCCACATTCATCAAATCCAAGGGGGCGCGCACCACAGCGCCCGCCCGTTCACGCGGATTGAGCGACGAAAAAGGGTCTTGAAAAATGAACTGAAACCGGCGCCGGGCTTCACGCAAGGCCTCGCCCTCCAGTTGGCCCAAGTCCAGCGCTCCGAGTTGAATCTGCCCCGAAGTCAAGGGGGTGAGTCGGGTAACCGCCAGGGCGGTGGTGGTTTTGCCCGAGCCGGACTCTCCGACCAAGGCCAAGGTGGTGCCACGTTGGATGCTGAAGCTCAAACCGTCTACAGCGCGCACCACCTCGGCGGGCTGAAACCAGCCCTTTTTGGCACGCGGAAAGTGCACATGGAGGTCTTTCACCTCCAACAGGGTATCTGTAGATGCTGCTGTCATGCCGCTTGGCCTTGGTCTGTGGTCTGTTGCAAATGCAACCAGCACGCCGTCATGTGAGGTGCGGTGTCTGAACTGTGGGTCAGGGTGAACATGGGCGGGGCCTCTTGCGCGCATTTTTCAAGGGCGTGGGTGCAGCGTTCGCGAAACGCGCAAGCTTTGTCCAGCTCCCATATAGAGGGCACCATGCCCGCAATTTCAGCCAATTCGGCACGTTCGCTTTGAAGGCTGCTGCCCAACTCGGGCAGACAATTAATGAGCCCTTGCGTGTAGGGGTGGGCCGGGCGCTCCAGCACTTGCTCGGCAGTGCCTTGCTCAATGATTCGGCCGGCATACATCACCATCACGCGGTCGGCCATTTCAGCCACTGCGCCCATGTCGTGGGTGATCAACAAAATGGCCGTGCCTTTTTCACGCTGCAACTCGCGCAGCAAATCAAATATCTGGGCCTGCACCGTCACATCCAGCGCGGTGGTGGGTTCATCGGCAATCAAAATGTCGGGCTGGCAGGCCAGCGCAATGGCAATCATGACCCGCTGTCGCATGCCGCCTGAGAGTTGGTGCGGGTATTCGTCCACCCGCCTTTCGGGCGCTGGAATGCCGACCTGTTTGAGCATGGCGATGGCTTGGGTGCGCGCCTCCGAGGCGTTCAATCCGGCGTGCAAGCGAAGCGATTCACCAATCTGGTCACCCACTGTGAACACCGGGTTGAGCGAGGTCATGGGCTCTTGGAAAATCATGGAGATGCGGTTGCCGCGCACCTGCCGCATGCGCTCCTCTGAGGCGGTGAGCAAATCTTCCCCATGAAACAGCACCCGGCCGCCACTGATCTTGCCGGGCGGAGAGGGGATCAGTCGCAACAGGGCCAGTGCCGTCATGCTTTTACCGCACCCCGACTCGCCCACCACGCACAACGTCTCTCCCGGTTGAACTTCGATGTTCACACCGTTCAGCACCATGGCCTTGCCACGTCGGCTGTTGAACTCGACTTGGAGGTTTTCTACTTTGAGCAAGGGCTGGGTCATCAACGCTCTCTCAGCTTGGGGTTGAGCGAGTCGTTCAGGCCGTCGCCAATCAGGCTGACCCCCAGCACGGTTACAAAAATGGCCGCCCCCGGAAATGCCACGGCCCACCAACCCGAAAAAATATACTGACGGTTAGAGCCGATCATCAGGCCCCAACTCATTTGATTGGGATCACCCAAACCCAAAAATGACAAGCCCGCTTCAAACAAAATGGCGGCACCGATCGCCAAGGTGGCCGATACGATCAAGGGCGGCAAGGCATTGGGCAAGATGACTTGCCAGATGATGCGTGCATGACTGGCCCCAATCGAGCGCTCGGCCCGCACAAACTCTAGATTGCGGTATTTCATGAACTCGGCCCGTGTCAGGCGCGCCGTGCCGGTCCAGCTGACCAGACCAATCGCCAGCGTGATGGTGATGAGTGATGGCGAAAAAAGGGTGACCACCACCATGGCGAACAACAGCGCTGGCAGCACCTGAAAAAATTCGGTGATGCGCATCAGGACCGCATCCACACGCCCGCCGTAATAACCCGCCATGGCCCCCAACGTGATGCCGATCGAGACGCTCAGAATGGCCGCAATAGCACCCACCAACAAGGTGGCGCGGCCCCCATAGACGAGGGTCGTGAGGACATCGCGGCCCAGATAGTCGGTGCCCAGAATGGCCTCTTCGGAGAAGGGGGCTGTCAAGGGTGCCGCACGGATTTCAAACGGGTCGGCGCCCATGACCCAAGGCCCCGCAATCGCCACCAACAAGACGAAGCCCAACAACACCAGCCCGGCAATCGCCGAAGGGTTGCGCATGAACAAACGCGTCGCCTCGCGCCAGGGTCCGTCAACAGGGGCTTCGATTTTCATGAGGTTTTGATTCTGGGGTCGATCAGTCTGTAGCACAGGTCGGTGACCTGGTTCATGACGACCACGACAAGCGATGAGAAAAACAACACCCCCAGCAAAGTGGGGTAGTCACGCCGCAAGACGGACTCAAAGGCCAGGCGCCCTAAGCCCGGCCAGTTAAAAACCGTCTCGACCACAATGGCCCCGGCCATGACATTGCCAAATTGCAGCCCCAGCACCGTGACCACGGGCAGCACCGCATTGCGCAAGGCGTGCTTATAAAGCACCACACCTTCAGACAAACCCTTGGCGCGGGCGGTGCGAATGTAGTCGGCACCCAACACGTCCAGCATGGCCGCTCGGGACAAGCGGCTGTATTGGGCGAGATAGACCAAGCCCAAGGTCAAGGAGGGCAGCACGAGGTGGTGCACAACGTCCAGAACATCGCCCCAGCCCTTGCCCGTGGACTCGATGCCCCGCATGCCCGAGACTGGAAATATAGGCACCCAACTGGCCAAGAAAATGATCAGCAACAAGCCCATCCAGAACACCGGCGCGGCAAAGCCAACCAGCGATAAGACGTTGATGCTTTGGGACAACCAGCCGTTGGGCCGCCGGGCCGACAAAACACCCAGCGTGGTGCCGATCAGGAACGCCGCCAGCACCGAGGTCACCACCAAAAGCAAAGTGGCCGGCACGCGTTCGGCAATCATGTCGGACACGGGCAAATTGAAAAAATACGAGTAGCCGAGGTCACCACTGAGCACTTGGCGCAAGTAGATGCCCAGCTGCACCGGCAGCGGCTTGTCTAGGCCATAGCGGCTTCTCAGCTCGGCCTGTAGCTCTTCCGACATGCCTCCGCTGGCACCGGCGATGGTTTCTACCGGATCGCCGGGTGCGGCGTGTACCAACGCAAAATTGAGTACCACCACGGCCAGCACCAGGGCTGCGCCCTGGAATAGCCGGGAAATAAGGTAACGAAGCGTCCCCATTGAGTGCTCAGACTCGGGGCGGATTATTTGAACGAGACCTCATCGTAGGGCGAAGCTGGCCCCCAAATTGTGGTGGGGACATTCAACACTTTTTTGTTGGAAACGGTGTGGTACGGGGTGCCATTGATGAAGTGAATGGGCAACTCGTCGGTCACGATTTTCTGGAACGTGGCGTAGTAGGCTTTGCGCTTGGTGGGGTCCAGCAAACCGCCGGCCGTGTTCAACAAATCATCGACTTTGGGGTTGGTGTAAGACTGTGTGTTGGTCCACACGATAGGGCGAATGTTGGTGGACAAATAGGTGCGGTGCACGCCAATGATCGGGTCACCCCAGTTGAAAACCGCATCCATCGACATGTCGAAGTCGCGCGTGGCCATGCGCTTGGCCCACGCCGGAAAGTCTGCTGAGGTACGAACCTCCACAGTCACGCCCACTTTTTTGAGTTGCGCCCGAACGTACTCGGCCACATTTTTCTGTTGCTCGTCTTGTCCGGGCAAGTAGTCAATCGTGAGCTTGAAGCGTTCGCCATTGGCACCGGCTTTATAGCCAGCGGCGTCAAGCAATTCGGCAGATTTTTTCAGATCGAGGGGGTAACGAATGACATCGGGCACAGCGAAAGGACTGCTGGCCACAATTGGGCCATCGGCAGGCTGTGAGAAGCCACCGTGCAAAGCTTTGCTGATGAAGTTCTTGTCGATGGTCATGGCGATGGCTTTGCGCACATTCACATCGGACATGGGTTTTTTGGCGGTGTTGAAGGCCAGCCAGTTCAAAGCACCAATGCCCTCAAAGCCTTTGTTGGTCAAGTTCAAGGTGGGGTTGTTTGCGAAGCGCTTCAGTTCGGTTGAATTGGTCGCATACGGAATCATCTGAATCTCGCCACGCTCCAAGCCCAGCATGAGGTTGCTGGAATCGGGGTTGATGTTGATGATGATCTTGTCGAGGTAGGGCTTACCGGCCAAGAAGTACTTGTCAAATCGCTCCAGCACCACACGCTGACCGGCCTTGAATTCGGTTAAGCGGAACGGCCCTGAACCCACCACATCGACACTGTTGCGGGGGTGAATTTTGAGGTCGGTCCCGTCGCCATAAATATGCTTGGGCAAGATCGGGCAAAGCGCTGGCGACATGGCCAGAATAATGGCGGGGTGCGGCACGCTCATTCTTATGATGGCCGTGTGAGGGTCGGGGGTTTCCACCTTTTCGACCGGGCCCATCATGGTGGTGAAGGGGTGGTTGGCCTTGATGGCCATGATCGAGAAAGCCACATCTTCCGAGGTGATTGGCTTGCCGTCATGAAACACCGCGCCCTTGCGCAGGTTCAAGGTCAGCGACTTTCCGTCAGCAGCCAAGGCCCATTTTTCGGCCAAATAGGGTTGTGCATTCCATTTGTCATCAAACCGCAGCGGGCTGGCAAAAATCTGGGTGCCAGGAACAGCTGTAGCAAGCCCCGACTGCACCGCGCCGTTGAGGTGCCGAAGTGCCTGTGTGGAACCCACCACCAAGGTTCCCCCGCGCTTGGGCGCTTGGGCAAACACCAGCGATGAATAAATGGGCAGGGCCGCCACCAAGGCAAAAGGAATGACTTTGCGCAGGATCGTTCGAAAAATGGCCATTATGTATCCCCAAAAATGTGTCGTTGACAATGAAAATTGAAAAATTCTGTGCTCAAGTACCACGCAGATATCTTGTCAAAATTATTATTTGCAGCCTTGTCATTTCATGATAGAGCCAGTCTCACCCAAAGCATGGAGCCAAGTGGCAGTGTTTACCCTTGTGACAGAAGAGAAACTTGAGTCCAAGATGTCAGCGCCAAGGGGTGCTGCCTCAGTTCAAAGCGCCTGCGCTGAGTGACAAATCTGCCACGCCGCTCAGCCGATGCGCGACCAGCAAACTCAAGGCTTTTCGCACCCCCGCCACCTGGGTGCTGACAGGCCAACTGGGCAAATTAGGGCCTTGCCAGTGGGCGGCTTGCTCAGGCAGCAGCGGCAAATGCATGAAACCGCTGCACCGCCCCTGGCCTGCCAGGGCATGTTGCAGCGCATAAAACACCTGGTTGCAAACAAAAGTGCCCGCCGTTTGCGAGACCGAAGCCGGAAACCCCGCTGCCTGCAAACCCGCCACCAAGGTTTTGATGGGCAAGGTGCTGAAATAGGCCGCCGGGCCCTCGGCGATCACCGGCACATCGACCGGTTGCTGGCCCGCGTTGTCGGGCATGCGCGCGTCGATCACATTAAGGGCCACCCGCTCGATGGAAAAATCACAACGGCCCTCGGCCTGTCCCAGCGCCAGCACGATGTCGGGGCGGTGCGCGGCCAAAGCTTGCTGCAAAGCGGGCAGGGCTTGTGCAAACACGCAGGGCAACTGAACCGCCGTAACTTCGGCCCTATTTTCGGCAGTCACTGGGGCCGTCACTGGGTCCGTAACTGGGTCCGTCACTTGGGCCCCGGGCAACGACACGCCGTTCAGTGCGCGTGCCACCTCCCAAGAGGGGTTGAGGGTCTGCCCACCAAAGGGCTCGAAACCCGTGAGCAGAATGCGCAACATCCGATCCCGCCTCAGGCGTTAAAAATCGACACGGTCTTGGTGTTCAGGTAAGCCTCCAGCGCCTCGGGGCCGCCTTCGGAGCCATAGCCCGAATCCTTCATGCCGCCAAAGGGCAATTCAGGCCAAGGTGCGGCAGGTTGGTTGACCCACAACATGCCCACCTCAAGGCGCTGCGTCAGCAGGTGCGCGGTTTTGAGCGACCCGGTAAAGGCGTAACCCGCCAGACCAAAGGGCAGGCGGTTGGCTTCGGCAATGGCGTCTTCGATTTGCTCAAACGTGCGGATGGCGGCAATCGGGCCAAACGGTTCGTGGGTGACCACGTCGGCGTCCAAGGGCACATGCGACATCACCGTGGGGGCAAAAAAGTGGCCCTGACTGCCGATGCGCTCACCCCCGGTGAGCACCTTGGCGCCTTTGGCGCGGGCATCCTTCACGATGGCTTGCATGGCCAGCAAGCGGCGCTCGTTGGCCAGCGGGCCCATTTGCGATCCGGCGGTCAGGCCATCGCCCACCTGCAGGGATTCGGCGTAGGCAGCAAAGGTTTTGGCAAATTCGTCGGCAATTTTGTGGTGCACCAAAAAGCGCGTGGGCGAGATGCACACCTGACCCGCGTTACGGAATTTAGCGGCGCCAGCGGTTTTCAGGGCCAGCGCAATATCACCGTCCTCGGCCACGATCACTGGGGCGTGTCCACCCAACTCCATGGTCGCGCGCTTCATGTGCTGCCCGGCCATGGCGGCCAGTTGCTTGCCCACGGGGGTGGAGCCGGTGAAGGTGATCTTGCGAATTAAAGGGTGCGCAATCAGGTAACTGGAAATATCGGCCGGGGTACCAAACACCAGCCCAATCACGCCCGCAGGCACGCCGGCATCGTGAAAGGCGCGGATCAATTCGGCAGGTGCAGCAGGCGTTTCTTCGGGGGCTTTGACAATGATGGAGCAGCCCGTGGCCAGCGCCGCCGACATCTTGCGCACGGCTTGGTTGATGGGAAAGTTCCAGGGCGTAAAGGCCGCCACCGGACCCACGGGCTGCTTGATCACGTTTTGCTGCACGTTGATGTTGCGCGGCGGCACGATGCGGCCATACACGCGACGACCTTCTTCGGCAAACCACTCGATGATGTCGGCCGACGACATGACCTCGACCTTGGCTTCGGCCAAGGGCTTGCCTTGCTCTTGCGTGAGTAACTCAGCGATTTGCGGGGCGCGTTCGCGCATCAGGGCCGCAGCTTTGCGCATGATGGCGCTGCGTTCGTTGGCGGGCACATCGCGCCACAGCTCAAAGCCTTTTTGGGCCGCTTGCGCAGCGCGCTCCAGATCCGGCGCGCCTGCATGCGCGAGCCGCCCAATTTGGCTGCCCGTGGCGGGGTTGAACACAGCCAGGGTGCGGCCACCCTCGGCATCGCACCATTGGCCGTTGATGAAAAGTTGCGTATCGGGATAAGTCATGTCGGGGTCCGTCTAAAAAACAAGAAATGAAATCAGGGGAAAAAGTTGAATTGGTCAGCAGGGGCGAAAAAGTTCGGACATTGTGGCCCGAATTACCCCCGGTAGCGTGCCCGCTTGCGTCAACACCGGGACACCTTCCAAAACACCCTTTAGCAGGTTCAAGCCAAGCCCCCGGGTCCGCAAAACTCAGGCACTTTTGCCCAGAAAACCGGCCAAGTGTTCGATCAGCACATTCACGCGGTGCGGAATGTAGCGGTTGCTGGGTAAAACGGCATAAATGCCCAGGGGGGGCGACTCGAATGCCTGCAAAATTTCGACCACTTCGCCGCGTTGCAAAAACGGCTCGGCAATGAAGTCGGGCTGCAAAGTAAGGCCCATGCCCTGCGCCGTGGCCTGCACCAAGGCCAGACCGTTGTTGGCCTGAATGCGCCCCCGCACCGGAAAAGCCTGCAACTGCCCCTCTACCCGATACGGCCAAGTGGCCCCCTTGTTGGTACCCGAATACACCAGACACTCGTGGTGCTGCAACTCATCGGGATGACGCAGCGAACCATGCTCAGACACATAGCTGGGCGAGGCCAGCGTGAGCAAACGGCAATGCCCCAGGTTGCGCACGATGTCGCCGGGTTGCAGGTCGGCGGTGATGCGGATGGACAGGTCTATGCCTTCTTCGATCAAATTGGCGCGCTGGTCCGAAAAGTCCATTTGCAGATCGATGTGCGGCTGGGCTTTGGCAAAGTCGAGCAAGGCGGGCAAAAGCCGCTGCAAACCAAAAGTCAGGGGCAAACCCAGGCGAATTCGCCCTCTGGGGACGGCCTTTTCTTCGTCCAAACTGGACTCAGCGGCATCGACCATGTTCAGGATTACGCGGCACTTTTCCAGGTACGCGGCCCCGGCGGGGGTCAGTGTCAGGCTGCGGGTGCTGCGCGTCATCAGCTTCACGCGCAAGTGCTTTTCCAGGGCCGCAATCTGCCGGGTCACGGCCGAGCGGGCCACTTGCAATTGGTCCGCCACGGCGGTGAAGCTGCCCGCTTCGGCCACGCGCACAAAGATTTGCATTGCATAGAGTTTGTCCATTGTTGCCAATTTTGCAACAAATATTTGCACATTTGCCTCTTTTTCTGATCAAACCAAGTGCGTACAGTCAATTTCAACGACCTAAAAGCTTGCGTTTTTTGCTTATTGCCCGGACAAATTTCCGCCCACAACCCCAAGCGCTGACCTCCAAAACTGCCATGCACGCCACCCGATCGGTTCTTTTTGTGCCCCACGGCTCGCCCATGTTTGCCCTGCAACCCGGTGCGGCAGGTGCGGCCATGAGCCAAGTGGCCGCCAACCTAGGTTCGCCACGCGCGGTGGTGGTGGTCAGCCCGCATTGGGAAACCGCTGTGCCCACCGTGGGCATGTCGACCCGGCCCCCAACCATTCATGACTTTGGCGGCTTTGACCCTCGCCTGTACGAGATGCAATACCCCGCCACCGGCTGCCCCGAAGCGGGTTTGCAAGTGGTGTCTGCCTTGCAAGCCGCAGGTTTGCCCGTGGCACAAGACCCGCTGCGCGGTTTAGACCATGGGGCCTGGATACCGCTGCGCCAAATGTTTCCGGATGCCGACATCCCGGTGGTGCCGCTCTCGGTGCAAACCCACTTGGGCCCACAACACGCCTACCGTGTGGGCCAGGCGCTGGCCCCATTGGCACAGCAAAACATCCTGATCATGGCCTCGGGCAACATCACGCACAACCTGCGCGATTTCATGACGGTGCGCATGAGCGGCGGCGCGACACCGGCTTATGTGCAAGCCTTTGCCGACTGGATTCACACCCACCTGATGCAAAGCGACCTGACTGCGCTGCTGAACTACCGGCAAACCGAAGCCGGGCAACGCGCCCACCCCAGCGATGAACACCTGTTGCCGCTGTTCACCGCCATGGGCGCAGCAGGCCCCGATGCGCAAGCACAGGCTTTTTTCAGGGGCATCAGTGACCATGTGATCGCCATGGACGGCTACACATTTCATTGAAAAACCCATTCACCGCACGCCCATGAACAACCGATTCACTGACAACCCCCGCTACACCGCCACCGCGTTTTTCGTACTCGCACTTTGGCTTCTCCACCCAGCTCAGCAGCTTCACCAACACCACCGGCAAAGTGGTGTTTGACGCCGAAGCCAAAACCGGCTCGGTGGACATCGTGATCGACATGAAATCAGTCAACACGGGCTTTGCCGACTTCAACGGCCACCTGCAAGGCGAAGACTTTTTGGACACCGCAAAATTCCCGGCAGCCACTTTCAAGTCGACCAAAGTGGTGTTTGAGGGCGACAAACCCAAAAGCATCGAAGGCCAGCTCACCATCAAAGGCGTGACCAAGCCCGTGACCTTGAGCGTGACCGGCTTCCAAGCCATGCCCCACCCGATCACCAAGAAACCAGCCTTGGGTGCCAACGCTTTCACCACCATCAAGCGCACCGAGTTCAATGCGGGCAAATACGCCCCGTATGTGGGCGACGAAGTGCGCATCGACGTGGCGATCGAAGCGATCGCTCAGTAAGTCATTACTTTTCCAGGCAAAAAGCCAAGTCTCGAGGTGAAAATCTCGAGACTTATTCGAGCTTGGCCCCCGAGGCCTTCACCACCTGCGCCATGCGCACATAGTCTGCGGCCAGCAGTTTGGCAAAGTCGGCGTTGCTCAGGTCTTGCGGTTCAATGCCTTGCTTGTCCAGGCGCTCGAGCACGGCCGGGTTTTTGAGCAATTTGCTGACTGCGGCGTTGATGCGGTTGGCTTGCTCGGCAGGCACGGCCGCAGGGCCGAGAAAGCCAAACCACGAGTCAAACTGGTAACCGGGCAAGCCACTTTCGGCAATGGTCGGCAAATCGGGCAAGTATTTGCTGCGCTTGGGCGAGGTCACGCCCAGCAAGCGGATACGGCTGTCCTTGGCAAAAGCCAAAGCGCCAATGCTGGCCGCAATCACCGCTTGGGCCCGACCGGAAAGCACTTCGTTGATGGCTTCACCCGTGGCTTTTAGTGGCACATGCACCACATCAATGCCTGCCAATCCGTTGAAGTAAGCCATGGACAAATGCGTGGCGCTGCCCACGCCTGCGGTGGCGTAGTTCATCTTGCCGGGGTTGGCCTTGGCGTGGCGAATGTATTCACCCACGGTTTTGGCGGGCACATCGGGGTGCACCATGAGCACATAACTGGCGTTGCCGATATGGCCCAAGGGGGTAAAGTCTTTTTGCGGGTCGTAAGCCAGCTTGGTGTACAGCGAGCCTGCAATGTTGTGACTGGCCGCTGCCATGACCATCACCGTGCCGTCGGCATCGGCTTTGGCCACATAACCCGTTCCGATGGTGCCCCCCGCGCCCGCACGGTTTTCGACGATCACGGTTTGCCCCAAGGCGGCCGACATTTCTTGCGTCAGAGCACGCGCCAAGAGGTCTTGCACGCCCCCGGCGGCAAAGGGCACCACGATGCGCACCGGTTTTCCTGCCGGCGTCTGCGCGTGGGCCAAGCCTACCGCTGACAAACAAGCCGCAGCCAAACCAGAGGCCAGAAGTTCACGTCGTTGAATCATGGAATTTATCCTTTTGCGGTGTGTTAAATAAATTTTCAGCCTACGCAAACCCGGTCGGCCAAGCGGCGCATGAAGCGCTCGCACCAAGCCAGTTGCGCTAACGTGACCCATTCGTTGGGCTGGTGCGCTTGGGCAATGTGGCCGGGTCCGCACACAATGGTGGGCACACCCGCTTGGTGAAACAGCGCCGCTTCGGTGCCAAAAGACACCTTGCCCGCCCCTTTGGCGGGATCGACTTCGGCACAGTCAAAACACAGTTGGGCAATTTCGCTGTGGGCATCGGTGGCAAAACCGGGCAGCACCGATTTCAGCTCGTGCGTGATGCCCGTGTCTGCGGCCACCGCTTGCATGGCGGGCACCAAGCTGTCGGCAAATGCCTGGGCCCGGGCCAACAAGGCTTCGGGCGAGTCGAGGTGGTGGTGCCGAATCTCCCAAGTCACCTCGCATTGGCGTGGAATGATGTTGAGCGCTGTGCCCCCCGCAATCACACCCGTGTGGATGGTGGTGTGGGGCACGTCGTAAATCGGGTCGAACGGACC
>Ga0315903_10002021_pt1 | contig 30485 bp, 40 predicted proteins | sample LakEriMetagenome_7_FD_203524 | JGI IMG/M metagenome (GOLD analysis project Ga0315903, IMG submission 203524) | Freshwater fungal communities from buoy surface, Lake Erie, Ohio, United States - Buoy 2 MA119 | ecosystem: Environmental > Aquatic > Freshwater > Lake | place: USA: Lake Erie, Ohio...
CTTCGGGCGATCAGGGCGCGGCCACCGCTTCGGGCTGGCAGGGCGCGGCCACCGCTTCGGGCTGGCAGGGCGCGGCCACCGCTTCGGGCTGGCAGGGCGCGGCCACCGCTTCGGGCGATCAGGGCGCGGCCACCGCTTCGGGCGATCAGGGCGCGGCCACCGCTTCGGGCTGGCAGGGCGCGGCCACCGCTTCGGGCGCCAATTCGGTGGCGACTGCGGCCGGCGAAGGCGGTCGCGTGCGCGGCATCGACGGTGCGGCGTTGTTCGCGGTCGAGCGCGGTCTAAAAGGCGCGGTCGTCTCCGTCGCCGCCGGAATCGTCGGGCGCGACGGGATCAAGGCCGCGACCTGGTATCGCTGCGAGGGCGGCCGGCTGGTCGAGATCGAGGCTGTGCGATGACGCACCCTTTGGCCGCGCCCGCCCCCTCCGTATCCGACCAAGCCCGCGGCTATTGGGTCGCGGCGACGTGCCTGCGGCGGCGCTGGCTGCCCGGCGATGTCGCTGACGCGCTCAAGGATCGCGGCGAGTTCGACGCGGAGCACGCCCGCGCGCTATCGGCGCAGACGCTGTGCGTCCTGGGCTCGGAGGCGCGGCTTCCCCGGCTGCGCGGCCGGATCATGAAGGAATGGCCCTCGCTAGTGCCGGTCGCCCCGCAACCCGAACCCCCGGGGGTGGTATGACCCCCATCCTCTGCCTCATCGCCGCATGCCTGATCGCCGAGGAATCCGCCCGCCGCTGCGACGCGGACCCGGAATCGATGACGCTGATCGAGCGACCAATCACGCTCGCGGACACCGCCGATCTGCCGCTGTCGCGCGTCTCGACCCGCGAGCAGCGCGCGTGCAAACGCATCGCCGACGCGCTGATCCTGCCCGCAAACCATCGGCTCGTGAGCGTCAGCATCGAGCGCGCCCGCCCGCCCCAGCAAGCGAGGGGCGAGTGAAGGAAGCCCGCCCCATCGACCGGCCGTCGCCCGGCCACTGGCTGATCCGCCTCGTGAAGGGCGGCCCCGAAGTGCCCGCGCGGATCTATCGCCACGCGACCGCGCACGAGCCCGGCGACGCGGCGAACGTGATGGAGCGCCCCGCCTTCCTGGTCGCGGAGATCGCGGGCGAACCCGCCGAACTCGACGACGTTTGGCTGCGCTCGGGCCGCGCGATCGACGAAGCCGAGTACCGATTCCAGATCGCCGATCACGCGCACGCCCGCGCGTTCCGCCCGCGCGACGCCAAGGCCGAACCCCGCCGCGCGATCGATCTGCTCGCCGTCGCTTTGCCCTTTTGACCCCAACCCCAAGGAACCCGACACATGGCCGAACCCGCCGCCTATCTTTCGAACAACCCGCCCGACCCCATCGCCGAGCTTCGCGAGCGCCTGGAGGACTCCAATCGTCCGCTACTGGAGCGCGCCGCCGAACTGCAGGCCGCCGCCGCGCGTATGCCGGAAATCGACGGCGACGAAGCCGCCGGGAAGGTCGGCGACTTCATCAAGCTCCTCTCCGCCGCGATCAAGATCAGCGAGGCCGCGCGCACCGAGGCGAAGGAACCGCATCTGGCGGCCGGCCGCGCCGTCGATACGTTCTTCAAGGCCCGCGTGTCGGACCCGCTCGACGCCATCAAGCGCGCGGTCGAACGCAAGCTGACGACGTACCTCCAGGCCAAGGAAGCCGAGCGCCGCCGCCAGGCCGAAGCCGAGGCCCGCCGCTTGCGCGAGGAAGCCGAGGCCCGCGCGCGCGAGGCCCAAGCCGCCGAAGCCGAGCGCCGGTCGCACGCCGCGCAAGCCGCGATGGATCAGGCCGTCGCCAAGGAACAGGAAGCGCAGATCGCGGAGAAGGCCGCCGCCGCGAAGCCCGCGGAGTTCTCGCGCACGCGCGGGGAAGTGGGCTCGGTAGCGAGCTTGCGCGAGGTCTGGAAGGGCGAACTCGAAGATCGCGCGGCGATCAATCTCGAAGCCTTGCGCCCCTATCTGCCGGCCGACGCGCTGCAAACCGCGATCAACGGTTTCGTGCGCGCGGGCGGGCGCGAGCTCAAGGGTGCGCGCATCTTCCTGCACACCACCGCGACCGTCCGCTGATCGAAGGAACCCCAACATGACCCAGACCGCAGAAACCCCCGCCCCACAAACGACCGCGCTCGCCACGCGACGCTCGATCCTGATGGAGGTCGCCAATCGCTACGGCATGGAGCCGCAAACCTTTGAGCAAACCTTGCGCGAAACCGTGGTGCCAAAAGGCTGCACGCGCGAACAGTTCGCCGCTTTCCTCGTCGTAGCGCGCGAGCACGACCTGAACCCGCTGACGAAGGAGATATACGCCTTCCCCGCGAAGGGCGGCGGCATCGTGCCGATCGTCGGCGTCGACGGCTGGATCAAGTTGATGAACCGGCATCCGCAGAACGACGGTATCGAGTTCGACGAGGTGCACGACGACAAGGGTAAGCTGATCGCCACGACGGCGATCGTCTACCGCAAGGACCGCACGAGACCGACGCGCGCGACCGAGTATCTGGCCGAGTGCAAGCGCAACACCGACCCCTGGAACAATCAACCGCACCGGATGCTGCGGCACCGCGCGATGATCCAGGCGGCGCGCATTGCGTTCGGCTTCGCCGGAATCATGGACGAAGAGGATTTCGAGCGCGCGAGCATGATCGACGTCACCCCGCCGCCCGCGCCCACGCGCCAGCAGTTCGCGCCTGCGGCCGAGCCCGCGGCACGGCCGACCGAGGCCGACGAGCGCGCGGCGGACCGGATGACCGAGCGCTTCGCCCAGACCGGCGACACGCGCGCGGCCGACGAAGGCGAGGACGAGAAAGAACTGGGCCCTGCTACCGAAGCCCCGGAACAGTCTCCGCCGGGCGCGACGAGCGCGAACCCCAAGGCGATGCGCGAAGGCAGGGATAGCGCCGCCACCCCGCCCTTCCCGCCGGGCGGCGATCTCGACGCGGTGCGCGCGACGCTCGCCGGGATCGCGACGAACGACGCCGTCAACGCGTGGGAGGAAGCGCATGCCGACGCGATCAAGAAGCTGGCGACGATCCGGATGAAGAACGTGCGCCAAGCGATCACGGATCGCCGCGTCGAGATCAACGAAGCGGAGGCGGGCGGGCAATGAAGACTCGCATGGAAATTCTGACGACTGAGAACGCGGGAGACGCGATCAAGCTGACCGGCCAGGCCTTCGTCGGGCTCGCGACGTACGCGGCCTGCCGGACCTTGACGATCTACGTCCCGAACACCGCGCCCAACCGCGCCGCGTATCGGGTGGGCCGCGTGATCGACGTGACGACCAAGCCCGTGAAAGAGGCGCCCAGCCATGTCCGATAACTCGCGAATCGAATGGACCGAGGCGACGTGGAATCCGGTCGCGGGCTGCGACCTGGTCTCGCCCGGCTGCACGAATTGCTACGCGATGAAGGTCGCGGCGCGTCTCGCGACGATGCCGCAACCGAACTATGTCGGACTGACCAAACCGTCGAAGGCGGGCCCGGTCTGGACGGGCAAAATCGCCCTGGTCGAAAGCGCGCTGACCAAGCCGCTGTCCTGGCGGCGCCGGCGGCGCATCTTCGTCAACTCGATGTCGGACCTGTTCCACGAGGCCGTGCCCGACGACTACATCGACAAGGTCTTCGCCGTGATGGCGCTCTGCCGGCAGCATACGTTCCAAGTGCTGACGAAGCGCGCGGATCGGATGCGGGATTATTCGCGCCGGCGCGCCCAAGACTGGATGCACCACATCCCGCAAGCTGGCCTCGACGTGTGCCACGCCGCCGCCCAACGCGCATCGCGACCGTCGGAGATCACGCTGGGCTGGCCCTTGCCGAACGTCTGGCTGGGCATGTCGGTCGAGGACCAACGCCGCGCCGACGAACGCATCCCGCTGCTGCTCGACACGCCGGCGGCCTTGCGCTGGATCTCGGCCGAGCCGCTGCTCGGGCCGGTCGATTTGGCGGCGATCCGATTCGACATGGGCGCCGGACTTTTTGGCGACGCTCTGAATTGGCATCACCGACCTTACGCCGACGAGCGGCGTTACTCGGGAATCGACTGGGTCGTGGTCGGCGGCGAGAGCGGGCCCGACGCGCGCCCGATGCACCCCGACTGGGCGCGGAGCCTGCGCGACCAATGCGAAGCCGCCGGCGTGCCGTTCTTCTTCAAGCAATGGGGGGAATTCGTCGCCGACGACCAACTGCCCGACGGGTACGTCGCCAGCGAGAATCCCTACTGCGTGAATGGCGCGAATTTCGAGCGCCTCGGCAAGCACGCCGCCGGCCGGACGCTCGACGGCCGCACGCATGACGAGTATCCGCCTTTGCCCGATGGGCTTCGGCGGACAAGTCCGCAGGTGCCGCGATGAGCCAGACGATCGAAAGCGGCGTCCCGATCCCGCCCAAAGCAAAGAAATGGATTGGCACCGATACCGCAGCCGCAATGGCGTGCAACGTCGGGGACTCGTGGCTCGTGTCGTCGATGACCGAGCACAAGCATCAAGTCGTGTCACGCCTCAACAAGCGTCTGAAGCCGAAGAAGTTCACGGGCCGTCGAATGGAGGATGGCTTCAGAATCTGGCGGATCGCATGACCGACCGCCCCATCATTTTCAGCGCGCCCATGGTGCTCGCCCTGCTCGCCGGGCGCAAGACCCAGACGCGGCGCTACCAGTTCGACGACAAGGGCCGCCTCACGACCTGGGGCAAACTCGCCGTCGAGTGGGATCGCGGCGAGCGCAATCAGCGGGTCTATGTGAGAGAGAATCATCAGTATTGGGATTGGCTCGAAGACGGCACGCCGTGTATTCGATATGCCGCCGACAACGCCACAAGTTGGGCGAAGCCGACGACCGACGAGAGCGCCGAACGATGCCTCGAGATTTGGGCCGCGTTGTCCGACCCGGCGAACTTTAAAATCGACGGCGCCGCCCGGGATCGCGATTGGCGCCCCTCGATCCACATGCCGCGCTGGGCCAGCCGGATCACGCTGATCGTCGAAGCCGTCAAGGTCGAGCGCCTGCAAGCCATCAGCGAAGGCGACGCGATCGCGGAAGGCTCGCGGACAGTTTATGGCGAACCCTTCCAAGACGGGTCCGCGATGTCTGATCGGCGCCGGTTTGAGCTGCTTTGGTCGTCGATCAACGGCCCCGATTCCTGGGCCGCGAACCCCTGGGTCGGCGCCGTCACGTTCAAGGTCGTGCGCGCCAACATCGACAGCCCCACCTTCGCGGCTATCGCCGCTTCGGCGGGCGCGCCCGAGGTCAAGGCCGAATGACCGTGCTCACCGAAGCCGAAGGCACGTGCAAGACCTGTGGGCTGTGGGTCTACACATTCTGGTACGACGCCACTCCCCCGAACGGCGCTTGCCCGGACCGCAAAGACGGCGCCGCGGCGGCGTGCCCGACCGTGCTCGCCAGCCTGTTCAACGCGCGGAGCGGTCGCGAAGTCTGCCGTCAAATCGGTCAGGAGCCGTCGCCGCGCGCCAAGTACCTCGAAGCCCTGCAGAAGTCCCTCGGGATCACCGACGCCGATCTGGACGCTTATCATGCCAGAACGGAAGACGAGGACGATGAAATGGACGGGGAGCCGGCATGACCGCCCCGCCCAACCGGTTGATGTCGCGCGGCGAGCTGATGGCGTATCTCGCCGTCCGCTCGACCACGCTGAGCCGGTTGATCCGCGCGGGCTCGATCCCCGGGCCGGTGCCGGGCCTGAAACGCTGGGACCGCGCCGCCGTCGACGCGGCCCTTGACCGCCTCTCCGGGATCGCCAAGCATGCGCCGCATGACGAATTCGCCGCCCGCAAAGCCCGCTGGACGCAACGCGCCGAAGCGCGTCCGTAAGCGTCTCGCCGACGGCACGATCAAAGTCTACGAATACGCGCGCGCGCCGGCGCAGCCCTCGCGCTTTCTCGCCGCCAGCGGTCACGCGATTCGCGGCCTCGCGCGCGACTACACCAAGGCCCCCGAATTCCTCGGCCTCTCCGAATCCTGGCGCGCCGCCACGATCTACTATCTCGGGCTGATCGAAGACGCGATCGGCTGGATGACCGTCGCCGACATCGAGGATCCCCGCGCGCGCGGCGAGTTCTACGCCCTGCGCGATCGCTTCGCGTCGCACCCGTTCAAGGCGGACAAGATCGTGGGCGTGCTCTGCACGCTGCTCGCCTGGGGCTACGAGCGCCGGCGGATCGCGGTCAACCACGCGACCGGACTCGAGCGTTTGATCAAAGGCCCGCGGCGCGCCGACAAGACCTGGAGCGAAGACCGGCTCGCGGCGCTGCTGGCGGCGGCCCCGCCCGATCTCGCGCGGATGATCCGTCTGGCGCTGCTCACGGCCGCACGGCTCGGCGATCTGCGGCGGCTGGATTGGTCGATGATTCGCGACGGGTGGCTGACCTTCTCGCCGGCGAAGACGGCGAAGATGATCCCGCCGCCGATCGTGCGCTTGCCGATCGCGGCCTTGCCGCCCCTGGGCGAACTGCTCGACGAATGCGCCGGCGGCGCGCGCTGGCCCGAGGCCGGGCCGATCCTGCGCACGCAGGCGCGGGGGATCGTGTGGTCGACGCCGAACTTCAACGCGGTCTGGCGCGGCACGGTCGCGCGCGCGGGCCTGGCCGACGCCGATCGCCACTTCCACGATTTGAGGGGAACCGCGATCACGCGGCTGCTGGAGGCCGGATGCACCGACGCCGAAGCGGCCTCGATCTCCGGGCATGTGCTGGGCGGCCGGAGCACCCTCAGAGCCTACGCGGCCAGGACCGATGCGATGGCCCTGGCCGCGTTCACCAAGCTCGCCCGCTGGCTGGCGGCCCGGCCGGTCGTGATCGATCTGACAACCGCTCGACAACCGGCCGGAAACCGTGGCTAAGCCATTGATTTACATCTCGGCGTACTTGCCGTCCTTGAAAAGAAGACCGTTTGAAATCAAGGCGGTTGCTATCGTGGTTTCCGTAGCTCGACGCGCGAAGCCGGACTTTTCCCTTTGGAGGGCTACACTCGGCACCATGATTCGAGTGCTCGCGATCCTGCTGTCTCTCATGAGCTTCGCCGCGTGCGCGCCCCGACCGGCGCAAGCGCCGCCGCCGGGTGAACCCGTCGCCTGCCGCGCGGTCGACGGCGACACGATCGACTGCGCCGGCCAGCGCGTGCGCCTGGTCAACGTCGACACGCCGGAGCTGCGCGGCGCCTGCGCGGCCGAGAGCGCGCTGGCCCGACGCGCGCGGGCCTTCGTGGCCGAGCGCCTGGCGGCGGGGCCGGTCGAGATCGTTCCCGATCCGCGCCGGCCGCGCGACCGCTACGGCCGCACCCTCGCCCGCGTCGCTGTCGGCGGCGCCGATCTAGGCGAGGCGCTGATCGCCGCCGGCCTGGCGCGGCGCTGGGACGGCCGCCGGCGGCCCTGGTGCCCCTGAAACGCAAAAAGGCCCCGCCCCGATTCCGCGAGGAACCGAGACGGGGCCTGTTAAGTTTTCCGACCATCCCGGATGGTCGGGAATCTTAGCGAACGGCGTTCGGCATGCGCCTACTTCGAGCGTTCGGCGATCGAGACGAACGCCTTGAGCTGGGCCAGCGGGATCAAGCCGAAAGCCCCGCCGACCAGAACGCACACGCAGCTTTCCGGGTGCGCGTCCATCGCCTGCCGGGCATTGAGGCGCGACACCGGCTGGATCGCGTAGTAGACGAAATCGGCCTGCAATGGCGGCGCGGTCGGAGCCGCGACGCGCAGGCCGCTCATCGCCCGGCCGCCTTCTTGGCGATGTCGCCGAGTGCCGCGCCGGCGGCGGCGGCGTTGGCGCGCGCCGAAACCGACGAGCCGAAGAAGAACCCGTAGACCTGCTCGGCCTTGGAGTTGATGAACCCCGCCAGCAGTCCGACCGCGTTGGCGATCGCGATGACGAGTTCGGGGTTCTTGATCTGCACGCCCTGCGTCAGCAGCGCGTAATAGCCCCACAGCATCGCCCCGTTGATCACGAAGAACGCCGCGACCGTGACGTAAGCGAGATTGCTCGCGACCTGCTGTCCGCCGTTTTTGAACAGATCGCGCGCGTTCTTCACGCCCTCCATCTCGGCCATGCGCTCGTCGTGCTCGCGCTGGCCTTCCCGGTCGCGCAGATCGAGCAGCTTCTCCTTGAACGCCCAGGCGAGTTTCGGGTCGGCGGCGATCGCCTTCTCGATCTTGTCCTTGTCGTCGGTGCCGAACACCGATTGCGCGGCTTCGCCGACCGACGCCGCGACGGCCGCCGCGTTTTTGCCGAACGCCGCGCCCACCAGGCCGGGCACGAATTGCAGCGCGAGCGGGATCAAGGCCTGCAGCATTTAAACCTCCAGCAATTCGGGGAACGGGGTCAGCGCGGCCCGCGCGGCTTCGTAGCGTCGGCGGCGATCGGCGAGGCCGAGCATCCGGCGGCCGTTGATGCGGCGCGTGACGTCTTCCAGGCCGTCGGCGCCGCGATCGGCGATGCGATTGAGCGCCTTGTCGAACCAAAACCAGCCCGCGATCAGGCTCGCGGTCCAGCGCTCGGCCGCGCGATCGGGCTCGGACTCGAGCGGCTGGTCGATGCCCCGCCCCGCCTCGCGATAATTCGCGCGGCCCGTGAGCTGGATCAGCCCCCGCCCGCGATAGCGCCAGCCGTCGCCCGAGGCGATCGGCCCGTTCCCGTTGACGTTCGAATAGACCAGATTGGCCAGCGCTTCCGGGTTGCGCGCGTAGGGTTCGGCCGTCGCGTTCGTGCCGAAGCGCGCGGGGAACACGCTGCGCAGGCGCGCGGGGTCGGTGTAGAAAAGGTCCTCCTCCATCTTCGTGAAATCCGCGCTCTCGTGGCCGAGCTGGGCGAGCCAGTGGGCGACGCGCTCGCGGCGCACGATCTCGAAGCGCGCGGCGGCGATGGCAAGCGGCCCCAACAACGCGCCGTGGCGTGCGCGATCCGCGCAGCCGGCGGCGGTCAAGGCGCGGCCGAGCGCATCGGCGAATTGCGGGCGCGGCAAGGCGCCGGACGCGCCAGCGGCGCGACCGAGAGGGATCACGGTCATCGAGGGGTCCTCAGTGTTTGTCGGGCAAGGCCGCGCTCGCGGCGATCCAGGCGGGCAAGCCGATCCCAAGCGCCTTGGCGCCCGCGACCACAAGCCCGATCGCCGTCACCCAGAGCAACGCGCGCGCCAGCGTCTTCATCAGCTCGCGCCCGATCTCGCCCTTGGCGCGGTCGAGCGTCTTCTGGAACTCGACGGCGGCGCGCAGCAAATGCGCCTCGTCGCGACGCACGCCGATTTCCTCGAGGAAGTCGCGCACGCCTTCCTGCGCGGCCTCCTTCGCGAGGACCTTCAGATCGTCGCGATGGATCAGGCGCAGATTTTCGGGGAGCGGATCGGCCATCACGTCACCGTCGCGGCGGACACGAACAGCGCGTCGATCTGCGCCGGCGTCAGACCCAGCGCCGTACCGACGGCCGCGATGCGGGGGGAATCGCGCCGGAACTCCTGGGCGTCCGCCCACCAGATTTGCAGCTCCGCGTCGACCGAGGCGGCAATGGCCGTTTCGGCCGCGCCCAGCAGGCCCGCGCGCAGCAACGCGATACGTCCTTGCGCGCGCGACACGATGCGCGGCACCGACGGCGGCGGCTCGACATAGCCCGCGATCGCGTTGCCCGGCGCATCGGCCCATTCGAGCAGCGCGGCCCATTCGGCGGGCGTGTCGACCGAGGAGATCGCCACGGACCCCGCTTCGGCGGTTTCGATCACGGCCGTTTGGTGTGACTCGTCGGCGTATCGGGCGCTTAGGATGGCGTAGGTCATGGCGTGAACTCCTCGACGATCATCGTAGTGGCGGCGGCCCCGCCGAAGAACCGGCCCGTGGTCACGTTGCCGTTCATCCGCGCGTTGCCGCTATCCGCACCGACGCGCACGGAATAGGTGACCGACGACGTGGAGCCGGGGGAAAACTCCACTTCGGCCACGAGGGGGCCGAAGCTGTCGCCGCCGGGGCCGTTGCGATAGCCCGTCGCCTGGATCGCGTTGGCCGAGCCGGATTGGAAGATCGCCAGCGTGATCGCCGAGCCGCCCGAGGTGTACCAGCCGAAGCCGGTGACGCGAATGCGGATGCGGTTCGACGCGCTCGCCGCCGCGCGCGCCAGGGATAGAATCTGCGTTCCCTCGGTGTTTTGGGGAATCGTGTCGTCATGCGGAATCGTGGTCGTAAGGTTGGTGTTGGTGGTGTAGGTCGCGATCTGCGGGGTGCCGACCATGGCGCCCGCCCCGGCCAGCGGCTGGCCGTTCGCGCGCTGGTAATCCGTGCAACGCCAATTGCCCGTACCGGACTCCTTGACGAACTCGGCCGTGTCGCCGGCGGCGGTGACGATGTTCGCCGCCGTCGGCAGGATCAGCGAGGGCGCGTTGTGCGTCAGCGTCAGCGCGCCGCCAAAGCGCACGCGGTAGGCGCGCCCCTCGCCGCCCGTGTTGCCGAAGCTGGTGATTGTCGTCGTGCCGGTGATCAGCGCGTTGCGCGAGTTGATCGCGCCGAGATCGACGGTCGAAGCCGAGGCCACGCTCGACCACGGATCGTCGCTCTCTTTGCGGGCCGTGACCGACAAGTCGGGGATGGTTCCGCCCCCCGCCCCGACCCGCTCGTCGACGATCATCGCGTTGGTGATCTGCGTCGTGCTCGTCGCAAGCTGGAACCGGCAGAGCGGCAAACGGTCGGCCGGGATGGCCGGAGCGACGGGCGACGCATTCTCGACGCCCGTGACGACCGAGACGGCGCCCGTGGCGGGATTGAGCACCACGCGATCGATCCGCGGATGCGTGACGGGTGCGACGACCGTTCCCGTGTTCTGCGCCGCCACTTCGGTCAGCGTCGTGCCGTTCAGCAGGGCGCCGGCCAGCACGCGCACGGTCATGTTCGGCGACGCCTGCGCCTGGGGCAGGAACGCGACCGCGACCCGCGCGCCGGCGACGATGGCGTTGTCGAGATTGGATTTGTAGGCCGCGCCGTTCTGCGACGTGTTGTCGGGCGCGATGTAGGGGGCGACCATGATCTAGACTCCGGTTGCTTGCCAGTTGGCGTTGCCCGCCGTGGGCGTGCCCGTGCCGTTGGCGGTGCGGATCGTGAAGCCCGTCGCCGTCACGCTTTCGGCCCAGGCTTGCTGGACCGTGCCGCCGACGGGCGTGACCTGCACGTTCGGCGGATTGAAGAAGCGGCGGCCGAACGTGACCGCCGTGCCGCCCGACGCGACCGCGACGTTCGTGCCGCTTTCGTCGGAGCGCACGGCCGCGTCGATGGTCGGGGTAAACGCGACGGCGACGGACTTGCCGTCGGCCGCGCGCAGCTCGATGGCCTGCTTGGCGAAGCGCAGATCGTTGGTGCCGATGCTCCACGCCTCGAACCCGTCATAGCTGCCGGCGTCGAGCCGATAATCCTGTTCGAGCTGGGCGATGGCGGCCCCGGCGGTTTCGCCCGCGCCCAGCCGCGCGGACGTGGCGGCGTAGGTGCGAACCCGATAATCCGCGCCGAGATCGATTTCCGGCGCCTCGTAGCGCGCGACCGGGACCGGATAGGCGGCGAACTCGTCCCACAGCTCCGCGTCGGTCATGTCCGAAGCGAGTTCCGTGGAATCCGGCACCAGCACGCCGGTCCAATGGACGTGGCAGTCGGTCTTGACGCCGAGCCAATCGGGCGCCTGGGGCCGCGTGGCGATGACGATGTTGGTCGAGCCCACGGGGATCGCGCCGATCGTAGCCGAAGCCGTGGCGGCGTTGGTCGACAGGTTCCCGGAATTGTCGCGGGCGCGAATAAAGAAGGTCCAATCGCCGGGCGGAACGGCGATGGTGGTGATCGACGTCGCCCCCGTCGCCTGGCTCAAGGGCGTGGCGGAATTCCACAGCGTCACCCCGGCGGGCGCGAAGCGGATGTCGTAGCCGTCGAGATCGGCGTCGGCGATCGGCGACCAGCGCAGCACGGCCGCCGTGCCGTTCGCCGCCGCCGAAAACCCGGTCACGTCCGACGGCGGGGCGGTTTTGCCGAGCACGACATGGCCGGTCGCCGCGACCCAGGCGGAAAGCGCGCCGACATAGTTCCGCGCCCGAATCCGAACGTCGTAGGCGACGCCGTCGGCGACGTCCAGGATGCGATAGAAGGTCGCCGCCCCTTGCGTGAACTCGCTCGGCTGCCAGTCGGTGTCGGCGGATTTCTTGTGCTGGATTTCGATCAGCCCGCCGCCGGTGACGAAGGCGTCGGCGGGCGCCGTCCAATCGGCCCGAAGGCGCGAGAACACCGTGCCGTCCACGCGGCGGTCGAGCTCCGCGCTGCCCGAGGACAGCGCGAGGCTCGTGGGTGCGGCGACGACGCCGGGGCTCGGCAGATTGGTGCGCGGCGAAGGCGGCAGATCGATCTCGTCGGCCGGGTTCCAGGCGTAGACGTTCGCGTCGATCTCGGCCAGACCAAGCTCGACCGCCAGCGCGGGCGCGCCCCGGTCGTCAAGGACGACGAGCTTGAACGATCCGACCTCGAAAGTCTTGTCGGTCCAGCCGTAACGCGCATACGTCGCGGCGATCGTGTCGCCGGCGGCGATGTCGAGCGCGGTGAGCTTGCAGATCCATTTCGTCGAGACTTGGCGGCGGTTGCGCTCCAGCTCGATCCGCGCGATGCGCTGGGCCATCGACGGCGAAACGGTGAAGGGAAGCTCGGTGTCCGAGCGCCAGGATTTGCGCCCCTGGTCTTCGGTCACATAGGCGGCGACGGACACGGCCGGAAAATCGGTCGGCTGCCAGGCGCTGTCGGGATCGACGAAGGTTCCCTTGACGCCGTTGACGAGCTGGTCGGGCGACCGGCGCCAGGCGACCGAAAAGCCTTGGACGACGTCGTCCGTGGCGAGCGCGGGCCGCGTGGCGCCCGCCCAGACGCCGGCGTGGATTTCCCATTTGCCCTGGACGCGGATGAGCTTTCCCGCCCCGCCCGAGAGCAGGCGCCCGAGGATGCTTTCGGGCTCGTCGGCGGTGTCGATCGTGCCGTTGGCCGTGTAGCGCGGCTCCGCGCGCGCCTCGATCGTGTGCGTGCCCGTGCCCGCCGAGGTGAGGTCGATCAAGGTCCGCGCGCGGGCGTTCACAAGGCTGGTGGCCAAGCCGATGCGCCGCGTCGCGTGCTCGCACACGAAGTAATCGGTGCCCGCCGCCAGCCCGCCCGGCAGCGTGCCCGCGCTCGACACCCGCACGCGCATGCCGGTGCGCAAGCGCGCCTTGCCGTCCGCCAAAGTCAGATCGTTCGACGCCGCATCGGCGGTGAACGTGGTGGTTTTCGCGGCCACCGCGACCATCTCGTCGCACGCGTTGGCCGCGGCGATCAGCGCGTCGTCGTCGATCTCGGCGAGATCGGCGCCGAACCCGCCTTCGGTTTCCGGGATGGTCAGGTAATGCGCCATCGCCAGCGCCCAGTTGTCGCTCCACACGGTCGCCCCGGTGCGCGGGTCGCGCAAGGGCGCGCAACGCACGACCGCCGACACGTTGGGCGTGCCCGAGGCGAACAGCGATTCGTCCCAGGTCAGTTGGACGTAGAGCTTGGCGCACCCGGACTGCTTGTGGTCGGCCGTCCATTGCGAGCCGAGGGCGGCCGTCAGCGCCGCGTTCAACGTCGCGTCGCCCGAGACCGTGCCGTCGCCGTACCAGACCTTCACCTTGCCGGCGAACTTCCCGGTCGCGTTGCCGCCGATCCCGTCGCCATGCGCGCCGTCGTGCGGGACTTGCTCGTCGTCGAGCCAGAGTTCCTCGAGCCGCCCGAGCGGGCGTACCGACAGCGTGACCAGCAGATGCAGCGTGCCGTTGTTCGAGCCCGCGCTTTCGATGAGGGTCTGCGCGCCCGACACGCGCAGGCGGCCCAGATGGATTTTGCCCGTGACGATCGGCTGGCGGATCGCCAAGGTGCGGTCGCGCGCCTCGAAGGCGATGGTCGGCGCTTGCGCCGCCTTGGGCTTGGGCGTGAGCGCCTGGCTGACGAAACCCAAGGCGAGCGACGCCGCACCGGCCACCGCCGCCGCCGCCCAGCCCGCCCCGACCAGCGTGGTGCCGAACAGCACGATGCCCGACGAATAGGCCGCGCCCGCCGCGACGACGGCGGTGACGGCGGCGATGGCGGGGGGTGCGGCTTCCGCCGCGAAGGGGACGGCCACCAGCGCGGTCGTCGCGAGAAGCAAGGACAGGCGCATTTCAGATGCTCCAGGCGCGCGCGGCTTGGCGCGCCGGAAAGAACGACAGGCCCATCGGTGCGGCGACGGCGACGCGGCCGTCGAGCGCGATCAGCCCCATGCACCAGCCGCGTGTTTCCGCGCGCAAAACGCCGCCCGCCAACCCGTTTTGCGCGCGTAAGCTTTCGGCGGAAAAAACGGGCGCGTCGATCAAGACCAGATCGCCGCGTTGCGCGAAGGTCGGGGCGATGGCGGGCGCGCCGATCGCCGACAGCAGCACATCGGCGGCCTCGGGGACGCCCGCGCCGCCGATATCGCGAACGACGACGGCGGCGCGCTTTTCGTCGGCGTAGCGGCCGCGAGCGGGCGCGATCGGATCGATGCCGGTCATGGCGAGAACGCCGTCGGCCGCGAAGGCGCAGCAATCGTGGGCGCCCCACGCGAACTCGCGCGCCATCGCCGCGCGCAGATGGGCGGCGAGAATCTCGGGCCAGCCGTCGAGCCGGCTCAAGCCCCCGCCTTTCACGCCCCCGCCTTTCACGAACGCCCCCATTTGATGGTGCGATCCTGAAGCGCCGCGACGTAGTCGAAGCCCTTGTCGCCGGCGCTGCGCGTGCGCTGATCCTCGGGCGTGTAGCGCGTCTCGCGCGGGCGCTTGAGCGTGTTGAGCAGGCTTTCGGCCGAGAGCGCGATGGTCAGCGTCTCGCCGGAATCGTCGGTCGTCGGCACGGCGGCCGAGCCTTCGAACAGCAGGATCGGATCGGCGATCAACGCGCCGGCGGCGTCGACGAAGCCCAGCCAGCGGCGGCACGGCAGATTGGGCCGCAGATCCCCGATCGCCGCCGACAGCAGCGCCGACGGCACGCCGGAGAGCGTGTAGATTTCGCCCGACGCGCGCAGATCGGCGGTTTCCTCGGCGGGCTGGACGCCGCCGAAGGCGCCCGTGCCTTCCCAGGTCTTCGAATCCCAGGAAAGCGTGCCCGCGCCGGTCCAGACGCGCACGGGCGTCGAAGCGGTTTCGATCTCGACCAACAGGATCGGGCTTTTGAAGCGCGCCGCGATCTCGGCGGACATCTCGGGGGTCAGCGTGCGAGGCATCAGACGGCCTCCATCGCTTCGAACGAGAACGAGCCCTTGAACGGGGCTTCGAGGCGCCAGAGATTGACGTTCTGCGCCAGGCGAAACGTGCCCCTGCAATTCGACAGCGAGATCGTCGCGTTGTTGGCGATGCCTTCGCGGCGAAGCGCGGGCCAGATATCGAGCGTGGCGAGGCCCGAGCCGTTCGAGCTCGCGTCGACCGTCACCATATGCAGGCGCGTGGTCGCGCCCGATCCGATCTGGATGAAGTCGCCCGCGCGCAGGATGTTCGCGGTCGAATTCGTCCAGCCCTTGGTCGCGAGCGTCTTGGCGCCCGCGCTTTGCGTGCCGTCCACCTGGGGCGTGCCGGTCGCCACCCCGCGCGGCGCGATGCCGATGGGATCGCCGAGCAGGAACGTGCCGGCCTTGCCGTTGAGCCCGGCGAAGAACGCGCGCCAGGGGGCGATCCCGGCGTTGCCGGTGACGGGCCCGACCACGACGCGCGCCATCCAGGCTTGGCCCGGAAATTCCTGGACTTCCTGGCCCAGGGTGAATGGGGATTCGGTCGTCGCGACCACCGAGCGAACGCCGAATTCGACGCTCGCCGGCCCCGGGGGTGGCAGCGTCAGGGGAAAGGACACGGGCATTACGGGAAGCTCCCGCGCCGCATGCGCGATGCGACCGCGACCACACTGGATTCGACGATGCGCGGCGTCGCGGCGCGGATGCGCTCGTCGATGGTGACGACGACGTCGCCGTCGCCGGTTTCGGAAATCGAGAGGTCGGGCGATCCCGCCGCGCGGTTGTCGTTGATCACCACGCGCCCGCGCCCGCCTTGCAGGAAGGCGCGCGTCTGCTCGGCCGACCAGATGCGCGCCGGGCCCGTGGCCTCGATCTCGGCCCCACGCTCGCCGACCATGCGCAGGCCGCCGGGATGATCCCCGCCCGTGGCGAACGTGCCGCCGGAGAAGCCCGCGCCGCCGGTCGTGGCCAGCGTGTTGCCCGCGCCCGCGCCGGCCGACCCGCCGCCGAAAAGCCCGTCGAAGAACCCGCCGCCGCCCAAGGTCGGCGCGTTGCCGCCGAAGACCATATTCTTGATCGGGTTGACGAGGGCGAGCTTCAGGAAATCGGCGTAGAGCGAGGCCGCGACCGCGCGGCCGACATTGGCGAGACTGGCGAAGGCGTTCTTGCCGTCGAGCGCCATGGCGGCGGCGGCGTCGCCGATCCGGTCGAACGCGCGGTCGAAGGAATTCTCGATAAAGTCGGCGGTTTCCTTGGCGGCCTTGCGCTCGGCCTCGCCCGCTTGGCGCGTGGCGACCGCAAGGCGCACGCGCGCTTCCTCGTCGGCGGTCAGATCGCGGCCCGCCTTGGCGCGGGCTTCGATCAGTTTCAGCTCTTCCTCGCGGATTTCCTTGGTCTGACCCGCAAGCTCGGCTTCGCGCTCCAGCGCCGCCAGCCACTCGTCGAAGGCGCGGGCGCGGCGGAGTTGCGCGTCGAGCGCATCGCGCGCGGCCCGGTCGTTGGCCTCCCAGAATTTGGCCTCGTCTTCGAGCGCCTTGAGCTGGGCTTTGCGCGCCGCCTCGGCCTCGCGTTCGGCTTCGCGCGCGGTGTCGCGCGCCGAGCGGGCCGCGGCTTCGCGCGCCTTGGTCGTGTCGGCGGACAGCGCCGCGAGTTCTTCGGTCGATTTGCCGGTGAGGTCGATCGCCCGATTGAGCGCGTCGATGGCTTCGGCGGCACCCCGGCTGCGCTCCGCCGCCTCCGCCAAGGCCGGAAGCGCGGCGCGCAATTCCTTGCTGAAACCGCCCTCGGCTTGCGTGGCCGCCTCGAACAGGCGCGTGTAGAGCTTGGCGATGTCGCCGCCGCGCTCGAACTCCGCCAACGCTTCGGCGACGCGCGCGCCTTGCGCGCCCGCATCGCCCGTGGCGCGACGCACGCGCTCGGCCAGCGCGTCCAGATCGGCGACGCCGAATCCGGCGGCGGCGTCGGTCATCGTGCGGCGGGTGCCGCTGATGGCCGCGCGGGCCGATTGACGCGAGGCGTCGAGCCGCTCCTCGATCTCGATCTTGCGCAAGCGCAGGCGCGTGCGCTCGTACTCGCGCAGCGTGCCGTCGAGCGAGGCGTAGTAGCGCGCCAGATCGGCGGTGCGGTCGAGTTCGCGCCCCTGCTGGTCGGCGAGATCGCGGCCGAGTTTGACCTGACGGTCGATCGTGTCCGTCGCGGCCTTGGTCGCTTCGTCGAGCTTTTCGGTGGCTTCGGCCGCCTTGTCGGCCTCGGTCTTCCAATCGATCAGCTTCAGGGCGATGACGCCGATCGCCAGCGCGGCGCCCGCGATGGCGCCCGCCGGGCCGAAGATCCCGAGAAGCTGCGAGCCTTGCTGCCCGAAAGCGGTGAGCGCCGATTGCCCCGCCCCGACCTGGACGGCGAAGTCCTGGATTTGGAAGCCGGCCTGGCCGATCGTCGCACCCAGATTGCGCCCCGCCCCCGCCGCCCCGGTCGCGGCTTGGGCGAAGACCTGCTGGCGCTGGGCGACCTGCTGGAGCTTGACGATCTGCTGATCGAGGGCCGCGTTGTATTGGCCGACGCCGATCTTGCCCGCGTCGAACGCCGCCCCGATGCGCCGCTCGGCCGCCTCGAATTGCAGGCGGGCGCGCGCGGCGGCGTCGGTGCGCGCGGTGAGCTGCAGGAAGGCGCGCTGCTGCTCGTCGAGCGTCGCCGCAAAGGCGTCCGACGACGCGCCGGCGCCCTTGAACGCCGCGTCGAGGCGCTTCAGCCCCGCCTCGGCCGCCTGGGTGCGGATGTCGATCTCGGTGACGGGCGGGGGTGCGCTCACGGGCGGGTCTTCCCTTGGAGATCGGCGTAGACGCGGTCGAGATAGGCGGCGTCGAGTTCGCGCAAGGCGTCGAGATCGGCGGGCGTGGGCTTGGCGCCGGCGAGCGCGGCCCAAGCGGCGATGTCGTCCCAGCCGAGCGGGGCCGGGCCGAAAGCGCCGAGGCGCCGGCCGGTCGACAGATCGCCGAACCAGCGCCAGACATGCGCGAGCCCGGCCGGGACCGGCGGCGGGTCGAGTTCCGGAGGCCGGACGCCCGTGGCGCGCGCGACCGCTTCGAGGTGATCGCGCAGGCTGGCGCCGTCGGGCTGGCGCGCGGCCAGCGCGAATTGCGCCCTCGCCGCCGCGATCAAGCCGCGGCGGTCTTCCTCGTAAAATTTGCGAGGTCGGACGCGAATTCGTTGATTTGCTCGGCGATCCAGGCGAAGCGCGGCTCGGCGAAGATCGCGCGCCGATTGGCCTCGTCGCACGGGAAATCGGCGCCGTCGAACTTGACCGGCGTCCAGGCGAGCACGCGGCGGGCGAACAGGTCGCGCCACAGCTCTGCGTCCTCCTCGGCGCTCGGCACGAAGATGTCGTTGCGCTTTTTGGCCATCGCTTCCTGGCGCGCGCGCGCGTCGCGGAAGGCGCTCAAGCGGCGCTGGATGTCGGCATGGTTCGGGTGGCCGGGACCGCAGACGGTCACTTTCCAGCCGGTCGGGGCGCCGTCGCGGGTGCGGATGGCGAGTTGCGCCGCGTCGCCATAGACGAGCGCGCCGAGATCGAAAACGTCGGTCATGATGTCACCTGTCGGGGAGGGTGGCGCTGCGGCCCCCGACGAGCCGCAGCGCCTTTCGGCCGAAAGCGGGCGCAAGCCCGCGTCTGTCGCGGCGCGTCGGGCGCCGCGATTCGTTTACGGAACTTCGGTGTCCTGGATCGCGATCGTGGTCGCGTCCGAGGCGATGCCCGCGCCGCCGGCGCCGTTGAGCAGCGCTTGGAAGGTGTAGTTCCGGACGATGCCCTGCTGGCCGTCGGTCTTTTGCGCTTGGCCCAGCTTGAGGCGCGGCAGATAGAGGCCGAGCGTCGGTGCGGCGTTGGCGTTGGTCGCGGTGAGGTACGAGAAAAGCGAGATTTCGTCCTCGTTGATGAAGTTGTCGCGCAGCGCCCCGTCCTCGAAATAGCAGGTGAACGAGCCGCCGACGACGATCGAGCCCGGGAAGATGTCGGGCGAGACGTTCGAGCCCACGACCTGGGCGCTCGACATGTTGCCGTTGATCGTCAGGTTGAGGCCGGTGACCGTGGCGATGTCCACCCCGCCGACGCGCAGCTTGCCGTTGACGGCGGCGAGGATGCCCGTCGAGGTCGCGGCGGTGGGCGAGGTGTAGTAGGCGGAAGTGGCGCTCGTCATGTCGACGCCGAGGAATTGCAGGGCGACCGTCGCCATGCCGGTGGCCGGCAGGCCGAGGTCGATTTGCGACACGCGGCACCCGCCGAAACGCTCGGACTGCGTGATGTCGGGGTGCCATTCCTCGAAGTAGAAGGAATCGTTCGTGTGGCCGGTCAGCGGCGCGATCAGCTTTCGGCCCGGGACGACGCAGGTCACGCTATCGCCCGAGGCCTTGGCGCCGACGGTCGAGGTCGCCGAGTTGAGATCGGCGACGGTCATCGCCGTGGCCGTCAGCGCCGTGATCCGGTAGTTGCGCGCGTTGTTGGTGGCGCCGGTCGTGGCCCAGCCCGACCAGCGGACCACGTCGCCGATCTTGAAGCCGTCGGTCAGGAACGAGCCGGCGGCGCGCGTGAAGTGCGGCGGGGTGGCGGCGGCGGTGACGTTGGTCAGCGCGCCGGTCGTGGCGCCGGCCGCCCAGGAATTTCGCAAGGCGGCGGCGAGGAAGTCGGCGTAGGTGAGGCACGACATTTCGCCGTTGAGCCGCCCCGTGACCGAGCGGCCGCCGTGGCGGAAATCCGAGACCTGATAGTCCGGGCGGATTTCGGCCGACTGGTAGCTTTGCTTGTCGAGCGAGAACTCGCTCGTCACGCGGCGCAGAAGCTGCGCGCCCGAAGCGCCCGGCGCGCTGTTGAGGGCCGATTCCTTCTTGACGCGAAGGGACTTCGCGACGCCGATTGCGATGGGCATGGGGAGAATCCTTTTCGGTTACGCGATGTGGTCGTGGCGGAAATCGACCGCGACGGTGCGGCCGAAGAACGCGCCGTCGTCGGACGCGGGTTGATTCGGATCGACGCGGGGCGCGCCGTCGTAAAAGACGCCGTCGGCGTTCGCGGTCCGGAACAGCGCCGAGATCGCGGCCACATGGCCGTCGAGCGTGGCGGTCTCGGTGCCGCGCGGCACGAAGACATGGATCAGCACGGTCCCGAACTCGCGGAACAGATGCGAGCCCGTGGCGGCGATGCCGGCGACGCGAGGGGACGAGCCGACGAATTCGAGCAGCATCCAGGCGCCGTCGGGCGGGCGTTCGTTCGAGTTCTCGTCGATCAAGGGCAGCGCCGGGCCGAGCGTGGTCAGCCGGGTCTTGATCGCGGCGAGAGCTTCGGGAAGAGCCATGTTTTTCGCTTCGCCTCAGTCGAAGGACGCGCGCTGGCGCAGCATCACGGCCGGGTAGACCATTTGGCCGCCGCTTTTGCGCCCGACCCCCTTGCGCAACCCGCCGGCGCGCTTGAGCGCGTAGCCGTCGCGCAGGGCGATGAACTTCACCTCGGCGCGGATCGCGTCGCCGAACGCCGCGCGGACCGCGTTGGCCAGGCGCTCGGCGATACCCGGCGCCACGCCCACGATGCGCGCGCCGCGCACCTGGATTTTGCGCGCGTAAGGCTGGGGGTTGACCACGAACACGATCTCGTCGGGACCGAGCGCGCCGCCTTCGTAGGGCCGCTCGTCGGCGCGCATCGCGAGCCAGGATTGGCGGTAGCGGCCCGAGCGGACGGGCGACAATTCGGCCGCCTTGCCGAGCGCGAACTCGATCACTTCCTGCAGCACGCCCAAGCGGTAGAAAATCACGCCCGGAACCTTGACGGCTTCGAGCGCGGCACCCTTCTTGCCGTCGACGACCGTTTCGACCGAGGGCCGGATCGGGCGCTCGGCGAGGGTTCGATCGAGGATCGCGCGCGCGGCGGCGACATGGCGCGCGCGGACCTGTTCCTCGAGACCGTCTTGGGCGACGGCCAGCGAGCGGCGGAAATCGGCGGCCAACCCGGCCATCACCCGCCCCTAACGTGCAACACATGGGCAAGCGCGGCCGTGCCCAGGAACTTGGTTTCGGCGTCGGCGCGCAAGATCCACGCGCGGCCGTCGATCACGATCTTGTCGCCCTTGCGCGGCGGGCCGGGCCACGACGCGGCGGCGATCTCGGCGTCGGAAATCTGCACGCGCTGATCGCCGCGGATCACGTCGCCGACGAACTCCTCCGGTTTGAAGCCTTGCGCGACGCCGTTGACGGTCACGCTCGCCGCCGTGCGGCCCGTGCTCGCCAGACACGACAGCGTCATCGGCCGGCCGTACTTGGCCAGGGCGGCGGCGACTTTGGCGCCCGCGCTCATGCCCCACCCCTCACGCCGCCCCGCCTCACGCCACGGCCCAGCGAATGTACGGAGCCAAGCGTTCGGCCACGTCGCGCGGCAGGCCGTCCTTGAAGCCGTCGCCGCCGGGCGTGTCCCAGCTTTGGGCGATCACGTCGAGGATGCGCTCCGAGCGCAGGCCCGGGTCGCGACCGCGCGCTTGCTGGGCGCGCACCACGAGATCGAGGCAGCAGCGTTCGACGTCGTTGGGCAGATCGGTCAGGAGCGTCCAGCCCGCCTGATAGGTGGCGACGATCTTGGCCGCGCGCCAGTCGATCGGCGCGTCGGCCGAAAGGCGGCGCAGCAGCGAGCCGTCGAGCAGATAGTCGGTCGAGGCGAGCGTCGTGCCGTCCTCGACCACCGAGACGATGGACGGCGCCAGATCGCGCGCCAGGATCAGGGATTCGGCGCGCTCGTTCGAACGCTCGGCGCGCCAGGTCTGGGCGTAGGTCGCGCGCCCGAATCCTTCGGGGCGGCGGCAGAACGCGGCGATGGCGTCGGAGGCCTGGCGGATCGCGTCGGTCAGCCACGCGTCTTGCGTCGTGCCGGTGATCGACAATTCGGTCTTGACCGTGGCGAGCAGGGTCAAATCCTTGGCGGCCGGCGCCACGGTGACGGCGATCGTGTCGATCATGATGCGGTCATTCCGGGCGGGGCGACGAAGCGGGGCGGCCGATGCGGGCGGTCGCGGCGGAAACCGAGCCGCGCGCCGAGGACGCCGCGCGCGCGGGGCGCGCCACCGGATCGGGGCGGAACGGCGGCGCTTCGCCGTCGTTCGTGCGCAGCAGCAGCAGCAGGCTCATGGGGCGTAGGCGGCGACGATGGCCGCTTGCAGTTCGGCTTCGGTCGCGGTGTCGGGAAGTGCCACGAATTCGGGGCCGCGGCGCGTGACGCCGGCGATGATCGAGACGCATTGCACGATCCAGCCGCCGCGATCGGCGTCGAAGGCGCGGGTTTCGATATCGACCGAAGGGGCGGACATGGCGTTCTCGTCAGTTCGAGTTGAAGCCGGTGACGTTGAGCAGCACGTTCGCCCCCGTGGTGCCGGCCGTGTAGTTCAGCGCGGCGTTCAAGCCCGAGCGCAACGGCGTGGGGAATGGGAGCGACACGGGGTTGGCCATGTTGGCCGGGCACGACACCTGGATCAGCGTGTTCGACGCTTCCTGAATTGTCAGCGTCGTCGCCGTGGCGTTGGTGTTTTGATAGATGATCTGGGTGATGTTCTGGCGCACGGTCGCGCCCTGCGCCGCACGGATCGCGGTCTGCGTGTTGGTCGTGACCGTGCCGTTGAACACGAAATCGAGCTCGGGGACGGCGTAGGGCTTTTGGACGAGCTGGCCCGAGGTCGAGAAGGTCGAGCGGATCGCGTCGCCCCCGACCACGGTCGAAGCGGGGAGTGCGGTGCGCGCCACGCCGCCCATGATGAGCGGGTTGGAGGTGGCGGCCGTGTCTTCGGCGACGTTGCCGCCGACCGCCAGCGTGCCGGCGACGCCGCCATTGACCGCGCCGGTGCCGCCGATCTGCGCCACGTTGACGGATTGGTTGGCGTTGAGCGCCGAGCCGACCAGCGTCACGGGGAACGGGTTGGCCGAGCCGTTGGCGCGGGCGCCCTGCAGGTAGACCGGGTGGTTGGCGAATTTCTCGACGGCGACGAAGCCCAGCGTCCAGGTCGTCGTCGAAGCCGGCGCGGTCGAGCCGTTGAAGTTCCAAATCCAGACGAACAGCGGCACGTCGTCGTCGGGCAGGTTTTCGTAGCGGCTGGCGCGCGTGGTGACGTTCGACAGCGACGCGCGCAGCGTATCCATCAGGAACGCTTCGCGGCCGGTCAGATCGTTCTGGACGATCGTGCCGGGCGAAGCCGTGGTGTTGATGGTCGCGGTCGTGTCCGCGTCCGCCCAGCCGCGCCGCTGGGTGGTGAAAGCGAGGTTGGTCGGGGTGACGCCGTTGACCAGGTTGCGGACGAAGTTCCAGCCGAACAGCGTGAGATTGCCCGTGCCCGAAGCGGGCCAGCCGGCGACCGTGAAGCGGATCGTGTCGGCGTTGGGAATGGACGCGATCGCGTAGCGGCCGGGGATGCGGTCGGTGCCGCCGGTGATGCCGCCCAGGTTCATGAACTGGCCGACATTCTGCGCCGTCAAGCCGTGCGCGGCGAGCGTCACGTCGACCGTCGTGGCGTTGACGATGTTGTAGGCGCAGTTCTCGCCCACCAGATCGGCGAGCAGGATGGCGAGGTTCTGGTTGGCGATGCGCTGCGAGGCGACGATCGACGCGCGCAGGCGAAGCGCGCCGCGCCACGAAACCGTCGAGCGCGTGAGGAATTCCGCGTTGACCGTGGTGCCGGTCAGGATGTTGAGCGAGCCCGCGCCTTGGTTGTAGGTGACGCCGGACCCGACGATGGGGGCGACGAAATCCGGGGACAGCACCGACGCGCCGACGGCCGCGAAGGACGAGACCCAGACGTCCTGACCGACCGGGCGCACCGGCGGCGCGGCGACGCCGTTGAACGGCACGCTGGTCGAAAGCGGCGCCGCGCGCGCGACGAGCGTGGCGAGATTGCCGCCTTCGGTCGCGGGCGACGCCGGGATCTTCGCATTCAGCGCCGCCAGGGTCGTTTCCGACGCGACGCCGGAGACGGAGACCGTGCCCGCGACCGTTTGCGTGGCGGGGAAGTTTGCGACGGCGACCTCGCCGACCACGTCGAGCGTGCCCGACAAACTGGTCGCGATGTTGCCGAGCAGCGTGCGCGCGCGCTTGAGCAAGCCGACGATCGTGCCGTCGCCCGAGGTCGATTCCGCGTCGGCGGGCGCGCCGAGGGCGGCGTTCGCGTCGGTTTGCTTGGATTCCGTCGCGGGCTTTTCGGCCAGCGGCACGACAGCGCCGTCGGCGCCGTAGGCCATCTTCTGGATCTGGACGTAATCCTCGCCGGCGCCGATCTTGTCGACGACGACGCCCCGGTCGGTGCCGGCGGCGTCCTTGACGAGGATGGTTTCGAGGGCCATCGGCGGTTAGGCCTTCGCCTTTTCCGCGCGCTCGGCTTCGATGGCGGCGATCAGATCGTCCTTCTTGAGATCGGGATCGAGATCGAGGCCGAGCTCGTCCTTGGCCAGCGCCACCAGCTTCGCCTTGGTCAGATCGGCCAGCGCGGGCGCTTCTGCGGGCGCCGGGGCGGGCGCATCGGTCAGGCCGAGCACCGTCGCCTCGGCGGTGATGTCGGCGTCGGGCGCGGCTTCGAGCAGGAATTGCGCTTCGAGCGCGCGGGCGAAATCGTCGGGCAATTCGACGATGGCGGGCGGGTCGATCGGACGGCCGTTGGCGGCGACGATCAGCGGATAGGGGGAGAGAAGACGGACGCGCATGGGAACCTCGGGTTCGGGGGACGGGAAAGCGACGGGGGCGGTCTTGCGGACCGCCCCCCTCGCCCGTCGTTACGTGGCGCTGTTGACGAAGCAGCGGATCGGGTTCGTGCCCGCATCGACCAGGTTGCCGCCCCAACGCCCGAAGGCGAAGAAGCCGACCTGGAGGTTGTCGGCGTAGCGCTCGTCGAGGCGGCGCATCTGCATGTCGCGCACGACGCGCACGTAGTACTTCGAGAAATCGCCGTACAGGATCGAGCGCGCGTTGGCGGCCATGACCGCCACCTGGTTGTTGATCGTGTAGGGACGGCCGAGGATCGTGTCGGGCTCGGACTGGCCCAAGCCGGCCGAGACGCCCGGCTGCCAGAGCGGGCGGCCGGTGGTATCGACGAGCTGCTTGAGCATGCGGCGCGTGGATTGGTGGAACATCCAGCGCGAGTTCGGCTGGTAGGCTTCGTCGACCGATTCCTGCAGCAGCACGAGGTCGTTGTAGGTGGCGGTGACGGTCGTGCCCGCCGCACCGGTGCGGCCCACGGTCGAAGCCGTGACCGCGCCGCGCGGCTGGCCCGTGCCCGTGCCCGTGGTGAAGTGCAGGTTGGTGATGCGGCCCAGGCGCTCGCCGATCAGGCGCGTGATTTCGCCCTCGGACAGGATCGAATCCTGGAGCATCTGGTAGCTCATCAGGATCGAGTCCGACGAGTACATGAAGACCGGGATGTTGACCTGCGAGAGCACGAGCGCGGTGTTGGTGAGAGCCGCGTTTTCCGCGATGATCCGGCCCGTGTTGTTGGTGTCGTTCAGCGCGGGGACCGGCAAGTCCGAGCCGATGGCGCTGCGGATCACGCGCGAGACGCCCATCACGTTGCCGAAGGCCAGCATCGCGATCTCGATTTCCTCGAGGAACGAGGGGGGCACCGAGAAGCCGCCGGCCGAGCCCGTGCCGACCGACTGGTTGGCCTGGATGGTGACGGCGCGCTTGGCCATCAATTCCTTGCCTTCGACGTCGAGCGCGTCCATCCCGCCCTGGATCCAGCGCGAGAAGGCTTTGCGCTCGCGCGCATCCTCGTGCTTGACCTGATCGACCGACTTGCCCGCCTTGGCGGCGCGCTCGTCGACTGCGTCCTTCAGGCCGGCTTCGATTTGGAGCGCGCGTTCGTGGCGCTCGATCTGTTCGTCCAGGCGGTCGATCTCGGCGTAGCACGCGTCGACCTGGGCCTTGACGGCGGGCGTCCACGCATCGCCCGTGTTGCTGTCGAGGAGGTTGCGGGCCTCCTTCGCCTTGACGTTGCGGTGTTCGCGCAGCGCCTGGATGGAAACGCTCATTTTCTTGGTCCTTTCTTCGACCACTGCCGGCGACGCGGCCGGCGCGCTTTCCGCGCTGCGGAAACTCAGACGACCCGCTCGTAGAGACCGAGGCGGGCGAGACAGCGCTCGCGTTCCGTCGCCAGAAGGGCGAGCGGATCGGCGGGCGATTCGGGCGGCGGGGCCGGTGCGATCAGGGCCGCCGGGGGTTGGGCGTAGGCCGAGAGGTCCCAACGCGCCGACGCTTCCTTGTTCTTGTCCTTGCGCTTGGGCGGGGCGGCGACGCGGTCGGCGAGGCCGAAGGCGACGGCTTCCTCGGCCGTGAACCAGGTTTCCGCCGCCATCTTGGCGCGGATGTCGTCCGCACCCTTGCCGGTGCGCGCGACGTAATCGGCGACCAGCGTGTCGTCCACCTTGTCGAGCAAGGCGGCTTGGGCGCGGTGTTCGTCGGCGTTGCCGATCGTCAGCCCCCAGGCCTTGTGGATCATGGCGAACGCGCCCTCGCCCATCACGATTTCGTCGGCGGCGAGCATGAGATAGGAGGCGGCCGAGGCGGCGAGGCCGTCGACATAGGCGACGATTTCGCCGTCGAAATCCTCCAACGCGTTTTTCATCGCGCGGGCGTCGAACACGTCGCCGCCCGGGGAATTGACGCGCAGCTCGATCTTCTTGGCGCCGAGCCCGCGCACCGCCTGCACGAAGGGCGCGGCTTCCACGCCCCAGGGGCCGATGGCGTCGTAGACGTAGAGAACGGCGGTGCCGTCCTTGTCTTCCGCGCGGAATCCGGCGCCTTTGCCCCGGTTCGCGTCAAGCATCGCCAGGAGTTTTCGCATCTTCGCCTCCGTTCGGCGCGCTCGCGCGCGACCAGGTGAGCAGTTCGTCGGACGACGCGGCTTCGTCGCGCGGCAGATTGAGATCGCGGCGGACTTCGTTTTGGGTGAGGAAGCCGGGGCCGTTGTTGCCGCCCATCGCCATCCGGTAGCTTTCGAACATCGATTTGGTGTCGCCGCGCATCAGCTCGCGCTCGTCGAAATCGACGAAATGCGCGTCGGTGCCGAAGAGCTTGGCGTTGCACTCGTCCTCGATCGCGGTCAGATGCGGGGCGAGCGTGTAGCGCACGAACAGGATGCCGAGCTGCTCGATGCCCGAGCCCCAGGAGGTTTCGTCCAGCGCCAGCAGGAAGCGCGGCACGCCGAAGATGCGGCCGATATCCTCGACCGAGAAGCGCCGCGCTTCGAGCAGCTGAGCGTCCTTGGCGTTGATGGCGATGTTGTGGAACTCGCCGCCCTCGGTCAGCACCGCGGGCCCCGCGAAGCGCCGCTCGCCGCCGAATTTCTGGCGCCAATAGGCGCGGATTTCGTCGGCCTGTTTGGCGTCGCGCAGCTTGCTCGGGTACTTGATGTAGCCGTCGGGCGTGGCGTTGTTCTCGAAATAGCGCCGCGCGTAGCCGTTGGCCTCGATGCCCACGGCGACGGCGTCGGCGTAGGAGCGGATCGGGGTCTTGCACTCGGTCTCGTCCCAGTCGTTCGAACCGGGGATGTGCAGCACGTCGTCCTGGTCGGCGGCGATCGAGGTCCCGCCGTCGAGCGTGAGCCGGTAGACCAGCCGTCCGCCCGAAAGCTGGACCGTCGTGCGCCGCCAGGGGATGGGCCAGAGCGCCATCGGCGCGCCGCTTTGACGGCGCTGGATCCACACGATGCCCTGCCCTTCGAGCAGCATTTCGGTCGCCACCTGGCGCCAGAAGATGGTCCGCGACATGCGCGGGTTCGGGCGCTTCAGCAGCAGATAGGCCGTGGGGTGGGTTTCGTTGCGCTCGCGGTCGCCGTCCTTCTGCAAACGGTAGGTGTAGGCCGGCAGGCGCGCGACCGCGCCCGCGATCAACGACACCGCGCGATAGACCGCCGCGTGGCGCATCGCCGTTTCGCTCGACACCGCATCGCGCGGCCAGCCGAACGGGTTCTCGCCGGCGAACGCCGGATCCCCCCAGGACGCGCGCGGGCGCCGGAACAGCTTGGCGAAGAAGTCGAACATGCGGATCAGACCTCGATGAAGCCTTGCTCGACGACGCCCGCGCCGCCCGGCTCGGGGTTGAACGACATCAGGTGCGCCGCGTTGAACGCCGCCATAAGTGGATCGATCTTGCCGAAGCCCGAGGCCGCGCGTTCGACCAGCACGGCGGTCGACGTCGCGCGCGTTTTGGCGTTGGACACGCACCATTCCATCAGGCGCGAGCCCGAATGGAGAAGCGTGCGGTCGGACAACTTGCGCTCCACCGTCTTGGCCGCGTTCATTAGCCGGATGCCCTGCGGCACGCCGACCAGCATCTTCGATTCCTCGGAGATGCCGAGCTCGCCCAGCGCGTCGACGATGCCGCCCACGCCCGCCGGATCGACGCCGACCTGCGCCAGCACGCCCGAATCCAGGCAGCGTTGGGCGACGCCCTTCACGAACTCCAGATCGTCGGGCAGTTTGTCGACGATCGTCAGATCCCCGTCCGCCTGGAAATCGCGGTAGTGCGGTTCGTTGGCCTTGCGGCGCTTCAACGCGTCGGGCCCGATCAGCGCGTGCGTCCACACGAGCCAGCGCTTCGCGCCCTTCTCGCGGCCAGCGACGGCGATGCCGAGCAGATCGTCGAGCCCGCCGCCGTCGATGCCGAGTGTGGCGACTTCGGATCGCGCCAGCAGCGCTTCGAGCGTCAGGCCCGGCTCGACGCCGCGATGCCAGACCGATTGACCGGCCCAGCCGTCGGTCGACAGCGCCACGCCAATCTCGACGTTCAAATGCTGCGAGGCGAACAGCGCCAGCGCGCCGGGCCCTTCGGTTTCGGCCGTGCGCAGGCCGCGCTCGAGGAACGCCGGATCGACCGAGCGGCCCAAATTCGGGTTGACCGCGCCGAACAGCGCGGCGTCCATCCAAGGCGAGGGCGCCCCGTCTTTGGCCGGTTCCTGCAGGCGCTTGGGCAATTCGTAGAGCACGGGCAGCAGCGGCAGATCGAGCTTGCCGTCGCGCACGCTGCGCGCCCGTTCGAGTTCGTCGCGGAACACGCCCGAGGGCGCGGTTTTCGATTGCGTCGTGATCTGGACGAGGAAGCCGTCGGGCTTAGCCGCCAGGCCGCCGCGGACTTCGAGGAACACGTCGCGCGCGCGAGCGTGGGCGGCGAAGACGTGCGTCTCGTCGATCAGCGCCTTCGAGCCCTTGAAGCCGGTGATGGCGTCGGTGTCGGCGGCCTTGATCTTGAGCGTGGCGTCCGAGCGGCGATGCGTGATCTGCCGGATATGCCGCTGGACGTGAAAGAGCTTCGAGAGTTCGGTGTCGGCGCGGATCATGCGCTCGGCCTGGCCGTAGCAGATGTCGGCGATCTCCTTGGTCGGCGCCAGGAACATCGCCTCGTCGTTCGGGCGCTTGTTCACGATCAGCGCCGTGAGCATGAGGCCCGCGGCTTGCGTCGATTTCGCGTTCTTCTTCGGCACCAGGAGGAACACCTCCTGGATCGCGCGGCGCGTGCCCTCGTCGTTCAGGGCGCCGAACAGCGCGCGCACGATCGCGCGGAACCATTCGCCCGCCGCGTCCGCGAAGCGCGGCTGGCCCATCACGTCGGGCACCCTCAACCGATCGAACACCCGAACCGCGCGCTCGGCTTCCGCGAGGTTGAGCGGCAGGCCCGGCGGGATCAGCGATTCGCCCGCAAGCAATCGCGCCTCCCAATCGGGAAGCGCCGTGCGCCAGGGATTGCCCATCGTCAGTTCGCGCGCGCCGGCGTGGCGAAAGCGAGATCATCGCCCCACTCGGTGCCGAAGCCCGCCGTCTTCGCGGCGTCGGCTGCCAGCTCCTTCTTGCCCGGCGGTTCGGCGCGCGGCGCGGCCGGGTTCGAGATCGCCTCCTCGGCCGCCGCCAGCGTCGTCTGCTCGTAGAGCTTCTTCTGCGCCGCCACGTTGCCCGCCCGCGCGGCCTTGAACAGCATCGAGATCACCTCGGCGCGGCACTTGGCGCGGCCGATCCGGACCTCCTCTGCGAAATGCTTGTGGAACGTGTCCTCGTTGATCGACAGCGCCGAAGCGATGTCCTTGCCCGCCATGCCGCAGGCCAGCATCTGCTCGACCTCGCGGCGGATGGCCTTCGTGGGCTTGTAGGCGGGCCGTCCGCGCTTGGCCGGCATGGGATGCTCCATTCATCCCCCGCCGCCGCAGCGGCCCGGAATTCCGGCCCGGGGGAAAATTCTACGCGTGAC
>Ga0315903_10002023_pt1 | contig 30468 bp, 50 predicted proteins | sample LakEriMetagenome_7_FD_203524 | JGI IMG/M metagenome (GOLD analysis project Ga0315903, IMG submission 203524) | Freshwater fungal communities from buoy surface, Lake Erie, Ohio, United States - Buoy 2 MA119 | ecosystem: Environmental > Aquatic > Freshwater > Lake | place: USA: Lake Erie, Ohio...
AAGAATTATTAAGTGGCTCGCAGGATTATTTGGGTTCAAGATAGTAATGATTAAATTGCGGAAAGAACATTTAATAGTTGAGGGTCATTCAGAAATATTTGAATATTTTGATGGTGATTCTTATTATCATAGCAAATACCCATTTCCTGAATATGACGAAGATATGACGGATTGGGATGTGACATTATTAGACGGGTTAGAAGAAGAATAAAATATGACAAGAAGATACAGATTACAATATCAAAAAATAGTTAAAGAATGGAGAAACGCCACTCCACAGGAAGTATGGGAAGGAATTAGAGATAATTTCACCTTTGGTTTCCTCGGGGCAATCTTGGTTGTTTTTATCGCCACAGAAACTGACCTAGCAGTATTACTAGGTTATTTCATTTACTATATTTTCATGGGAAAAATTGTAAATCGCCCCAAATATGTTACTGACCTGGGAAAGATGATAGTATTCCCTGTTCCGTCAGCGCTTGGCGCTTTTACCGGATATAAATTATCTTATTGGCTGATTAACTTAATAAGTTAATCAGCATCATCTTTAAGCCATAAATCAACACAACCCAATAACGAAACGGTCTCACCAGAATCCCAATTAACCAAGTATATCCAATCATTTTTATCGTTAAACGGGTCTTCTTGAATACTTGTAACCGTTCCTTTCGTCAAAGGGATAATATCATGATGAACATCCATATAATATAATATTACCCTATCGCCGATCTCAAGTTTTGGATTCCAATCTTTCATTTGTTGATATGCTGATATTTATTTGATATGGATTTTTTAATTACTGAATCGCAATTCAATTATTTAGTTGAAAACAAAGATACTGATATAATCGAGAAAAATATATCGGAGCTTGAGTCGTTTTCTAAAAAAATATACTCGGACGCAAAAAGAAAATTTGGGATTGATTTGAAGTTGCTTTTAACCTGGGGAACCGCTGTTGGTGGGTTAGTAGCACCTTTGGATAATTTTATTAAAACAAGTGATTTATCTGTCACGGACGATCAAGCATCATTAATTCTAATCGGTATAATCACAACCTTGTTTTTTGATAATGAAGAATTATTTTCAAAAGTTTATACTAAAATAAAAGAAGAAGGAATTGAGAAACAATTTATGACCGTTTTAAGAAAAGGTCAAGATTTAAAAAAATCATTCATAAACTTCTTATTATCGTTAAATATTAGTATTAACAACATATCTGGTTTAATAAGATATAGTTTTTTAATACCAATTATATCTGACTTACAAAATTACGTTAGTGATGTATCTGATGTTACAGAAACCGCCAAAATGATAAGTGCCAGGATATTGGCATCCGGTGCTGTGTTGGTAAGTAGTGATATTCTATATCAACTAATTAGAAGAATTTTGAGGAAATTGTCTTAATAATTTTTTAATAACTTTTTCTATTTGGTCGGGAGATAGTCTATGTCGCTTCTCATATTTTTTGAACCATTCTCGCATTATATCTTCAACAGGTCTTCTTTCTTGTTTTGCCCTTCGTCGGAATCCAGCAACCTGGGCTTCAATCTCTCTTTTTTGAGTATAATATTTTAATGGTTCCTCCGGTTCCTGGCGGTATTTATATCCCCTATGTTTTTGAGACATGTGCTCTATTTCATGTCTAATAGTTTCATTTAATTCTCCAATAAGTTTTTGTATTGATAAAAGTTTTTTTTCTGGATTATAATCAATTTTGATTGATATTGTATTTTCATCACGATAATATTCCCCATCAACCTCAAATTCATCCAGATCAGAATTTTCTTCTAACTCGAGTTCGAGAGTCAAACCTGCTGCGGCACCGCCAAAATCGTAAGTCATTTCGGCTTCAAAATATTCTGGTAATGTAAAACTTCCAGAATCCTCGGACTTAAAAACCTTTATAATGTCTTTTACTAATTTTCTTGTAATTCCATCATATTTTCCTTCAATCAAAAATGACTCTGTTATTTGATCTTTTACTTGCTCATTCACAATTTTAGTTAATATTGAACCTAAATCATCTTTGTAATATATAATAATATTATGTAAAATTTCATTTACACCATTATTTATTCCAAATGATAAACTGTTCATATTGTATGATACAACATTAGTGACTTTATCTTTGAATACCCTGTTTATTATATTATTGTAGTCTTCGGAAACATGGGGTTGAATAAAAACCGTATATGTTAGATAATCCTTCAATTCACCGACGCTAATCATCTCTTTTTGTCCCGTAATTTCGACCTTTATTTCGAATGGTATGTTAAAAAATTCAATATCAAAAGTTTTATTTTTTAATCTTTTGTTTATTACGTCAATTAATTTTGGATTTACCATAGCATTTTATTATCATTATAAATATACATTAAAAATATAATGAGCGAGAATAAAAAACCAGATTTAGTAGTTTGGGACGAAGAAAAAGGTTATATATCCAATATATTACCATACGGAACAAACAATTCAGCACCAGCGATCAAGATTGATGATGTGAGTAGTTGGAAAAACGCATCTATGGTGAAAGTTAATCATCAGTTCAAAACTAGATATGATGAATTAGTAGCAGAAGCCAAAAAACTAGCGGATGAAATAAACTGGAATGATTTGGTATATAATTCCGAATATTCATTTATACCTATTATCGGGCAAACTTATCACCTTTACATTAGGAAAAATGAAAGTTTATTTTTATCATTAGTATCACCAAAAGAATGGAATCAAAAGTTTATCGCATCATTTATTTTGGATTCCTCAGAAAAATGGGTTAAAATTTAAAAAAATATATTATGTCTAAAATTGATGGAATAAAAGAACAATATCCTTATTTGGATATGAGTCTTCTAGATGTATTAAAAAAATTTGATACAAGTGGGACTAACAAATATTTACCGTTATTTTGTAAAATATTCAAAAAAAGTTTTGATTTCCGTTCTGTTATGGATAATTTGTCTGAACCAGAACAAACTTTATTGGAACATAGTGATGAATTAGAAAACATGGGGTTTAACCCCAATTTATTTTCAACTAATGAAGTTTTTTTAGTTAACCACTTTATGTCAATTTTCAAAGTGTATGAATTATCAACGTTCAAAAAATTTATGGATTTAAATGAACGAAAACTAATTGAGAACACCGACATAACTTCATACAAAGATTATAATGAAATTGAGAATGCGGTAAGTTTGGCTGAAATGAAAAATTTTAGTATTGAATTGTCTAAATCAATACATAAGGAATATGAGGATGATTCTTGGCTAATTATTCGTCCTTTGACTCATGAAGCATCCAAAAAATATGGCGCAACAACAAGATGGTGCACTACTTCTGAAAGAGATATTGAAACATTCCAAAGATATTGGAGAGAAGGGATATTAGTTTATTTTATCAATAAAAAAACTGGTTTGAAAGTTGGTGGTTATAAACCCTTGACATTTGAGGAATCATGTAGTTTTTGGAGCGCAGCAGATGATAGGGTTGATTTCTTGGTTTCTAATTTGGATGAATATTTGATTCCAATCATCAAGAGAATTTTTTCTTCAAAGGAAACTAATGCTGATTTATGCCCGATTGATTTGAAAAGTAAAATGCATGAAGAATCGCATAAAATTAGACATTTGCTCCGAACGACACTTAGTTTGCCGCAAGAAGCAAGATCAGTGTCAGAAGATGATGTAGTCCAAAATGAAAATTATACCGAGTATTTCGATAGGTATAATTCCAACATGACAATTCCGACGGACGCAAATACCGTAACAACCCCGTTTCCGTATCTGTTAAATAATTCCAATATTTCAATGCCAATAGATGAAAATACTGTATTAAGAATTGATGGAATTTAATTCTTCAATATGGACTACAAGTTTATTCATACCTTTAATAACTCTATGCCAAGAGTTTTTGGGTATGAATAAAACTTGCTCATTCATTAATTTTATTGGTAGTTCATCTTCTCTTTGAAATTGCCAACCGCCGGACTCAATTATCGTGACAACCCTATCATTTAGGTCTTGATGCCAAACAAGTTCATCCGATTCAACATCTGGTGAAAAAGTTCTTTTTATAATATTACCTTCTGTTTCTTGGTGAAATGGGAACATTACCAACTATTACTACTAGACAGACCTAATTGTTTCGCATAACGTCCGACTGAGCAACTCCAATATCCGGCAGTTGTTCTATCTTTCTTCTGGTCGCATTTATGACGTGCTCTGAAAGATTTTGCGGCTCCTTTATTCCGGTTTCTAACTTTTAATTTTGGATCCCCAAACGTAACTTTTTTTACCCCACCTCCAGGAGTTTTAACATATACTGCAAACTTTTTTGGACCTCCTGGTGTTCTAAATGGTTTATTCAGTTTAACATTTTTTCCTCTATGTTTTGCTTCTTCGATAATATCTTGTTCGGTTTCTTCTTCATAAATGAATGGTGCGTCCAAATAGACGATTTCTCCATTTATTTTGACTTTTTTTCCGAGGTCGGATTCAACCATTAGTGTATCTTCTTCGTTTAAGTTAATCAGTCCGGATTCCCATAGTTGTCTAACTTCATTAACGAGGTTAAAGTATGCTTCTGAATAAACTCTATAAATGTTGTCAGTTAGAGACAGGTTATTTTCAATATGGTATTTGAGGGAGTCTGAAACTTGGGTATCTTCTTTTAGTATTAAAGTTTTATCTAAATGAGTTTCTAATGCTTCCCGGATTATTTTTCTTAAATTATTCATAGCAAGGGTTTAACATAAATATTATCAAAAATAAAATAATCAACAATTAGTTTTAATCAATTATATTACTTATCTTTGTCCCATCAAAAACACAGACACCATGAACACACCAGTTAATGTAGAAACAGCAAAATTGCTGAAGGAAAAAGGGTTTAGAATATTACCCGATTTTGAAAGTAGTTATCCTACCATTGCTGAAGTAGTAATGTGGATATATGAAAACCACAACATTTGGATTAGTGTTGACAGATATATTGATCCGGAACAATCTCCGGATTATCGATATGGTAGCTGTATATACTACGATGATCATTATTACGGTAGGGGTAACGAGAATCCGACAGAAGCATACGAAGCTGCGATTTTTTATGTTTTAAATTTAATTTGATATGAACAAACAAGAAATTTTTGACCGTGATTACAAATGGATTTTGCGAGTTGTTGAATCATGCCAAAATATGCAGCATGTTGATGGAGCCCTGAATTGTTATGATTTATGGATAAAAAAACATAATAAAGTTATTGATGCCGAACGTTTAACTGCCAGCAGAGATATATATAGACGAATTCTTTCTAAAATTAATAAATTCACATAATATGAAAAACCTTATTGAAAAAGTTAGAGATTATTTTGATAGCATTTGGTGGTATAACCATCCGATTTATCTCACTTATGAAACCATAAGGTATAATATACCTCAATTCATCAGAAATATGTGGTATTTCAGAAAACCATTATATGGATTTAGGTGGTGGGACCCACATTTCACATATGAAATGTTGAGATATTCTTTGATGAATATGGCGGATAATCTGGAGACCAAGGGCATTGAGGTTGATTATTCAAGAATGAAAAAGGTCACAATGATAAGAAGATGTGTTGAAATTCTGACGCACTTTAAGAATGATGATTTTGTTGATCTTGCGGAAGCCGAACTTGGTGAGTTACCTAAATCAAACTTTGAGTTCAAAAAAATTGAAGACTCAGATTATTACGAGTTACTTGATTTGTCACCAGATGAAGATCAAGAAAAAACCACAAAAATATTTGAAAGGGCACGCGAAATTGAGGAAGAATATTGGGCTGAACTTTGGAGCATCCTGAAAGGAGATCAAGATTATAAAACCTTTGACCCCAATATTGATTTTTATGATCAATTCAACGGAACCGGCATGCGTGGGTGGTGGGATTAAAAAACAAACTTTATGATATATTTTATTTTATTTATTTTGACAATTGGAATTATTAAGTCATATTTGTGGGCTTACAAACTAAAACCATCAGATATTATAATTCCAAGATTAAATCAAATTGACCGCAAGCGAGATGAAAAAGAGAATAACATTTATTAGCGACACACACGGACTACACTCCCATTACGATAACCTGTTAGATTCAGGAGATGTCCTCATACATGCTGGTGATGTATCTAACATCGGTAAATCAACAGAAATATATGATTTCTTAAATTGGTTTTCAGATGTTGATTATACCCATAAGGTATTTATCGCAGGAAATCACGATTGGGGATTTGAGGTAATGACAGAAATACCCGAAATATTCAGAGATAAAAATGTTCATTATCTTTTTGATTCTATGGTTGAAATAGATGGTTTGAAAATCTATGGTAGTCCTTGGCAACCTGAATTCTTTGATTGGGCATTTAATCTTCCTCGAATGGGGAAAGAATTGGAGGAAACATGGGATCGCATTCCGGAAAATTTGGATGTTTTGGTAACCCACGGCCCACCCTGGGGTATTCTGGATGTGGCGCCAAATAATTTGAATGTGGGTTGCGAACTACTTCAGACAAAAGTGACACAAGTTTCACCGAAAATTCACGTTTTTGGCCACATACATGGCTCATACGGGCAAAAAACCATCGATGGTGTGGAATATATAAACGCAGCCGTTTTGGGCGAAAGTTATAAGCCAAAAAACAAACCAGTTATGATTGATTATGATTTGGAAACCAAAAAATTTGATTATGTATAACACAAATGACGTGGATTTGCTGCTTTGTGAATGTAATTCACCCGAACATTTAATGTTAGTTTTTTTTGATGACGATGATAATCATCCGGTGGTGTATTTTGAGGTTCATCTTAAACCTATGCCGTGGTATTCCAGAATTTTATACGCCATCAAATATATCTTTGGACATCAATCAAAGTATGGGGCGTTTGATACTTTCATATTCAAACATACTGATGCGGAAAAACTTGAAAAAATTGCGGGATACTTAAAAAAAAGGTCAGTTTCTAACTGACCTTTTTTTCTTTTCTTCTTTCACTAAATCACCCAGGGTTTTTTTCTTTTGATCCCACGGATTAAATGTTTTTTTCCATTTATATTCAACCTCAAATGGCCCGGAAGACGATTTTGACGTGTTATATCTCCAAATTGAGATACTATCCTCATCTTCATACGTCACTTCCCATTTATTTGGTACTATCTGTCCTTTTTGTTCCACTCTTGTCGCCATATTTATATTTAATCTGTTACAATAATCTCCGTTTTCAAACTACCATCCTTGTCCAGAGCGGCTTTTCTTATCATTCTACATCCTAATCCATCAATTCTATTCTTTCCTTTCGGCATCACAGTCTTAACCTGAACCGGAACCCAAATATCGTATTTTGGTGAATAATAAAGAAAATCTATACCTAAAAATCTATCAACAAATCCAAAATTTTCGCCAGTATCAATATATTCTAATTTTTTTGACACCATTTCTTTTTCAAAGATTTTTTCAACAGCATCACCTTGCGATTTTATTAAATGTAATGCTTTCTTAACCGCAGAAATCAATTCCTCTGATAATTTGATTGTATATTCATAATCCTGCTCTTTAAACAACCTATTGAATAAATTGTTTAATGAAATGTATTGTAATTTTGGTAATTTACCCTGAACCCATATGTTTCTAACAGGGTTTTTTGTATTATACAAATAATTTAACCATTCCTTTGACACAAAATCCCATAAATTCCTATCATTTATGCCGGGAGCATCTTTGAACTCTTCCAAAATATCTGGAATTGGTTTCAAATTATTAAAAAATCCGGAAATATCCAAGTATTTTGTTAATGTAACGCCAGCACCAACATAAGACTCAGCCAATCTGTTAAAAAGCGAATAATCCTCTTTCTCTTGTAGATATAAACCAGATTCTCTTGATAAATAAGTGTCAAAGTTTTGCTTAAATCTTTGTAACACATAAGGACAGTTTGATTTTAGCAATTCATTAGTTTTTTCAATTTCTTTGAATCCTTTTTTATAAATGTCGCTGTCCTCTGAAACTCTTACAACATTCAACCAAAATTTTGCGTTTCCGGGTTCAATTTTCAACAAATATTTCTTTAATTCTTCGGTAAAAACATCTCTAATTTTTCTATCCGATTTCATGTTGAATATAATACTGCGGCAAAAACTCAATTTTATTCTGTCACTACCAAAAACGTCACCGCATGGATCTATTGTGCTTTTTGCTTTATATTCATCCTGCTCGCTTATAACACCAACATGATTTTTTAATATATCAAGGATAAATTTTCTCATAAGATTAAAATGGTGAATTGCTAATGTATTGGTTTTGATTTCCAAACTTTGCTTTTGTTCCTTTGAGGTAATATCTACAACCTAGTTTATCTAGTTGGCTACTTGAGCTCAAGGTGCGTTTAATTTGTGCCGGAATCCAAACATTTAATTTTTCTGACCAAAATATAAAATCAATTCCTAAAAACATATCAACAAAACCATATTGTTCAGATGTTGGTAAAACTTCATAACCTAAACTTTGCAGTTGGCTAATAAATTCGTTTTCAAGTGCTGCGCCATAATCTTGATTTTGTTTCAAAACATTATCAACTATTTTAAGAAATTCAGCGCCACTATTATTCACTAAATTAGAACGAAGGAACATTTTACCCATTATTTCAGGAAGAATTGTTTCCCAAAGCTGATTGTCGTTTAATACTTGATTTGACAATTCATCTGCTAACAGTCTCATTTCCTTAACCCCCATTTTACCTTTATACTCGGAAAACAAAGAAGGTTGTCTGTCAGTATTCATCCATTTTGTAATTAAGACTGCTTGTGGTGCGTAGGAACTATCAAATTTATTGTAGAGAGAATATTCGCCGTCATTTTGTAGATAATACAAAACACCTTTTTTTATTGAGGTATCGAAAATTTCATCAACCATTGATGTTATTTTATTGCTTTGGCAATTATCATTAAGTTTTTCAGCAATCTCTATAACTTCCCTGTATCTTTCTTGATACATTTTACTTGATTGAGTTATATCTTCCACCTTAAAAATTAAGTCTTCTTTATTTCTCCCAATAAAGTCAAAAAACACTTTTTTGAACTTACCTCGGTGTGGTGCTCTATTGAATTTTGTTGCCACTGCTCGACAAAATTCCTTCTGGATTGACGATCCACCAAATTCTGTTTCACATGGTGAATATTTTACTTCTTCCGCTTCATTAATCTTTTTTATTGATTCCCCCAAAACCTTTTTTATTAAATCCTTCATGCCATATAAATATAACTAATAAGTAGTTTAATTTTGCAAATAAACGGAAAAGATTTGTAAATCCGCCCAAAATCCATTTCCGGAACCAGAAATCTCAATCTGAATTTGACCAATACCACTCCATGTTGATATATCCAAATTTAATGTTTGACTGCCAAGATCAGTTGTCACACTCGATAAATAGGTAATGCCGTTTGTCAAAATTAACGTAACTTGCAAACCGCCTCCAAATCCAGCTAATGATATGTCACAACTCAAAGTTTGATAACCTGTAAAGTCGTAAAATCCATAGGTCTGCCAGGTATCCGTTATCAGTGCAGTTCCTCCAACATCAAACGAAACCCCCAAGTATGTTGGTTCATAAGAATAAAAATTGTAATTTGTGCTTGTGGCAGTAACTGTCATACCGGAAACCCATAATTGTTCGTATGTTTCTCCAGAATAAAATACTACTGTTGAGCCAGATGTAAAATTAGTCCAATATCCTTCCCCATTAAGCCATAGTTTAGCTTGGTCTCCATTTATAAAATATTGCGATCCTTGCGCCACCCAACTTGCCAAGGAAACAAAAGAATTTTCTGTTAATTCCTTGGAACGCCAAAATCCTAAATATGCTGGCACCATTCCTTGATTTGGTTGTGTTCCGTCAGGTGTTGTATGAGCAATTACATAACCTAAGTCCTCGTCAGGTCCATTCCACCAAGTTAATGCCGAATATACATTTCCGTAATCTAAATTATCCTGACTAATTGCTAAATCACCAACTTGAACTGTTCCACTTAAAGTGGTTCCAGTATTATAAGCAAATAGATGAGACGTTGGCATTTTTATTTAATAAATATAAATAAAAAAGGAATAAAGTCATCACTTTATTCCCTGCGTTTTCATGAGTTAGAGGTCTGGTTTGAAACAGTAGTTCTGTCATAGCGTAAAAAATACCGAATCGTGGTTGGGAGTGGAGTTGAACCACTGGCACACGTATTTTCATTCCGTTGCTCTACCTTCTGAGCTACCTCAACCAAATTGAATTTGAATACCGAGTATCTTTCATCACCTATAAGTTTCAAACTCTTTACAAAGATAGATCAAATAACTGAACCAATCAAATTTTTTATCTCCAACCATCAATAAATTTTTTTATTGTTTTTCTTAAAGTTGGAACTCCAAGAGTTTTCCAATTATCTGCTTCCAGATTAAATATTTTATTAACCAAATACTTTTTATTGAATTCCAAATTATAATTCTTATCATCAACGCATAAAAACTTTAATGTTTTACCAAAATGAAAATCGACCTCAATATACGGATAATGCCGTATCAAGTGATTTAGAAAATTTTGGGAAATTTCAATTTCTGCTGTTAAAACTTTACTCATTTATTGATTATTTTGAAATGACAAATATAAGTATTTATAAGAAACAAAAAGTATATGGCAAAGGGAAGTAAAACAAATTCCGAATCAAGAAAGGTTTCTTTTGGTAAAAAAAGAACTGGAAAAGCTCATAAGTCTTATAATAAGCACGATAGAAGCGAAAGAAATTATAGAGGGCAAGGTAAAAAATAGCAATCTAGCGTATTTTTTATTATATTTCTATCATGGATAGAAAGCAACGACTATTTCGATTAATTGAAACCCACGTTAATGATTATAATAAAGGTGGGATGGAAGGGTTTTATGGTGTTGGGACAAAGTTAAAGGTAAAAGATATTAATTACATAACAACAACAAAAAGTTTGTTGATTGATTCCACATTAACAGTAGGAGATATTGTAGATGAGTTTAGCTTATATCCAGAAGTTGCTGAAAATTTTTTGTATAATGCCGCAATTTATTTTTTTTCCAGAGACATACAATTTAGTTTTACCATCAAAATAGATGTTTAATTACTGCTTTAACAACTTACTATGTAATTCACTATTTTCTTTTTGAAGGAACTCAACCTTGATTGCTAATGCTGCAACTTGTTCAGTTAGATGTAATATTGTTTGGCGCATTTCATCTTTTTCTTTGCTGCTTTGAGTTAGTAACGCTTCCAATTTTGCTATTCTTTCACTGTAGTCCCTTCTTATGAACTCATCATCTTTTTCACGCTTGATTGCCCTTTTTTCATAGTACCTCCAAGCACTTGCTGAAGTTAAAACTGTGATTGTTGTAATCAATACCGTCCAAATCGAATCTCCCTGCATAATAAAAATTTATTTTTAATAAGTATTTTATTTAATTAAAATGTCCCTTTCGGGACATTCAATTTATATAAAAATAGTTCAGGAACTTCATTTCCCTCTGATCATACTTAAGCCATGTTTCAAGAATTCTTTTGCCCTAGGGGCTAAATGGTTCATACCATAAACTTTTTCAATATCCTTAACCAATTCCTCGCCATGTTCATTCTCTTTGTATAACTCAATTATCTTATCCATAACGCGATTACATTCTTTCTTAGTTTCGTCAAAATAATTGTATGGCTTATATGCTTTCAAATCATTCATTATTGAAAAAGCAAGATGTTCTCCACCATCATCAATTTTTGGGTGTAGTCTTAATGTTTTAAGCAACTCCAATCGGTCAGCCAAACCATTAATTCCGTTTTTCCTTAACGTAACCCCTTCAATATAATCTTCAAATTCATCATCGCCAATAATTTCCTCTAATGTTTTTACATTGCCGCCATGACAAAATTTTCTGTCATCTTTTGGCTCTTCATTCAAAAAATACAACTTGTGTATTTGTTTTTTTTCGTTTTCCGTAACTATAAATCGTTTTCCCATAACTTTTGATATTTAATGATTGAGACATTATCTCATTATTAAATATCTCAAATTGTTAATTATGTTAGGTAAAATTAGTTTTTTATATTTGTTTCTATTATTTCCTTGTTTTCAACAAACCAACCCTGATTTGGTTATAATAAAACATTCAAATTTTACAACAACATTCAGCAAATCCAAGAATTATCCAATAATGGTTGAATGGTGGGTCACAAAAAGTAAAATAACTTGTAAAGAGCCCCATAAACGAGAGAACTCATTCAAGCCGGACCCAAAGTTGTCTTGGGATACAAAGTTTAATGACGACTATCTAAATAGCGGATATGACCGTGGTCATATGTGTCCAGCAGCTGACAATTTATGCTTAACAAAAAACATATTAGAAGAAACATTCTTTTTCAGCAATATATCACCACAACAACACGCCCTAAACGCCGGTGATTGGCTTACATTAGAAACTTTAACGAGAGAATTGGCGGAAAGAAACGATTCTGTTCATGTTTGGTCTGGAAACCTTGGAGAAATAAAGAAGATAAAAGATGTATCGGTCCCAACGCAGTGCTGGAAAGTAATTCATATTAAGAAAACCAATAAATGGGAAGCTTATTTATTTGAAAATAACAAATCCAAAGCAGACGGGATTATTGATAATAAAGTTCAATTATCTAAAATTGAAAGTTTAACCGGGTTAAAATTTAAATAATTACCGATACAATCTTTCAGTTTGTTGATAAAGCTGTTTCATCTGGGATTCAAGATGATTTACCTTTTTTTGCTCATTTTCTGAAAGGTCAAAGTTTCCAGCTTTGATTCTTCGCACCTCTTCTTGCAGTCTTTGGTATTTAAACAAAAGATCGTTGTATATTTGAGCTTTTTGGTCATTAGATAAATGTTGCATTTTAATTTTTTTATAAAATAGTTAAATAATGTTTATTGTAAATTAGTCTTCAAATTTAATCTTATCATATAAATCATTTATTTGGTCCAAAACACCATACAAATCACCAGAAACAGTTGTAGTGGTTTTTTTTCCAGTCTTAAACATATATAATAACTCTTTCAACTTGGAAACTATTTCTTCGGTAGATTGTTCTATATCTTTATTACCATTATCTGTGTCATATTCAGTTGGTTGGACATATCTATCCAGATCCATGGCAGTTTCAATTATTCTGACAAGATCAGATTCCCTTATTATAATTTTTGACATATACTTCAATATATTTATAAATATAAAAAAATACAAATATGAAACATTTTTTAATTCTTTTATTTTTAATTCCTATTTTTGGTTATTCCCAAACAGAAAGAGAGGATAAATTAAGAATTAAAAGAGGTGGTCCAACAATAACCACACAAACAACTGAAAGCCAACAAAAAATCGTTAAAAGAGACCAATATTACAGCCAGCAAAAACAAATATTTGAACCAAACACTCAATTATTTAATAATAATATTTATCGCAATAATAACGACTGGCGATGGAGAATGTGGGGAGCACCTGTTTCCGGATTTGTTGGTTATACACCATCATTTTATTATGACAGGTTTGGATTAAGACAACCAAGTAGAATATACCGCATGGCTGATGGTCAAGAAAAAACTGTAAAAGGCGAAAAAACTCACTGGAGATTAGGTTTGAGTTTTAATACCGACAATCAACTCGGCGGATGGGTTACTGTCGGCAATAAAACCTTTTTTGTCGCTGAATATTGCTCTATATTAACAATAGACCAATCTAGTTTCATTCCGGGATTAACCATGGATGAAGTATTGCCATGGAATGACCGGAAATTAGATGATATTACCAAAGGTGGTGCTTTTTATGTTGGTGCCGGTATGAAAACAGGGTTAGTTGGTTTCTATCTTATGCCAGGATACGGATGGGAAATAAATAATTTTCAATATTTTGATGAATTATTTATTTTGTCAAATAATGGAAAATATTCATTTCCAAACTATAAAGAAAATTATTTCACGGGAAAGGTGGGATTGTTATTTGATATTAAAAACGTTTCCGTTAAATTTGACTATAACCCATTTAGAGAACACATGGGGTTTGGATTAGGAATTGTATTTTGATGATAACTATAACTGAAAAAGCATTAGAACATTTGTTGGCATTAAGAATTGAAGAAACTCTTGATCCTGATAAATTCAACTTACGAGTAGGTGTGAAAGGTGGTGGATGTAGCGGATTTTCATATTTCATGGAATTTGATGACCAAATCAAAGAAAATGATGAGATTATCAATATAGACTCAAAACTTACAGTTTTAATTGAAAAGAAATGTCTATTATATCTAGTTGGGACTGAGTTGAACTATTCCGATGGGTTAAACGGTAAGGGATTTGAATGGATAAATCCACAAGCAACTAGGGTTTGTGGATGCGGTGAATCATTTGCTGTGTAATTACGCCAGATCTTTTACTTTAATACTTGCCCCACGATCATAACCAGCAACAACCTTAGCAATAAGATCGCCAGTTCCCCATGTTTTCAAAGCACTAGCACATCTAGAAGCAATTTCTGCGGCACCGATGTCTTGTTTTAACCCATCAGTTATACAGTTATATCTATTATGTTTCAAAGTATCCACTGTTGCTTGAATTCCAACTTCTTCGCTTGGGTAGTTTTGAACCCCCATAGTTTTTTTACTGTTCAAATAATTAAAAAATGTAGAACCTGGTTTTTTCAAAGTTGTGTTAAATGGATTATATTTTCCGCCGTCGCCCTCTGATTGTCTCCATGCATAAAGAAATTTCAAATTTTCATCTGTAATCGGAGCCCCAAGTCTTTGGAGTAATTTTTCATAGAAATCTTTATTTAACATTCCGACCTGTGGTTTTGTAGATTTTTTTGGTGTTGATCTTATTGTCTTCAATTCTTCGGAATCTATATCTTCTAAGTCTATATCCTCAAAATCTATATTCTGTTCCCCTCCCACTGGAATTTGTTTTTTTATTATATCCAAGATTTTATTTTGCATTTCCTTGGAGGTTAAATTTTTAAACAAATCGCCTAGTATTAAACTATTGAGCTGCTGTTCGGTTATTATAATATTTTTCTTCTTCATACCCATAAATATACTAGAAATAAAAAAACCCTCATCTGAGGGTTTATTTTTATACTCTTTCTATTGAAATAATGTTATCACCTTGCGCTATTTGTTCTACCAAGTCCAATCCTTCAACAACTCTTCCAAAACAAGTATGGTTTCTATCCAGATGTTGTGTATTTTGTCTATTGTGGCAGATAAAAAACTGGGAACCGCCAGTGTCTCTTCCTGCGTGAGCCATAGACAGCACTCCACGATCGTGAAATTGCCTATTCTTGGCATCCACCTCGCATTTTATATTATAACCCGGGCCACCGGTTCCATTTTTATTTGGACATCCTCCTTGGATCACAAACCCAGGAATTACCCTATGGAAATTCAAACCATCATAGAACTTCTTATCAACCAAGCCGAGAAAATTTTCCACGGTAATTGGTGTATCTTCATCATAAAGTTCGGCGATCATATCACCTTTGTCTGTTGAAATTTTAACTTTTGTCATTATCAATTTTTTTATAAAAATAGTAAATATATATTACTCTGTCAAACTTTAACATAAACCATTCCCCATTTTTCTTTCCTGTTAGGATTTAAATCATCAGCAAACTTAAATTCATCATAATTCACCCAATCAATATCTTTATCAAACAATACAATATCGTTTTCAGCACGATAAAATTTATTATAACCCAAATGATGCAAGTGATTAATTATTTCAATTAGTTTTGATTTTTGTTCTTCCGCCCACTCAAAAGATATAATTGTGTGATTCAAAAGTTTTGTGAAAGAAGTTAAAACTTCATATTCATAACCTTCAATATCTATTTTAATATAATCTGGGACACCATATTCATCAATCGCTTTATCTAATGTTATTGTTTCAATTTCAAGAACCAAATCCCAAGCATTCAGATCTGAAAACCTAGAATTCGTCACCCAATCGTCGGAAAGTGTGGATATTGTGTGTGCGGCAGATATATTAAAATTTTTTATCCCAATATCGTCAGAAATACCCCTAGGGTCAATAACCACATTATCCATATTAAATCTATAACGTAGTTGATTTGATAACTGGGGATTTGGTTCAAAAGCAACAACCTTTTTGGCGTTATTTTTGAATATATTTGTCATATCACCAATATTGGCACCAACATCAAAAATTAAATCCATTTTTGTTTAAAAATAAAAAATAAAAATTGGAACGTCAATTAATGAGCATGCTGTGGCAAAAATTGTGCGGCATTTTTATCAAGTGATTCCAAATATCTTTGTTGAACCAACTGATTATCTTTATATATGTTCCAGATTATCCATGTTGTGTTTTTATCTAACCAAAAATTATAATATGAATTGGATTGCGTTAATGTATTTGTTGAAACAATTCTTATTTTTTTACCTGTGTGCTGTGGTGTTAATAAACCCGCTGTTGTTGGAACATAATTAAATTTATCCACATCAGACTTTGAATACGCTTCAAAAGAATCAGTTGTGTTGTCGGTATATATTATTCTTAGTTTATAATGCTTACAAATGACACCACCTATATTCGCCAATCCTACACTTGTCGCGGTGAATTGTATTTCCCGTATTTTTGCTTTGTTGTAAATAACATGCGTTCTTGGCACCGAATTAACTAAATAATTGTCCGTGGTTAATGACGACCTATAAAATATTAAACTTGAAGTATTGGTCGCCGCTCTTGATTCAACAACTGCGCTGGGTAATGATTGCGCATTTAAGTCATCAGTTGTTTCAAGTTCATCCTTAGAACAAGTTATACTTATCGTAGTTGATAATATTACCAAAAATAAAAAAATAATTTTTTTCATAATGTTATGTTTTCGTAATCATTAGTATTTTGTTAATTTTTCCTTTATTACCACGAACATTTGTAAAATCAAACTTATATCCAAATTTACGTAAAGCTTGGTCTAACATTACTCTATCCTGAACACCTTTAAAGGCGTTGAAGAACTTAGTAGTCATGCCTTGTAGGCCGCCATATGACTTGATAAGTGCATCAAATTCTTGTTGATTTAATTGGGAAATAAGACCTGCAACATATTTTTCGTCAGTGTTAAAATCACTCAATTCTTTATCAATCATATTTTTAGTCATGAAAAGTTTTGAATTATCAACAGCTGGCGCAGTTGTATTATTATTTGGTTGGTTAGTGTTTACTGCACCCCCATCTGATGCTTGTTTAGCTGATGTGGTCGTATCTGTTCCAGTTTGAGTAGATTTGTTTATTTGTTTGTTTTTATTTGCCGGTTGAGAGCCGATTGTAATTGCGGATTTATTTAATTTATCTATTGCACCAGGATTATTTTTCAAATCAATCCATTTTTTATCCGATAAACGGAGGGCAAACCAATTACCATTAAAGTCTTTACCGTATTGGTAAGATCGATCACCTGGTAATTGATGGGTTGCTTTTAACGTGTCAGTTCTTTGTGTTCCAATTTGCACTACTTTGCCGGTTTTTTCATCATAATAAGGGTTTGCATTATTTACTGCTGGTTGTGCCGCTGGTTGTGTTTTTGGTAATTGTCCTCTATCAGCCCTAAATCCTGTTTGTGTAGGATCCTCATATGCTGGTTGTGCCGCCGGCTGTGTTTTTGGTAATTGTCCTCTATCAGCCCTAAATCCTGTTTGAGTAGGATCTTCAGTTGCTGTTTGTTCATGTAAAAATCTTTGTTCCAATCTTTGATTAGCTTCAAATATGTGTCTTTTTTTGGAAAAACTCGAATTCATAGTTTGTTTTTTTTTAATAAATATTATAACATAGTTATTTGTTCTGTTCCAAAATCACATATTCCAATAATTCCTCATCAGAAATTCCACAATATAGCAAAAACTTAGTCATTTCGTTATTTTTGTAAGCCAAAATATGCTTATCATTATGCTTACTAAGCGCAATTATTTTGTTTTCACAACCAAATAAGTATTCATTATTGATTGGTAGCACATCGGCGACCATAAAATGCCCGGCTACTCTTAATTCACCGACTCTAAAAAAATTTGATAAAATTTCTGGTGCCATTTATAAAAATTACAAATAAGTTGTGCGGTTTTCAATAATTTTTGGTATTATTTATTATAAATAATATAAATGTCGGTTGATTCAGCAGATTGGAGAAAAAATAATCCAGATAAGAGGTATGAGCAAAAGCGTAGAGAAAAAGTCCGAGCTGCTTTAAGGAAAAGAGGTATTTTACCTCCTGCCGGTGAAGAAATGAACGACGAACAAAAATTTATTAACGAACAAATATCAAATAATGATTTTTCATATTGGGAAACAATAAAAACCCAAAAAACTGAAAAACCAAAACAATCTAAAATATTATCGCCAGAACAATATATTTGGAATAAGACAAAAAAAGATGCTGAAAAATATGGATTTGATTTTAACTTAACAATTGAGGATATAATTCTCCCTGAAAAATGCGCTTATCTGGAAACAAACTTGATTTTCGATGCCAAACTATCCGATAATTTGAATTTTTATGTTCTGGACCGAATTGACACAAATAAAGGTTATATCAAAGACAACATTCATTTCATTTCAAGGATGGCAAGCATAATGAAATACGATGCCACACCTGAAATACTAATCAACTTTGCTATAAACATATTAAAAGTTCATAATCTAAACGAAGACAAATAAAAAACCCCTTATTCAAGGGGTTTTAATGTTACGGTGTCATTTTGAATTTTTTTCACTTTGAAAACTTTGATGGTTCGCACATTATCAAGTTTTCGGTCGATTTTCTTTTGATTCATAATAATGATTGAATCATTATTCTCCAATTTACCCAACTTATTCATAAATGTTGAGTCGTCGCAAATTTGTGTTTCGGTGTTTTTGGGATTTTTAGGTTTTGTGATGTTGTAAAATAAAGTTCCTATGAAAATCAGCACTAATAACGTCCCAACAATAAATACTATTGATTCTCTCTTATTCATTAGGCGTTAAGTTTTTGATTTTTTCTTCAAGTTCTTTATTTTTTCTGGTTAATTCTCCAATAGTGTCGGATTCATTACCAGTAATTTTTCCAAGAGAAGTTGCCATGGCACCGAATAAAACTGATACAAACGAAATCAACAATTCTCTGTTTGAGTCTGGCATTTCTTTATCCATCAACATCAAAAAAATGCCGACAGCAAGCGCCAAAACCAACAAAGAGCCCAAAAAGTTCATAATTTTATCCATATTCATTTTTTATAATAAATATCTTAAAACGTGTTATTCAGACTATAAGTAGGCAAATATAATAAAATTAAAATATATGTAAATAAAAATCCACAGATGGAAATACATTTCCTTCTGTGGATGTAAAGTATTGAAAATCAATTAATTAGTTGTCTGAGAATACTAATTCATCTTTTTCTTGTTTTAATAATTCATACGCTCTTGCCATTCTGGTCATTCCAATTCCACCACCAAATCTTGGGAAGAATTTATGCGATAAAAAGTCATTAAGTTCTTTTTCAACTCTATCTTTACCGAATAGTTCAAACAATTTTGCGCAATATTTTCCATCTTCTATGCTATAGAACATTTCACGCATTTTTTCAACATCACAACTTCTTTCTGCGCTTCCAATAGTTTCCTGACCATACAAAATAACATCAACTTTATTGAAAATAACGCCATCTTTATTTTTCATATTCCAGAAAGGATTTGTTCTTCTTGGAAAATATTGGAGAGAAACTACACTTCCTTTCTCTTTCCACATTTTACTTTCATGCTCATCTTCCAATATTGATACACCCCCATATTCCTCGCAAACGTCATCATAATTAACTTCTATTGGCTCGTCAAATCCCAAATGCTCCAATAACTCGGATTCAAGTTGTAATAACTTATCCATCCCACCTTTGCTTTCAAACTCAAACATCGGGAATATTAACTCATGGCGACCCGGAATTGGATTTTTTTCTTCCCGATAAGATGTTGAGATACAAAATACACCATCCCATTCTGGATTTTTCAATAATTCATATTCCAACCACATTTGTCCGGTTTGTGGCAACGGCCAAATTTCACCACCATATTCAAATGTTTTAACTGAATGAGGATTTTCACAAGCTGCTAAAATAGATAATCTACTTTGAGTTGGAACTTCAATAAAATTTTTTGAGAGAAAGAACTCTCTCATCTTCTGCACTAGTTCATGATAAATTTTTGTGTTTTTCATAAATTGTATTTAGGTTTAGTTTATATATAAAAAAAAACCCTTCTTTCGGAAGGGTTAAATAAATTAAATAATCTTTTGCTCTTGGTTGAAAGAGCAATTTCTCATCTTATATTTCTTTAATTTTAACATCAGAAATAAATATAGTAATTTTTATGGAAAAATCATATGTTAAAAATTCTAATAATTTTTTAATTATTCTGACTTTGTAATTTTTTAATTACCTCCATATTGGATTTCATTAATTTCATTTTTTTGAGTATAGATTTTCTACTCATAGGTGGTTTTTTTGGTTTTTTGTTCTTTGCCATGTCTTTTTGAAGATAAATATTATTACATCAAAAAGTTTTTACCTTAACGTTTTTTCTCAAACCGTATATCATTAATAACTATCCTAGTATTCAAGTAATTATTAATTGTCTTCAGGAGTCTATATGCTTCGAAACGTGCATTTACTTCCTCAATATTAGAATTTTCATCTTTTTTCTTTATAATATCATATAATTCTTCCGGTAATTCGAAAACAAAACTCATTTCGTATAAGCCCTTATAATTTTGGATTCTAAAACGCACATTATCATATGGTGGTTTAGTTATCACCGGCAAAATTTTCTCAATTATCTGATGTAATTTGAATAAATCCATTCAAAACTTTTTATTACCGATAAATATACGGTTAAATGCTATATGGTGATTCACTAAACACAATTTTATTAACGGTAGGACAAAATTTATTTATCTTTTTTTTGATGAAAAAAACAAATTCCGCTTCATTATCAAATTTTTTGTTTTCTCCTTTATAAATTAATTCAAAAGTATTAATGCTTTTTAGAACGTCAAATTTATTAAAAATAACAATTGTCGCACCATTAATATTTGTCGCTTTTATAAGTGTGTCCAGATCTAACCAATTAATTTGTCTTGGACGTCCAGTTGTTGCCCCAAATTCACCGAATTTTTCTCTAATCTCTTCAAAAATTGGGTTATTTGGTTCAAATGATTTTGCCCCAACATAAGTCCGATACGCTTTGGCAACACCATACACCTCACGGACTTTTTGAGGTGGCACACCATTCATTAACGCGCTTCCTGCTGTGCAGTGTGATGAGGTGACAAAAGGGTAATCCCCCCAATCAATATCCAATTCGAACCCCTGGGCTCCTTCAAATAAAATCTTCACCTTATTCTTTCCATGGAACTCATCGTAAGTATCCACAATAAAATCTTTCAATTCATCGCAATTTTCTGCTCTCAAACCTGTCCTATTGTATTTGTTGCGATAAGTTGGCCCGTTTCCGGTTTTTGTGGTCCCAATTTGACTGTCAGACATATCTTCTTCAACATATTCGTCCTGAACGATATGAACTCTTTTGTCAATCTTGAGATAATCCCGAACTGGGAATCCGATGGTTTCCAGGTCGTTAATCTCTTCAAACAATTTTGTTGGATTAACAACACAACCGGGTCCAATTATCGATTTTATTTTATAAATAACTCCGATTGGGATGTAATGGGTGATTATTTTTTTTCCTTCGTAGTAAAATGTGTGTCCAGCATTACCTCCGCCATTATATCTAACAACATGAGTGTATTTTTTGGACTTTGACATCAAATGGTTTGCTATTTTTCCTTTTCCGGTATCTCCGGCTTGTAAATCAACAATAATATCCGCGTAATCTATCATTTTATTTATTTTGAATTAAAATGATAATATGTTTTGAGCGCAATATCAATTAAAATTTTATTTGATTGGTGAGGTTATAACATCAGGTTATTTGAGATATATTACAATATTTACCTATATTTATATAATAAAATATTTACACGATGAATTTAATTAACGCACTTAACACTCAGGTTAGGGAAATATTGATAAAAGAATTTTCGGATAAGTTAGTTCAAAAACTATTAGCGAAATTTAAACAGGAAACTAAGGACACCGATGATGTAATTTTGTCATATATTGATGGTTTCGACAGGATAAAAGAATCTTTGCCGGTTGAAATGAAAAATGTTGAAAAATATAATTACGCTCAATTAAAAAATGTTGTTAATAGCAAAAAAATAAAGTCGGACATTAAAAAATATTTTTCCATCTTCAAGAAAAAAAGTGAAGGTGTTAGTAATAATGATCTAAAAACCATGATTAGAAAGTTTTTAGATATTCAAAGATTCTTGCCAGATAACAAAAAAGACTTATCACAATACGATTTCTTGGATTTGACGGAGTTTTTGGAAAAGAACTTTGAAGCGGTAATGAAAAAGCAACTTTTACCTAAGTTTTTAGCGCAACCTGGATTTTCAAAAGATGCGGCGGAAGAATACATAAATAACCTTTTTAATGTTTATAATAGAATACCGGATGACACCGGATTAATTCTAGATATGTCTGTTGAAGATATTGAACACTTGGTTGATGGACTGAGAAGCGATGAAGATATTTTAAATATTCCGAAAAAAGAAATGGAAAATATCGAACTGGTATATGATAAAGGTGGAGTAAAAATATTCCAGCCTAAAACGAAAGACCAGTGTATAATGTTAAGAAATGGTAGATCTTGGTGCACATCAAGGGACGGAGCAGGTAATTTGTTCTATAATTACAGATTTAATAACAATTTGACATTATATTATGTAATTAATGAAAATATTGAATTTAAAGATGTAAATTTTGCTGCGGTAATATTGGTTCAACCAGATGGAAAAATGAGATTGGCTGATGGCACCAACTCAGGTAGATATAGCGGTCATGAAGCATTACCATGGGATGAAATTATTAAAAAATTACCTTGGGTTGCTGATTTGAAAAATCTTTTTGTTCCAAAACCATTATCACCAGAAGAAAAAGAAAGATATAACCGTATTAGGAGTAAACCTGTGGGAGATAATCCAATTCAAGATTTTGGTGGTAATTTGGATGATGTGGAATTTTGGATTGAAATTAGCGGAAACCGTTTGAGCGACCCTCAGTATGCTAATTTAACACCAGAATTACAAAAAAAATATATAAGTTTGGGATTTGACTTGACCGCCAATCAAATAAGTAATTCAGATAAAAAAGTTCTTGATTACTATACCGCAAAAAAAATTGATTCTATCTCAACTAAATCATTAGCAGCATTAAATGATGCTGACATAGCATTAATTAATTTACCTTCGTTCAAGAATATTAAAGAAAAATTAAAATCAACTTTTGCTGGTAAAATATCAATACCTGACAATAAATTACATGTTGATAATTTAACCGCATCAGAAGTGGGTAAATTTATCTCTCTTTATGGGTTTGAAGAGTTATTTCAATTTCTTCCTGACTCATTAACTGAGTTAAGAATTGTTAATAGAGGAAATAATCAGTTACTTTTTGAAATTCCAAATTCTATTCTTAGATTCAAAAATCTAAGAGTCGTGTATTTTGATAATTGTATCAATAATTTCCCAGATTTCATGTGTCAATTAACAGAAATAACAATTATTGGAGTTAATAATAACCCCAACTTGAAAAAGTTGCCAGAATGTATTGGAAATCTGAAAAATTTGTTCTTAATTAATAATGTCGGAAATAAAGACACTCTAATACCTAGTTCAGTTTTAGATAGAGGTATGGAAATAGGTGATGGAATTTGGGATATAGAACCCCTAGAATAAAAAAAAGCCCGTAAGGGCTTTTTTTTATCTTTTGAATGAACCGCAAAATCTTTTTCGCATCGCTAAAACAAATTGATCGTTTTTATAACTCTGCTTATCAATATTGTCATGTAATTCTAATGATTCGCAAGTTATATAATACCTATAAACATCTTTCCCAGTCTTGGGGCCTTTATAAACCGCAAAATACTTTCCTTGATCGTTAAAAACTTTATAAACTTGAACCTTTTTAATATTTTTTCCAGTTTTGTCAAAAACTTCAAGAGAAAGTGGCTGTTTTAGGGTTCCATCAAATGATGTCTCCAATTGATTTTCGGAATAATCCTGCTCGGATAAAACTCTTTTAACAATTCTAGTTATATCCGATTCTGTTAATCTAACTATTTTCTTCATTTTACAATTATATAATTTTTATTGTTGTATTTCTTCTTCACTTGAAATAGACGTAACATCTGATGAACTTAAACCATCTTCTTCATCCACTTTTTGTATTAACATTTTGTCTCTATCCTCTGAGTTGAACCAATAATCAACTACTTTATTCAGGTTTCCGACAAATGCGCCGAGTAAAATCAGAAGCATTTCTTTCCAATCTTCATTTATTTCAACACCGATAAAAACACCAGCGTTTATTCCTAAAATAATGAAGAAAAATAACCCTAAAACAATCGCAGTTATTTTCCACCGGTTAAATTGCATTTGTTGGAGCATATAATAAAACCTATTATCGCTTTCAACCTTAACATAATCGGATTTCTGGTTTAAAAAATTTTTAATATCCATTCTTTTTTTTCTATAAATATTATTTAAATCAAATAATATCCATGAACTTTAACTTTTCTTTGTAGATTAATTTTTGAAGGGATCGCTTCAGTATTTTTTACTTTCTCAAAGATATCTTCGATGTCATCTGAATATATTTGACCCTCTTTGTCAGATATATTGGAAAATATGATACTCAAATTAGCAAATGGATAGAACCAGTTTTTAGTTTGTGTTTGAATCCCAGCGTTTTCAACCGTTTCACTGAAAATATTAGGATCTATGTGTAATTCAACGAAATAAATATACTTATACTCGTTATAATTATCTTTATCTATTGTGATTTTTTTAATCCACGGAAACTGTCGCATAACAAGTCTGGACGCATGTTTAAAACCATATGAATTAATAAACTCCTCGTATGACATTTTTTATAACTTATTTACAATAAATATGATGTGTTTTAATAATCAATAAATATCTTACCCATTACCTTAACTTTTCTTTTTATTTCATCAATTGGCGCATTGTAAAACCTACACCCCCTTAAATCCAAATTATTACCAACAAACTTTAAATGTCCGAGATCTTCAATAAATGTTGAGGATAGATCAACTGACCCTAAAACATACTCCAGATTGGATAGTGTTTGAATATTAGATAATTCTAGATTCAAGTCGCCTTTTACATATATTAAATGGCCTAATGATACAATGTTGGCTTGTTCCAAATTCAAATTATTTTCTACACCTAACAATCTATAAAACGAATTTACCTTCTTTCTTTTCAGGTTCAAATTTGTTGTTATTATATATGGGGGATTACCTTTATTATTTAAAAATGTTTGTAAAGCATCCCAGTCATTATCAAAATAATTAAAATTAATTTCCAGCGGATTCTCCATTATCAGCATTTTGTATAAAAAATAATAAAAAAAAAATTAAATAATTACTTAATTTACAAAAAAATTATTATTGTAAATAAATTACTCCGGGTATGAATGTTTTTGTTGTTATGCGCCAATATGGACATTTGGCTTGTAAAACGATTGATAAGATTTTTTCAAATTTGGCTGACGCAGAAAATTATAAAACAAAAAAAGAGCGGAGCGTTGGTGAAGATGACCTAACCATGTATTTTATTGAAAAACAAATTGTGGAATAAAATAAAAAAGCCCCGGTCTTCAACGGGGCTTCAAAATTAAAAACCTTTCTGAGGGAACCTCCCCCACTTTTGAATCCAAATCGGTTTTGATAGTTCGTTTATTTCACTATCTGAAAACACTTTCTCTATGTTTCCTTCGGATAAACACCTCGTTTTAACGTCCGCTGACGACATTATTGTAGTCGCTTTGGATATGAAGTTCAGTGACGGGTCAAAAGCGCCCACAACGTTGTTTCTGAACTTAGAAACACCATCTTTATAGGATTGTGCGGTTTCATTTGACTCCATAGAGAATCCACCTTTCATATGACCTATTATTTTGGAGTTTTCTATTGTGAATTGCGTTGCTCTTCTCCATCTTAACCCCAAATTATGATTACTCAAAGCGGTTGATGAATTTGCGCCAATCAGAACCATATTATACAACTTTGGATGTGTGAATGGTTCAGCGGATGAACCAATACCATCGTTGTCACATTCAACACCGTTGCCGGCATCACCTGTATCCACAAATTGTGGGTCTCTTTTGGATATACCATAATTTAAGGTCCCAGTATAACCAAAATCAAAGTCGTAGTCATCATCGGCTGTGGCGAAAGCATATAGATATTTTGGTGAAACCGTTCCACCAAAGAACTCAAATGCGTCATCGTTGGCATAAATGGTTTGAACATACTCAATAGTTGTTCCTGAACCAACTCCACCCAATGTGAGGGCATTTATTTCTGAATTCGGTAGTGCTGCCACACCGGCATATTCTATTCGGACATATTTTAATATTCCACTATTATCCTCATTATTCGTTCCACCATAAGGACGACCGATTCCCCCTTCAATAGTCGGTTCTGATGAACGATTTGTTTTTGCTTTGCCCAAAATTATAATTCCACCCCAATCTCCCGGTGATTTTTCACCATCCGGTTTTCCTGATGTAAATACGATGGGTTTATCTTGGGTTCCTTCGGCGATAATCTTTGAACCTCTCTCGATACATAGAGCACCTTTTTCACTAATATCGGAAACAATCCTTGTTCCTGGTTGGATTATGAGAGACGCTCCGTCTGTAACATATACATAACCTTTTAACACCCAAGTTTTATCGGAAGTTAATGTTGTTGTTGCGTTTATGACACCATTTAATGTTGTTTGTGACGGAACATTAATTACATCGTCATCCTCTCCCCCCAAATTTTTTTCGCAGCTGACAAATAGGAGTGAAACAGCCAAAATTGTTAAAAACTTTTTCATATTTTTACATTTAATGATAATGAGATTGATTGCTCATTATTTGTGTTTATTAAATCTCTGTGATTTACCTTTTGATAATACTTTGATGGTTGTGCTAGTATATCATTTATCGCCAATTTAACCTCGACCTTATTAATCTTTCTCAAATATACAAAATCAAATATGTCTCGTGAGTTTTCATATATATTTGGGTATCCTTGGAACCCAACTGCGGATATTCTATCACCCACTCTATTATATGACAAACTGAAAACATTATTATCCAACTTGTAATTCACCCCTCCGTTCAAAATATAACCAGATTGTCCTTGCAGACTCCTTGAAATACCATTAACGACAACTTTTGATGAGGATAATGTTGCGTTTGTATATACATCAAAGGATGAATTTAATTTTTTTCTAAATTCAAGTTCAATTCCATATAAAACCGCATCATCTGGGTTTGTATATGTTAAAAGAAGGTTTGATGGAACGGAACCATCGGCAACAATCTGCTCAATCGGTTTGATAAACTTCTTTCCGAACAAAGCAACCGATATGTTCTCACCAAACTTGGGGTAATATTCAAATTTTAAGTCAAAATTGTATATGTCCGACTTTTCAAGAGATGAATTTCCCAAAATTTGAGCATTTCTCACAAAATCGTAGTAAGCGAAGTTGGCAACCTCCCTGAATTCTGGACGAGCAAGAGTTTTGGATGATGATGCCCGAACTTTAATCTTTTCAAGGTTATATGATAAGTTAAATGACGGCAAAAAGTCCAAATATTCCCTTTCCACATTTATTTTCTCGCCAGAGAAATCAGATGTGGCAACATCAAACAAATTATATTCAACTCTCAACCCTCCATTAACCTTAATTTTCCCAAATTCTTTATCATATTGAGCATATCCAGCCATCAAATCAAAATCTGTTGAATATCTGTCCGTGTTGTTCGTTATTTCATTCAATAAATCAGGTGCGTCATATCTAAAAACTCTTGCTTTGAAAGTTCTTGTTCTTTTGATATATAAACCACCAACTTTGAAATCTTTATATGTATGATTTACGGCACCATTTAAGGAATTTTCATTCATAACCGACCAAAACCTGTAAGTATCCCTCCAAGCAATCGAAAATTTGTCATCAGTTCCCAAAGAACGGACAATTGGATTAACTCTATAATCAGGTTGGTCTCTCAACATCAAGTTATGTCCCAAAATAAAGTCAGTATTGTTAATCTTTCCTTCAAATTGAGTATTCAAGATTGTTTTTTCAATCGTATTTGATGAATTACTCCTAACATCCTGAATATTGTCATAGTTCTCACCATTTCGTGTTAAATAGGTGTTTTCAATCTGTCTATTGAATAAAGACTTCAAGGAAAACTTGTGCTTATCATAATATGTTATATTCAGAAGTCCATTCAACGTTGAAACACTTGAACACATCGTATCTTTGTATTTATAAGCAAGTTCTGTTGAAGATTGATAATCTTGTCTGTCAATATAATTCAAAGTATTGTTCTCTCTAGCCGATGCCGAAAGCAAAAAGTACCAATTTCCTTTTTCATATCCATAAGCAACATTCCCACCAAGGTTGGGGATTGTGGTAAATTCTCTGGTTTTACCATCAGTCATCAAACTTGAATATGCTCTTCTATCTCCCAAACTACCAACTCTGAATTTATAAGTTGATGGGAAGTTGGACGGAAAATAATTTGGGGAAATTAACTTAAAAGGTTGTCCTGTTGATATAAATCCATAACTTGAACTCAAACCAACATTCATGAAATTATCAGAAACCTCCTTTGTTGTGATCTGAACGATACCTCCACCAAAATCACCTGGCAAACTTGGTGTCGCCGATTTAACAATCACCAAGTTATCAATCATATTAGATGGAATAACATCAAATGAAAATGACTTTCTATCAGGTTCTGTTGAAGGAAGCAAAGTTTTATTCAACATCGCCAAATTATATCTATCAGATAATCCTCTTACCAAAACAAATCTATCATTCTGAATTGTGACACCATTTATCCTTTTCAGAGCGTCACTAACATTTCTATCAGGGGTTCTCTTAACAAATTCAGATGATAATCCATCAGAAACTACGACATTATTTTTAATCATATTGATAACCGCAGCCGATGATTCCTTTTTTCCAACTGACTTCACCGTAAATTCAGGTAAATTCAAACTCCAAGTAACCGTATCCTGTGAAAAAAGACAAACAGGAAACATTAAAATAAATAAAATTTTTCTAATCATTAGTTTTTAATTTACCAATAATTATAAAATTATTGTTGAATAATCAAAAATACGATATTATCTAAATATTAAGTTTTTATCTGACTTAAAATTGTTATATTTATAGAAAATATCTCTATGGAAAATCAATCCATCAGGAAACCAGAGGAAGGAAGTGAATTAGTGAGAATTTCACACAAAATAAGTTCAACAACATCAGAACCACAACTGATTAAACTTGGGGAGAAATATTTCAGAGTTATAGAACTTGGTTAATTCTCACCTCTGAGAAGCCAAGAGGAAGATTGTATCTTATCACCTAACCCATCAACAATCTTTATTCCCAACTCACCACAGACTTTTGATTCTGGAATTTCGGATGAGTAACGATCACCACCTTTCGCGAATATATTGGGTTTAATTATTCTCAGGGTTCTAGATACAGAACTATCAGTATCTACACATAAAACAACCTTATCAACACACCTTAAAGCGGAAACAATTGCCATTCGTTCATCCTGCTTCATAAATTCTTTTGCGCCTTTGAGTTCGCGTTGTTTATCATTATTAATGATAACAACCAAATAATCACCAAGGTCTTTGGCTTTTTGTAAGTATTCTACATGACCCTTATGTAAGGGGTTGAAATACCCAGATGCTGCAACAATAACTTTATCACTCATAACTAAATGATAAAATCCTAATGTTAAAAAATAAAGATGTTAAATTAAAAATATCGGTTACCGACAAAGTTTTTGAAACCTTCAATATCATTTTCATTACCCAATATATGTATATCATCTTCCTTTATTAACTGCAATTGGCGTTCTGTGATGAGATATTTCATAATTATAAATATTAATTACATTACAATTTCACCTTCAACTTCAACTTGGTTCCGGATTTCTTCTTCGGTTGTTGTTTTGGATAATGGAGTATTCGTCAAATACAAATCCCCATCAACAGATTGAAGATTTCCCAAGGATTCAATTTTTGTATTTCTCAAATCCAAATCACCTGTAATAATATAAGGAGGATTTCCTCTGCGTTCCAGGAATTTTTGTAAAATATTCCAGTTGTTATTAAAAAAATCAAAATCCAATTCCAGGATTTCATCTT
>Ga0315903_10002028_pt1 | contig 30454 bp, 16 predicted proteins | sample LakEriMetagenome_7_FD_203524 | JGI IMG/M metagenome (GOLD analysis project Ga0315903, IMG submission 203524) | Freshwater fungal communities from buoy surface, Lake Erie, Ohio, United States - Buoy 2 MA119 | ecosystem: Environmental > Aquatic > Freshwater > Lake | place: USA: Lake Erie, Ohio...
CGATTGCGGCATGGAAGTGAAACGTGCATCCAAATCACTTTCAAAGCGTTGCAGCTCATCGATCCAACCTTGTACACGCGCATATGATGCCGCATCCGGATTCCCGTAGGCGAGCTCGACCTTGAGCTCCACAAAGCCTGGTCTGAGCGTGTCGCGCATCAGGCGCAGGTGATCGATCATCTCGAGTGGCTCGTCGATACACAGCGGTACATCAATCGTTTCCAACGATGCAAACAGCGTATCGATTTGCACGGGATCAACGCCACTCAGCGGGGCGCGTTGCACATATGCTTCGAGCGTGTCGACATGCGTTTGTGCCGTCTGGTAGAGTGGCTCGACTTGAGCCGTAAAGGTGTCGATGGCACTCACACATGCCTGGTAGGCTGCATCCCCGGCGTCACCTGGTAGCACCGGCGTAGTGGTAGCGACCTGAGGGCTGGGTGTGGATGCACCTGCCTGTGTGGTGGCCACACGACTGATATCGGCGAGGAGCTGTTGCCGGTAACTGGCGTAGCCGTTGGCATCGAGATATGCGAAGTATGGTGTGAGCTGAAAGGCCGCATCGCCTTGGTCTTCGTACTGCTGAGCACGATCCGTATCGCCCGCAATCAATGCATCGGTCCACGCAATGTAGAGCGGCACCGATGCGCGGATTGATGCATCGATGGCACGCAGTTGTTCATCGGCACACGCAGGCATCACGAGCTCATCAAAGCGCATTTGCGCCGTGCGGAGCGCCTGCCCGGTTGCAGCCGGGTTTGTGTCGTCCGTATCAATCATACGCATGAGAATTTGGTTCATGGCGATGACCCATTGTGTCGTATCCACTTGGCAGTCGTTTTGGGCGGTTCGCGTCGGTACCGCCGTATGCGACGCTGGCTTAGTCGCAGTGGGTGGGAGAGCGGGTGTGGCGGCCACCGCAGGTGCAGTGACTGGATCGCGCTGCACCACTAACGCGATGCCATAGATCCCCACTCCAATTGCAATGGCAACCGCCAGCCATATCAGCATGCGTTGGGTCATGGATGCCTGCTTTGCTCATAGTATATTCTTCATTTATTGATTATATCACAATAAATACCACTAATACGTATTAATATTATTTGTTTATCATTTCACAGTTGGTATGCGACTATGCCCACAGTACACACACCATGTGTGCCAATATCGCTCCTGCACATACAGATCACATCCCACCAACACAATCCCCCCATGCATGGCTACTACCATACACGGGGGGATCGCAGCTACGTATCGAAACGAGCGATTACGGATAGACAACTTTCACCGGCGTCAAGCGGGTGGTTGTGGTGTTGTCACCGAGGCGCCCATTATAGTTCGTTCCCCAACAGTAGACATCATTATTCGTTGATACTGCACAGGTGTGCATAATATTCGACGATAACTGACTAAAACGCACCCCAGCAGGCACAGACACCGCCACCGCGATATCGCTATCATTCGTCGTGCCATTCCCAAACTGACCGTAGGTATTTTCACCCCAACAATACATCCCTTCGACTTGAAAGATGGCGCACGAGAACGTCGAGCCCATTTCAATTTTTTGGATGTTAAAGCCGAGATTGGTGATATGTGATAGCTGCACCTGTCGTGGAGACGTTTCGTACGGATTGCCATTATACGTCCCATACCCGAGCTGTCCTGTACCGGCAGCTCCCCAACACCAGATAGATTTGGCCGCTGAGGCATTGACACCGATGGCACAGGTATGAAAATTGCCCGCCTGCACTCAAGCCACTCACTCCGCCATCGTCGTTCAATAATACATTCGCTACTTCAACCGGTTTGTTGCGCTTGTTGTCTGGGGGCCATGAACCGAGAGCACCAAATACGTTGGTTCCCCAGCAATATGCCTTTTTGTTGGTGGTCATGGCACAGCTATGGTACTGCCCAGCGGTAATCGTCGCAAACGCGATACCGGTGGGCATGGAGACACGCATGGGTATTGTGAAGCGCAAATCAGATTGTCCGTTCCCCACATTCCCGTAGTCGTTGTTCCCCCAGCAATAGGCCACATTGGTATTCGTCAAGGCACACGTATGCGCCCAGCCAATCTGGAGGCGCGTAAAAGTCACGCCAGCCGGCGTACTCACCGCTGCGGGCACATTACTGTTGGTGGTCGTACCATTACCCAGCTGCCCCGACGAGTTACTCCCCCAACAATAGGCTTTGTTGATGGTACTCAACGCACACGTATGATTGCCACTGGCACTGACGGTGCGAAATGTGACACCAGTGGGTTGCTTGACCAACGTAGGAGTCGATTTACTGACCAGTGAGCCAATACCCAGCTGCCCATTGGCATTGTCACCCCAGCAATATATTGTCCCAACACTGGTCAGCGCACAGGTATGCTGAATACCAGCACTAATACTCGTGAATTCGTATGCCACCATCGGGCGCGTGCCTCCGCGCGGAGGCTGTGCCGCCACCGCCGACATGCTCACACCCACAATAGCCATAACTACCAATACATACATTATCGTGCGTTGCAAGAGACGGAAAAGATACAACTGTTTCATACACCCTCAATTTGATTTTATGCTGGATGTATAAATGATACTTTCAATTGGTATTTGTGTCAATTATTTTACAAATTAATAAAATGTCATCAAAGTAACATTCATCAACACATATTTCGCGGTGGTACGAGATGGGTTGGCGGGAGTAGGGCGTCACAGGCATCCGCCAGGGCACCCCAATACATACCAGTAACGCCCCTCTATCACACGACCGAACATGCAAATCGCTATGCGACACCGTTTATACTATGGATGTACTGATTGGAAAGTGAGGCTGCATCATGGCATCCGATAGCAATGACACCACCCCTGGTGCCACACGCATGCAAATCCAACTCCTACGCCAGGCGGGTGTCGCTCGCCGGGTAGCCATGGCCGAGGAGATGACAGCGTTCGCTCTTGAGAGCGCACGAATGGCCATGCAACGCCGGCATCCGCAGGCGAGTGCCCAAGAAATCGCATTCCGCTTGTGTGAACAACGCTACGGCTCCCATTTAGCCGCAAAAGTGCGTGCAGCGTGGCTAGCACGTGAGCATACGCATGACATTGTTCTTTGATGCGTTCATTCCACTTGTTGATGTCTTTGAGAGACTCGAAGTGGCATATGACATCGGCGGATCGGTGGCCTGAGGGCACCACACACGACGCTCCTCCCTGCCCAGCGAATCACACGACTCCGGCGGGCAGTCTTCTGCGAAGGGATACGTACGCTCCCTCACCCCGCCAACAAGAGGTCAGGTTGGTGTAACACAATATGCGTGGGTAGATGAATACGAAGGAAATGGATAGAGTAACTACACCACTGTATCACTCTTCGGATTTGTCACAGTCGGCTGTGTCAATTTGGTGATGTGGGCGGCGATGATTGCAGTATTGATGGCTACATCAATGCGCATCAATAGTTCGTCGCGTTGCACGAATGTGGCATTGGCATTTAGGAGTGCCCGATAGCCAGTTACACAAATGACAATCGGAATCAACGCACTACCTAAACTCATAAGATTAGCAAAGAGTTCACTGCTGATTTCAGGAGATGAAGCACCGATTGACTTCACCAATGAATAAATCCCAATCAGTAACATAATACTACCCGATATTATCTGACTGTACCCAATGGTTGTCATTCTCCGAGCAAGTCTGCGTAACGACGCATATTCATTGACTTGTACGCGTTCGTGTGTGAATGTGTTACCCGCAAATGGCACGAATGATGGTGATGTACTCGGCATAGACGTTGTGGGTGATGCGGAAGAACTAGCACCGGTGACGTGCATTGGGCTCTGTGCAACAGGTACTGCGGCTGGTACATTCTGCTGTTGCGTGAATTGATACTTCACTCTCGCAAGTACGTTTTTGACCATAGTGAACACAACCTCGCGACGTGATAGATAAAACACAAACGGCATAATGCAACCGATGATGAAGGTCACTGCCATTATTGCGATGGTCACAGGCTTGAGCGCTGGAACTGCTGCATATATGAATGCGGGAATGATCAGACCAGCGGCGACTTGAAACGTCAATGTGAAAGATGTGGTGTAGTAAACGGAAGCGCTTATCCGACAGGTAAGATTTTCTTTATTGGTAGATATCAACGCAGTGTCTGAATGATAATACGCACCAAATGCACTATCAATTGATGTAACTCTGACGATACCAGATTCGCAATATACCTCAGCAATCAAATCAAATTCTTTCACCAACGCATTTTGGACATCATCTTTGGATGCAGATGTGGTAAATTGTTCGTCAATTTCATATTGCATAGCCATATTCCTTTCTGCGGCACGAATTTATTACGTAATGCGTATTATACACTTTTCTATGGTTTACTTTTTCAACACAGTGATTTACCAATCAGACAGGGCCGGAATACCCTCAGATGCGGCAATATGCTGAATCGGGGCGCGCAGTGAACCACTCGCCTGATCCCGTTGCAACGCCGTGAACCATTGGTTGTCGGTGACACCGAGATAAAAGTGCATGGTGGGGACTCCTGATGGTCTAGTCCAGTTGTGAGTCTGCCCGCAGGGGCGAGTAGTCGCGGGGCATGGCGATCTCATCCGCACCAGTCGGTGCACGCTGCATGAATGCGCTCAGCGGCGCCGTCAGGCGCTGGTACTCGGCATACGACAGCACCACTGCCACGGCCACACCATCAACCGTCAGCAGTTGTGGTGCCCCGGCGACGGCCTGCGCGACGATTGCAGGCAACGGGGGAGCTTCGTCGAGTTGCCACGATTGTGTCATGCGTGGTTTCCTTTCTGCACATGCGTCCACATCCACCTACTCCCCATCTACCACCACATCACACACCAGCTGGTCACTCTGTTGGTTGCGCGTCACTAGGCGCCCATACCCGAGGTACTGCACCGTCGCACTACTGCCATCCGTCACGTTAACGCGCACAAACATGGGCAATGCCACATCGCTGTGGTCGACGAAGGTACGCCACAACTCATGCGCACCCAGCTCTTCTTTGACGAATTTGGCCTGGATCCCGGCTGGATTTTTGCGTGCCACCACATACAGCGGCCGCGCAAAGCTCATCGGCGCACAGATGGTGCTCGACGGGCTGCCCGCCACCTGCGCAAAAAGCGCCTCGCGCGTCAGGCAGGTGCCCACCGGCAACGTGGCAAAGTAATCCGCGCGATACGGGTGCGTGGCATGCAACTTACGCTCTTTGTCGATGCGCGTGCGCACGTTTTGGCGCATGTTGGTCAGATGGGATACCATGGGGAGCAGGCCATGGATTAAGGCGGTCTGGAAGGCATCGACGCGGTACATGGCGTCATGCACCATGGCGTTGCGGATTTCGGTGAAGTGGCTCAACTCTTTGAATGTCTGCGCATCGAGGTCCTCGTAGTAGCGCAGCTGGCACAACTGGCGGAAGAGGGGATCTTTGTCGAGCTGCGTACTACGCACTAGCATGCCCGCATCGGCGGCCTCAGCAAATTCGCGCGCTTCGTCGGCAGCAGAGGGTTTGGCATGGCCGTGCATCAGCGCATGCCGATCGCGGTACATGGCGCGGATGCGCCCCTCGATGTACGAGCTGAGCAACAGCATGGCGCCCATACGCGCGAGCACGCTGTGGTCGTCGCTCAACGCCGCAATTTGCGCGAGGTAGGACTGGACTTGGATGTGAAACTGCTGCCCTTGGGCCATCCGCGGCGGGCGTGCCGTCATGGCTTTGATGGCAGTCTCACCCAGCGCCGTCAACGGGAATTCGGGCAGGGTCTGGATGCGCTGTGCGGCCGGTTTAAAAGGAGTACGTGGCGCCATGGGCGGGATCCTTTGTATGTGTGCGTGCGCTGAGTATGCCACGAAATGACGTGATACGCAACTAGACGGGTTCTGTAGTAGAATAGATAGACCGCTACAATGCCATATGCCAGCGATGCAATCAAGGAGTGACCGATGATGAATCCACAACTGATGCAGGATGTGCTCACTGCCTACAAAACACACTTTGCACAACTCTGGCCCAACGAACGCTTCAAGTGGGAGGCGGTGAAACACTTTCAGACGCACTGGGATATCGAGGCAGCGGATTTTGCCGATATGCTGAGTAAGTCGGTGACCAAAACCAAAACCTTGCTTGCATCGCAAAACCACCTTCCGCGTGCCATGATGCAAGAGTTTGCAAACACAGATCCTGAAGAAACACGCGCAATGTTTAGAATGCTATATGATGAATCGCTACCGCTCCTCGATCGCTTCGTCGAGTTTCAACAACGTGCGGAAAAACTCCAGAGTACGCATAATCCGATAAAATGGAAAAGCCATTTCCAAAATCCGAATGTCATCAGTACTTGGCTTTGGCTACGCTATCCTGATACCTACTATATTTACAAATTCACCGAAGCAAAACACGTGTTTAAAACGTTGGCACCAACAATCACCTTGCCCAAAGGCGATTTATCAAATATTACGAAAACATTCGACCTGTATAACGAAATTCAGGTAGCGATTCTACAAGATACGGCATTATGTGAACTCATCACCCAAACCGTACATGCTGATACCGTTAATTACTATGCCGATCCACAATTCCGCACAGCCACGGTTGATGTCGTGTACTTCATGAGTAAGCACTATCCGCAAAGTAATCGTAATGTATGGTGGTTGAATGCCAATCCAAACATTTGGAGTTTTCGTAATCTCAACGTCGATGAAGAACACACATTTACCGCTAAAAATGAAAATGGTAACAAACGACGTATATACGAGCACTTTCTCAATGCCAGAGTTGGGGATATCGTTATATGTTATGAATCGAGCCCTGTAAAGCAGGTTGTTGCACTTGCTGAAGTAACACAAGCATGTATCGATGATAAAATTACGATTCGCAAAATCAAACACCTCACGTCGCCGATTGACTATGACACGATTAGCAATACTCCTGAGCTCGCCGATATGGAGTATATGAAAAATACACAGGGGACGCTGTTTTCACTCACAGCCGCAGAATATGAATTTATCATGGAACTCATTGGAGATACCGAAGTTCCAAGCGACGAACCTGATGCATATACACACGCTGATTTCATGCGTGACGTATATCTCCATAAAGATCAACTCACTGAACTTGTTGATCTCCTCACATACAAAAAAAACCTCATCCTGCAAGGTGCACCTGGTGTAGGTAAGACGTTTACCGCCAAACGGCTAGCATATGCATTTATGGGACAAAAAAATAATCATCAAGTCCAAGTCATACAGTTCCATCAGAATTATTCGTATGAAGACTTTGTGATGGGATATCGCCCCAACAATGACGGATTTGCTTTGCGCAATGGGGTTTTCTATGATTTTTGTGAAAGAGCCCGCAGCACACCGAACGATGATTTTTTCTTTATCATCGACGAAATCAACCGCGGTAACATCAGCAAAATCTTTGGCGAACTGTTGATGCTCATAGAAAAGGATTATCGCGGCGATAGCATCAATTTAGCTTATAATCAACTGCCCTTTAGTGTGCCAAGTAATCTCTATATCATCGGTTTGATGAATACCGCAGACCGCAGTCTTGCCTTAATCGACTATGCCCTACGGCGACGGTTTAGTTTCTTTGAAATGAAGCCAGCGTTTACCTCAGACGGATTCAAAGCATATCAAGCAACGCTTCACAATCCCTACTTCGATGCCCTTGTAACCAAAGTCATTGAGCTCAATGTAGAGATTAGTGAGGATCCATCGTTAGGGACAGGGTTCTGTATCGGGCATAGCTATCTGTGTGGGGTCACACCCGAAGACGCACAAAACCGTCTCCCACAGATTATCGAATACGACCTGATTGCGTTGCTACGCGAGTATTGGTTTGATGACCCTGATAAGGTCGCACACTGGTCTAATGCATTACGTGGATGCATCAAATGACAGCCAGCATCCCCATCAGAAATATTTACTACATGCTGAGCTATTCGTACAAAGAGCTCAAGCACAGCGCATATCAGCGCTGTGGTCGTGAAGAATTTGCGCATATCTATGATCTGCTCACAGAAATACTGATTATCGGTCTCAAACCACTCACCAAACGTGGTCTATACCATACGTATGAGCCTCATCAGGACATTTTGACGAGTGTGCGTGGCAAAATTGACATCAACGGCAGCATCCAACTCGCACTGCAACGACGACGTGCACTCCAGTGTGAATTCGATGAATTCATGGCCGATAATCTCTATAATCAAATAATTAAATCAACTATCTCTGTATTGCTCAGGCAAACTAGCGTCTGTATTGCGCAAAAAACCGTGCTAAAGCAACTCTACTATCATTTTGGGACTGTCACTGAATTCCGTGATGTGTCACGTATCAACTGGAAACAGTTGACATACCATCAACACAATCAACGCTATCGACTGCTTTTACACATCTGCAAATTTATCATCGACTGCGTAATTATCGACCCATCACGCGGTACGTATCTCCTCGATTCATTTGTTGATACACAACGGATGTCGCAACTCTACGAATCATTTGTGCGGGATTATTTCCGCTATCACTATCCACAACTAAAGCCAGGATCGCCCTTTATCGATTGGCAGGTAAGCGATGGTGACGTCTATCAGCTCCCGCGTATGAAAAGTGATATTGTGTTGACTGGTGCAGTGCGTTCACTCATTATTGACACTAAATACTATTCCAAGAGCATGCAGCAGAACCATGATACCCACAAATTGCACTCGAGTCACCTCTACCAGATGTTTACCTATCTCAAAAACTATGTTGCCCCACACCACCACGATGTTGCAGGGCTAATTTTGTATGCCAAAACTGATGCAACCGTCGCACCAAACACCACAGTCACATTGAGTGGACATCGCCTCAGCGTAAAGTCATTGGATCTCAATACGGAGTTTGCACTAATCAAAGCGCAGTTGGATGCAATCATCCAAGAAAACTATGGTATAGGTGATACACGACAACTGCAAAGCTAACGAATATATACCGCTTGAAAAGATGTATTACTGCCCAAACTACACGATGAATTACAACTATCGATTGATGATATGATCATCAGTCTGAAACACGCTACAGTGCCACCATGATCGCCATACACCGCATCAATATGCACCCTATACATATACCTGCTGCATATGCATCGCAAATGCATTGAGGTCTGCAATAGTCAACTTGAGAAGATAAATGTGGCTCGACTTCATCCACGACTCTGTGCCGGTGTCTATCTCAAGACTGCTGCATCAGTCTGCGCCGTGAGTGTGTCCAATTACTGCAAGACTAGCAATCGAATTAAACTCACTATTTCATTTATGCCTCGACCTGTCGCATGATATAATATTGTTACGTAAAAGAGAGGTATCCAAACCATGAATATTCTCAACGTCCATACCAATATCATCAACGATTATGCAACATATACGAGTTCTTTCATTGATATTGCCGATGAACACATCCGCAAATCCGTTGAAGCCGAATTAGCAGACAAGCGCTACTGGCCGGACCCTCTTTTGCAATTCAATCCAGCCTATCAAAAAGCAGGGCGTGTCGATGACTTGGTGCAACAAGGAGTACTTCACCAAGCCGTATCAACTATTTTTCGTGGATATGAACTCTACAAACACCAGGTTGATGCGATTCGGCTCGGATTGCAAAAACGCGACTTTGTCGTCACCTCAGGCACAGGATCGGGTAAATCACTCACATACATCGGTACGATTTTTAATCATGTGCTGAATACACCGCATGCACAAGGTGTCACTGCAGTCATTGTGTATCCGATGAATGCCTTGATCAATAGTCAGACCGAAGAGTTTAACAAGTACAAACAAAATTATGAACAACATACTGGTCGACAGTTCCCTATTCAATTTGGACAATACACTGGCCAAGAAACTGAAAGTAAACGTGATGAAATGCGGCGAAACCCGCCCCATATTTTGTTGACCAACTATATGATGCTTGAATTGATTATGACGCGCAAAATCGATTCACCCATCAGAGATTCGATAAACCCAAATCTGCAGTTTCTCGTGTTTGATGAAATGCACACGTATCGCGGCAGACAAGGCGCAGATGTGGCTATGTTGATTCGGCGTATCAGAGCCAATGTGCCACACGATGTGACCTGTATCGGCACTTCAGCAACCATGGTCTCTGCGGACAACGAACAGACCCAAAAACATGCGGTAGCTCAAGTAGCTCAGCTTCTTTTTGGTAAACCATTTACAAGCGAACAGGTGGTGAATGAATCGCTCGAACGTTCGCTCACCCGTCCAGACTTCACCTTTGAAGAATTACGCAAATCGTTACACGCTCCCATCAATCCAGATGCGTCGGCCGAAGAGCTTGCCGCACATCCGCTTGCGAATTGGCTCGAGAACAGTATTGCGCTCAATCAACAGGACACTGTGTTGCGACGCCGTAAACCAATGCCAATCCGAGAAGTTGCACGACGTATCAAATCATTGGATGATATATCAGAAGATAACGCATTACAGTGCCTCAATAATATGCTAGCCTGGATTAGCAACGTCAACGCATCACTATACCAAAAAGGTGCACGGTATACGTATCTCCCCTATCGCATTCACCAATTCTTTGCACAAACGGGGTCAGTCTATATCTCACTCGAACCAGCAGATCGGCGATTTGTAACGCTTGAATCTGCACGCTACCGTTCTGATAGTAGCGACAAAATCCCACTCTTCCCGGTGTTCTTTAGTCGCACAACCGGTGAGGCCTTTGTCGGCGTACATCTCAATGGACGGACACTTGAACCACGCGACCTGCGTGAAACAAAGCTGATTAGTGACGACGAAGGCGATAGCATCACCGATCCAAATGGTGGCTATATTGTGTTGAATATTGAGAACTGGAATCCAGAGTCTGACATCGATAATCTGCCCGAGACATGGTTCCAACAAAAAAAATCGATGCGCGTTCTCAAACCGAACTTCCAAAAGCGCATGCCACGCCGCATTTGGTTCAACACATTTGGTCAATATAGCGAAAGTCCCAATACGGAGATGCCGTTTAGCGGTTGGTTTATGCCAGCCCCACTCTTGTTTGACCCAAGCAGCGGTCAAATTTATGACAGTGCATCCATACGCGAAAACAGCAAACTGAGTGAACTCGGCGGTGGTGGTCGTAGCACAGCAACTACAATTACCACGCTCTCCGTGCTGAACCAACTCAAAGAAAGCGGGTTCTCGCTTCGGGATCAAAAGATACTTAGCTTTACCGATAATCGTCAAGATGCGGCATTACAAGCAGGGCATTTTAATGATTTTGTCCAGGTAGTCCAACTACGTGCTGCCCTCTATCAAGCAATTATCTCAGACCCCAAACAACAACTGACTACGGCGAATATCGGGGATGCTGTCAGCAAAGCACTCAACTTACCCCAAACAGTCTATACAGATGGTACGCACGTTGGTCCAGCACTTAAAAATGCCAAGGAACAACTTACACGCATGATCACATATCGTCTCCTAGAGGATGCCGTGCGCAGTTGGAAAGTCGTACTCCCTAATCTCGAACAGTGTGCACTTGTGGAGTACACGTATGATTCATTAGACGAAGTCATCAATGACATATCATTCTGGAATGATATTGAATATCTCAATCAACTCAATCCAGCGCAGCGGCACGATTTTATCCGGACTATTCTCGATTTTTTTCGATTTGAATACGCCATCACCGATCAATACTGGTTTGCGAATCTGGACACGCGCGAGCGCGAACTACGCTCAGGGTTGAAATCACCGTGGCGCCTTGAGAATGATGATAAGTTGCTGCGTCCCACCATCATTCGCCTCGAGCCAGTAAATCCCACACACCGCGATATGACGACCCAAAGTGCGGGGTACATGAGTAGTCTCGGCAAGTATGTGCGTAACTTTCTTTCAATACATCTTGGCGAAGTCGTAAATCTGAATAATCAAACATATACGCCATTCATGTACCGGCTCTTCGATAAACTCCGCAGTGCTGGATACTTACATCCATTCCAACTGCAAACCGCACACGGGGCGGTCGATGGCTATGCGCTGAATATCTCCACACTCGCATGGAGCTTAGGGGACGAGCAACATGTGCGCGCAGATGTCGTACGGCAACGTAGCTTCCGGGCACGCATACTCAAACCAAATCGCTATTTCCAGCGCCTCTACAAAACGCCATTTACCAGCCACAAAATCTATACTGCCGCAGATCACACCGGCCAACTCACAAATGATCAACGCCAAGAACGCGAGGAGCGCTTCCGGGCTGAGTGGAAGTTAGCCGGTGGCGAGCCTGATATTGCACAAATCCGCCAAAATTCGATTAGTGCCCTCTATTGCTCACCTACAATGGAGCTCGGTGTCGACATCGGTGGTCTGACCGTGGTGCATATGCGCAATGCGCCACCGAATCCAGCAAATTATGCTCAGCGTGCTGGTCGTGCTGGACGCAGTGGACAAGGCGCATTGGTATTCACCTACTGCTCAAGCTCGCCCCACGATCAGCACTACTTCAAACATCAAGCTGATATGGTGGCTGGTGCAGTGTCGGCGCCACAAATCGAATTGGTCAATGAAGACCTCTTCCGCACGCATCTGCATGCGGTTGTCCTCGGCAAACTTGGTATGCCCAGCGACACCAACTCACTCGGAGATTATGTGGATGTGCAGCAATCCAGTATTCCACTACAACAATTTGTGGTTGAGCATCTTCGCCTGAATGCAGCACAAAAGGGCGATATCACTGCTACATTTCAACGCGTCATCGCCGACTTACAGTCTCGGCTCGAGAGTACGTCAACATTTTGGTTCACCAATGAGTGGATTCACAATAATCTCAATGCCATGACGAGTCGCTTGGATAGTGCATTTGGCCGTTGGCGCATGCTGTATATCGCGGCACAACGCCAGCTAGCGAAAGCTACCAACGATATAAATACGAAGCAACTCAATCCGAGCAGTAGTGAATACCGCAAAATACTCCGAGATCAAACAGAAGCCTTATCACAAATCAGTGCACTCTTGAACAAAGAAACGGGCAACACGTCGCTATCTGAATTCTATCCATATCGTTATTTTGCCGCAGAAGGGTTCTTACCCGGCTACAACTTTACGAAGTTGCCAGTCCGTGTCTTTATTCCCTCACAAGGTGAGTTCCAAGGCGACTATATCTCACGACCACGCTCAATTGCGCTCAGTGAGTTTGGCCCCGAAAACGTAATTTACTACAATGCAAACAAATACCGCGTCAAGCAAATTGTCAGCATGAACAGCATTGACAGCAATGTTGTACAAGCCAAAGCCAGTATGCATAGTGGCTATCTGTTCATGGGAGCAGAGCTACAATCAGATGTATGCCCGATTACTGGTCACCCACTTGCTACCAACAACGACACCAAATCGTTTCGTCATTTGATAGAAATGAATGAATGCCGTGCCAGAGCGATCGAACGCATTACCTGTGATGAAGAATATCGCCTACGTGAAGGCTACCATGTCGAAACGTACTTTAATGTGCCTGGCGGACTAGAGCGCATTCAGACAGCCAAGATTTTCAGTGGCAGTCATCATTTGATGAATCTGCGCTACTTCCCAGCTGCCTCAATTCATCACATCAACACAGGATGGGTCGCTGAAGGCAATAATCGCAACGGATTCCCTGTACACACCCAATCTGGGTTCTGGAGCAAACGTTCCAAGCTTGATGATGCCACACAACCAGATAGAACATATCTATCCGTAATGCCATGGACGAGTGTGACTGCTGATGCGCTCTATCTAGAACCTTTACGAGCACTGGCGCTGACACGCGAGCAAACCATTACGCTCCAGTATGCAATCAAACGAGGAATTGAACTATACTTCCAGGTTGAACCGAACGAAATCGGCGTCACCTTGGTCGGTCATAAAGACAACCCCAGCATGTTCATTTACGAATCAGCTGAGGGGAGCCTCGGCATCATGGCACGATTCTTCCACGATCCCCACACGCTCAATTACATCGTTGAACGTGCCATTGAGATATGTCGCTATGACGACACTACATATAGGGCACCTGCCTCATATGATGATTTGCTCAGCTACTACAATCAAAGCGATCACGCCGTCATTAACCGCTTTGATATCCGCGATGCACTCGAACAACTCAAAGTCTGCTCGGTCGAGATTGAAGCACGGCGAGATGTCGATTACGATGAACATTACCAGACATTGCTCCGTACCTATGACAAGCAATCGCACCTCGAACTTCGCTTCTTAGAGTTTTTGTATGCGCACAATCTACGCCTCCCCGACGCAGCGCAAAAGGCTGTAGCCGATGCCTATATTCGCCCTGATTTTTACTACAATAACCGCATCTGGGTTTTCTGTGATGGCACACCACACGATGATCCACATGTACAAGAGCGTGATGAACAGGTGCGCAGCTTCCTACGTGATCGAGGCGACCAAGTATTGATATTACACTACCGAGACTCCATGGAAGCGTTTATCGCCAAGCGTCCCGATATCTTTCACAAAATACGCTAGGAATACGTTATGACCAGTACATATCAACCAGGTCGACTTGTGCATGTACGTGGGCGAGACTGGGTCGTCCAACCATCAGATGACGATCAACTACTGTGCCTCAAGCCACTCGGTGGCAGCGATGACGAAAGTACCGCCATCTATTTACCGCTGGCAATCGAGCACGATCGCCCACGCGACGCCCAATTTGCCTTGCCCACTAGCGCCGATATCGGTGACTTTGTCAGTGCCAAGATGCTCTACGAATCGGCACGCTTATCGTTTCGCAATGGCGCTGGGCCGTTCAGGTCACTCGGCAGAATCTCGTTCCGACCACGCTCATACCAAATGGTGCCACTCATCATGGCACTCAAACAGACCATCGTACGCTTGCTGATTGCTGACGACGTCGGCGTCGGCAAAACAATCGAGGCTCTATTGATTGCCCGCGAGATGCTCGAGCGCCGGATGATTGAGCGCTTCGCCATTCTCTGCCCACCACATTTGTGTGAACAATGGCAAGACGAAATCAGGACCAAGCTCGATATCGATGCAGTCATCATTCGCTCCAACACCGAAGCGGCACTTGATCGCGCCATCCACGGCGATGTCAGCATCTATCAACACTACAAGTTCCAAATCATCTCTATCGATTACATCAAAAGCGATGCCCGGCGCAACGTATTCATCAACGAAGCACCGGAGCTCATCATTGTTGACGAAGCACATACGTGTACACAATCAGCTGGGATATCAGCAGGCCAACACCAACGGCATCACTTACTTGACGAACTCTCTAAAAACACCAAAAAACATATGGTGCTTCTGACGGCGACACCACACAGCGGTAAGGCCGATGAGTTCCAATCGCTGCTCAAACTCATCAAGCGCGACTATGCAACACTCGATCTCACCAATGCAACATCGGATCAACGTAAAGATGTTGCCCAGCACTTTATTCAGCGCAAACGTGCCGATGTCGCCAAGTGGCTCGGCGATGACACGCCGTTCCCACAGCGTGAGTCGATTGAGCTTGCCGTCAAACTCACGCCCAGCTATGCGGCATTTTTTGATGCGTTGCTTGACTTCACGCGCACAATGGTACGCCAAAAAGCAGGGAATAAACACACACAGCGCGTCCAATACTGGACAGCCTTGGCCATGCTCCGCGCCGTCGGCTCAAGCCCATGGGCAGGTTCCGCCGTCCTCACAACCCGCATGAACTCATTACAGGCTGATTCCCAAGCGCCTGAGGTTGACGACATTGATGACCTGGTCAATCCAGTGGCCGATAGCGAAACATTTTTGGATAGCGATGCGGAACCAACGCAGTTGAGTGAACAGTCACCATGGAGCGATACCCAAAAACGCCATCTGCGTAATCTGCGCACAGAACTCGACAAACTCGCCGGCTCTGCGCATGACGCAAAACTGACTGCATTGGCCAATCTTTTGAATGGATACATCAAAGATGGCTATCAGCCCGTGGTTTTTTGTCGCTATATTTTGACCGCAAAATACATTGGGCAATACCTCAAAGACCTGCTTAGAGATAAACAGTGTGCCATCGAGGTCGTCACCAGTGAAGATCACGATGATGTGCGACGCCAACGCATCAAAGCGCTCGGTACTGCTCCCAAACGCATCTTGATCGCCACGGATTGTTTGAGCGAAGGTATCAATTTACAAGATTCATTTACTGCCGTTGTCCACTATGACCTGCCGTGGAACCCGAACCGGATTGAACAGCGCGAAGGGCGTGTCGACCGTTTTGGCCAACCATCACCGACCGTCAAAACATGCCTTATGTATAGCGAAACCGACATCGATACGATTGTGCTCGACGTTTTGATCCGCAAAATACGTGAGATTCGCGCCACCACCGGCATCAACGTGCCGTTCCCAGTCAGCTCACAATCCATCATCGATACGATTAGCACATCGTTGTTACACAGTGATAAGCGCATCAACGTACGCCAGACGAAAACCCAACTAGCACTCGATTTCGACACCTTCCCTGAGATACAGAATGCACAACAACATGTCACCCGCGAGATCGAGGCAGCAGCCAAGCGCGAACAAGTGACACGGTCGATGTTTGCCCAACATGCTATTCCTGCCCACGAAATCGAACACGATCTGCGCGAAGTCGACGAAGCCCTCGGCGACCCGCAAGCCGTGGCTGACTTTGTCTGCCAGACACTGACCCGCTTACTCGGGATGAACGTACAGCCATCAAGTAGCGATCCGCTGTGTTACAACATCACTGGACAGATGCCAAAGACGTTGCAATCACTACTCGATTATAATTCTGGACAAAAGGTGACGTTTCATTCACCAACACCCAAAGGCGTCACGTACATTGGGCGTAACCATCCATTTGTGGAGCAACTCTGTCAACTCGTTCTCTCCAACACGATGGAACGGGTCGATCCCAAAGCCGCGCGTGTCTCCGTCATCCGCTCTGCATCAGTCACAACCCGCACCATCATCACTATGTTGCGCTGTCGTAACGTTATCGAGCCAACCAGCCAAAAATACCGCATCGTCGCCGAAGAGATGCTGGTATGGGGGTGGAGCGGCAGTGGCGCACAACGACAATGGTTTGATCATGTATCTGCCAAAAAGCTATTGTTTACGGCGACACCAAGCGCATACATGACACCACAGGAGCAAGAACTTGTGCTGAATAATGCGCTGACTGATATCGGAGCGAGTTCGGCATCTATCGATCAACTTGCTGAACAACAGGCCCAAAAGCTGGTGGAATCGCATCAACGCTTCAGCAAGTTAGCGAGTAATCACCAGTTCCAAGTCGTCCACCCGGTGTTGCCCATGGATGTGTTGGGGATTTATGTGATTTTACCCGTTAGCAATTAAGAATTACGAATTAAAAATTAAGAATTATGAATTGAGGTTGCTACTCATTCTTAATTCTTAATTATAAATTCTTAATTGAATGTCGATTTCTTAATACTCCCGAGGATGCGGACGAGCTCGGAGCACTCATCAAGTAACAGTAAGGAGTCTGTATCTTCAATGTATTTGGCATCAATGAGCAAACGCAACCAGTACTCGGTCTCACGTGCCTCTTTGTACGCAATACTTATTTTGTGCCGAAAGTCAGAGCGAGATTGGGCTCCGATTGCTTCTTCGATGTTTGCACCAATACTTGTGCTCGATCGTAACACTTGGGTATAAATGGGTCGTAATGATGAATCTTTCGCCCATGTCCGATATACTTGCAGTATGTGGAGGGAGAATGCATAGCTTTTGTCACGTACAACATTATCAGACTTCATCACGACCTCACATGCTTGATCATTCTGACAACAGTATGAATGAGGAGCGTTACTGCAGCATTACTAGGTTTTTTCAATTATGAATTACGAATTAAAAATTAAGAATTATGAATCTCCACTCAAGCTCATTCTTAATTGATAATTCTTAATTCTTAATTGCCCATTCTTAATTCTTAATTATGAATTCTGAATTACCAAGGAGCATCCCATGTCATACCCAAGCCTGCGTATCGAAGGCAATATCATATCGCCAGACATCTTGGCACAACTCGAGAACGAAGAGCAGAGTGTTGGCCAACGTGCCAATGACTTTGGGCTCCCTGCTGATACCAAAGTCAAAGATAAAATCGCACATAGCTGGGCTGAGTCACAAGAAGCGTATCGGCGCTTCAAACAGCGACTCGAACGCCTGAATATCACAGATGCTGCTACCTCGTTGACTCGCCAACAGTACATGGGATCGTTATTTACTTTCCTTGGCTACGAGTTACAACCGCATACCAGCGGATTGTCGGTCACTGGGCAGACTCAAACCTACCCCATCTCACACACCGCTGGCAATCGCGGCAATACCCCTGTCTACATCATCGGCTACAACGACCCGGCTGGCCTTGATCGCAAGCCCGAGAATGCCTCGCGCCGCATGTCAGCCCATGCCTTAATGCAAGAATACTTGAATCTGGCCGAAGCGCTCTATGGCATCGTCACCAACGGTCGCGTCATCCGCTTGCTCCGCGATAGCTCTCGCCTGGTCAAGCAAAGCTACCTTGAGTTTGACCTCGAACGCATCTTCGAAGACAACTTGTATGCCGACTATGCACTCCTCTATCGCCTTTTGCACGTCACCCGCTTGCCTGCAGATGCACAGCGCCCCGCTGAATGTCTGCTTGAGCGCTACCATTTGGACTCACTCGAGGCCGGATCACGCATCCGCGAAAAACTCTCTGGCGCCGTAGAAAACGCCATCGTCACTTTTGCCAACGGCTTTCTGTCACACCCAGCCAATGGCGATTTGCGCGACGCCTTGCACAATCACACGATCACTGCCGACACATTCTATCAACAACAGCTACGCCTCATCTATCGCTTGCTCTTTTTGATGGTCATCGAGGAGCGCAATCTGATCTTTGCAGACGATGTACCGCTACAGTACCGCACGATATACGCCCAAGGCTACAGTATACAACGCCTCCGCCAGCGTGCCGAACGCCCACACAACCATGACAAGCGTCATTATGACTTGTGGCAAGGTCTGCGTTCGACGTTTCAATTGTTCGAGCGCGGTGGCTTGGGCATCAAACCGCTCGCAGGTGACCTATTCGGGGCGCACGCCATCCCCCATCTCCAGCAATGCCACCTCAACAACGACGTATTGTTGCAATGTATCAGCGAGCTCAGCATCTACAAAAACGCCAAAGGTGTCGTGTCACGTGTCAACTACGCCGCCCTTAACGTCGAAGAGTTCGGCTCCGTCTACGAAGGTTTGCTCGAGTTCAAACCTGTGATTACCATGGATCACACATTTCCGCGATTCGCCTTTGCCCATGGTGATGAACGCGCTGCCACCGGGTCGCACTACACGCCTGACGACTTGGTCCAACCGCTCATCAAACATTCACTCGATTACCTGATTGCTGATTGTCTCAAGCAACCAGATGCCGCTGCCGCACTGCTCAATCTGCGCGTCGCGGACATCGCCTGTGGCTCAGGCCATATTTTGCTGGCTGCCGCCCGTCGCATTGCCACCAAGCTCGCCACCGTGCGCACCGGCGAAGAGCAACCCTCGCCCAGTGCCTACCGCAGCGCCCTGCGTGACACCATCCGGCAGTGCATCTACGGCGTCGACCTCAATCCGCTGGCCGTCGAACTCTGCAAAGTTGCGCTGTGGATCGAAGCCCACGAGCCGGGCAAACCGCTCAACTTCCTCGATCACCACATCAAATGCGGCAACTCGATTGTCGGCTTTGTGTCGCTCGACGACGTCGCCAAAGGGGTCCCCGACGAGGCGTTCACTGCCACCCCGCAGGACAACAAAGACATTGCCAGTACCCTGCGCAAAGCCAATCGCGATGCCCGCAAACTGCGTGACAATCGCCAGCTCACCTTCCAGAATACCGCCTATAACGTGGTAGAGCAGTTCCAGCAGCGCATCGCCCACATCGCCCAGCTGCCCGAGGGCAGCGCCGCCGAGGTCAGCGCCAAAGCCGCTGCATACGAGCAGCTTGCCCAAAGTACCGCGATGCAGCAGATGCGCGCCATTGCCGATGTGCCCGTCGCTCAGTTCTACCTGCCCAAAACCGCCGATCATCAGGGAGAGCACCTGACCGATGCGGCGTTTGTACGGTTGTGGAACGGCCAGCACGACGAGTTGCATGCACAGCTCGCCGCGGCCCGGCAAGTGGCGACCCAAAAGCGCTTCTTCCACTGGTTCCTCGAGTTCCCCGACATCGTGGCGCGTGGCGGGTTCGATTGTATCTTGGGGAATCCGCCGTATTTGGGTAGAAAAAATATTAGCAGTACATTTGGCTATAATTTCTGTCACTATGTGCAAAATGAATATCAACCTGCTGGATTAAGCGATATAGTTGTTTATTTCTTAAGGCGCATAAGCACATTAACTAAAAATAAGCATTATTTTTCACTCATCACAACCAATTCAATTAAAGATGGCGATGTTAGAAGAGATGGATTAGAGGTAATAATTGCTAACGGTTTTAAAATAATATTTGCATTACGATCACATCCATGGTCTGGTAGTGCTAATGTTTCCGTTTCATTGCTAAGTATTTACAATGGATCTACAAATAATTCATGTTATCTAGATGGTAAGATTGTAAATCATATTAATTCTTTATTAGAACCTGATAACTCTGAAATACGCCCACTCACCATTTCAATAAATTTAAATCGAGGAGGACAAGGGTCGATTTTTTTGGGTGATGGATTTCTTGTTTCAAATAATAAAGCAGAAGAATTAATCAAATCTAATGCGACTTACGTAAACGTTATCCGAAAAGTAATAAATGGTATTGATATCAACCAAGATCCCCTTCAAGCTCCATCAAGATATATTATTAACTTTACAGGTTATGAATTTGAAGAAGCTAAAGCTTTTGAAACACCATTTAGCATTGTTGAAGAATATGTTAAACCATACCGTCAAAAACAAAAAGACTCAATAGCAAAAAAGTATTGGTGGCAATTTTATAGATCTCGATCAGAACTTTATAATGATATCAGTAATCTAACACATTGTTTTGTTTTAGTCTGGGTCAGTAAATACTTAAGTTTTAGTAAAATACCAACTAACTTGATTTTTACTAACTCATGTTACATTCTTACATCTGATAGATATGATATTTTTTCAGTATTACATTCAACCATACATGAAATTTGGGCAAGACAATACAGTGGCTCACTTGATACTAGGTTGCGTTATTCACCTACCGACTGCTTCGAGACCTACGCCTTCCCCGCCGGCATCTGGCAACAGGCACGGCCAGAGTTGGCAACCATCGGTGCCCAGTACCACGAGCACCGTCGGCTGCTGATGCTGCACCTGTGGCTGGGGTTAACCGACGTCTACAACCTGTTCCACACGCCGCGCCTCGACGAGGCAGTGCAGAAGCACTACGCCGGCCGCGCCCGCAAGGACCCGCAGGGGTCGGCCATCCCCGCCGAGCATCGGGCAGCGGCGCTGGCCTATAGCGCCACCCAGGCTATCGCCGACATCCAGCAGTTGCGGGCGTTGCACGTCGCCTTGGATGCCGCCGTGTTGGCTGCCTATGGCTGGAGTGATCTCGATTTGGCGCATGATTTTTATGAGGTCGATACCCTGCCCGAGAACGACCGGACGCGCTACACCATTTCGCCAGAGGCGCGGCGTGAGCTCCTCACCCGGCTCCTCGCCGAGAATCACGCCCGGGCTGCCGCCGAAGCTCGCGACGTCACCCCCAAGCCTACGACGCGGAAGAGCAAGCGTGCGAAGTCCTCAGTGCCAGATGAGCAGACGAGGTTTTGATTATAGAATTAAGAATTAAGAATGAACAATTATGAATTAGGGGTGCACATTCTTAATTCTGAATTCGTAATTCTTCATTGATACGGGCTCATTCTTAATTCTGAATTCGTAATTCTTCATTGATACGGGCTCATTCTTAATTCTGAATTCATACTTACCATGAGATGAGGTCTCACATGCATCCAAAAAAGGCTAACGCGAATTTCCTACCGATACGGGCGAGTCGTAGTCGTCAGAACAATAATGTGTTTGCGCACGTACCACAGGAATTGAAAGAGCGAGCCAAACAAAAAGGGCTTCGCACAACTGGCATCATAGGGCGTGAGATTCATAATCGTACAGTACTAGCAGAAATTCGTAAACTAGATAATCGCAGCACACATCTTGAAAAACTCGGTGCGATCTTACTTCTGACAGCGTTGATCGAATCACGAATTGATGCGATGTACAACGATTTGCGCAGAATTCTTGACCACTTAGCAGTCAACACTCAATCAAATCAAATGCACCAACCTAACCAACCAAACACACATCCCAAGAACAAGGACGGACAAACAACTTCACTGAAGAATAAAATCGACTATTTGCAAAAACATAAAGTAATTACGCATGAAATGGCCGAAGAATACCAAGAATTCCGTATCTACCGCAATGCGTTGATTCATGATGCGACGTACAAAGCAGAGCTCTTTACATCTGAATTTATTGCGGCACTTGTAGAGTTGTATCAAGACGTTGTGCGTGTGAGACGTCGTGTAAAACACCGTATGAGTTTGTTACAAAACCGATCATAGTGTCGTTGTAATGTTCAGTTCGATGGTTTGAACTCATGTAAGATAGCAGCAGATTCTATGAAAATATAACAATAGTCATATTAAACCTCTCTTTTCTTCACGCTTCGTCCTAGTATACATTTACTCTTTCTTTGTCGTTAATTCGTAATTCTTCATTGCCAAGGACTTATTCTTAATTCCGAATTCGTAATTCTTCATTGATACGGGCTCATGTATAATAATCACGTAATTCGCAATAGGGAAGACAACTCAGTAATTAAGAATTAACAATTACGAATTGGGGGTGCTCATCCTTAATTCTGAATTCGTAATCCTGAATTCTTAATTGGTAGTGGCTCATTCTTAATTCTGAATTCGTAATTCTTCATTGCCAAGAGGTTTACTATGCCACGCATGATTCCTGAAAATCTCGACGATATCACCAATAGTGATGAACTACGCGTTGCTGAGTTATTGCGTGACATATTAGCCGATGACGTCATTGTATTTCATGGACGTCATTTACTCATGCAATCAAAAAGCATCGGTCTCATGCCTGCTGAAGTTGATTTCATCATAGTAGATCCACGACAAGGAGTTTTGGTTGTTGAGGTAAAAGGTGGTGAGGTTCGATACAACACAGAATCAAAAAAATGGATGCATGTTGATAAAAACGGTAATCAAAGCCCATTATCATCCAGAGACCCATATGACCAAGCAAATTCAAATATGCATAATATCAACCGGTTGCTTGACGTTCACATACCCAATTTTAAAAGAAAGTATCGATGTGGATATGCAATTGCCTTGCCATACAGTCGATTTGAGGGGCCTTTGCCTCCCAACATGAATGCATCGACTCTTATTGATGCACGAGCATGTACACAAGATGCTATGGCAAACGCACTGAATACAGCATTCAGCGCATGGAAGGCAGAAGTGACTGTTTTGTCTGATGCAGAAATCGCCACAATTATCGATACAATTACGCCTGTATATACAGTGAAGCGCGATCTATATGCTCAATTTGGTTTATATGAAGATACGATTCATGTGCTCACTGAAGAACAAACCTTGATTTATCAAGATTTATTAGACAGCCAAAACAAAGCTGCAATCGCCGGTGTGGCTGGCTCAGGCAAAACATTATTGGCCAAAGCCAAGGCGTTGTCTGAGGCTCAAAAAGGCAAGCGCGTCTTGTTTTTGTGCTACAACAAGGCCCTTGCAGAATGGCTCAACAGCAGTGTCAAAATCGGAGAGATAGAAAACGGTTATCTCCATATCGATAATTATCATCATTTTGTGGCACAACTTTGTAGGGATAATGGTCGCGCATGGCCGCATAATGATGAAAATCTTTGGCATGAATATGCGCCAAACCAACTATACGATATTGCGTTCAACCTCATGTCTGGGCAAGACAAATTCGATACGATTATTGTCGATGAAGGCCAAGACTTTCATCCAAATTGGTGGGCAAGTCTGGCACCATTATTCCGTGGGAATGAAGATAAACAATGCTATTATGTCTTCTACGATCCCAATCAGAACATTTATCAAGGTCAAGTAGTACTCCCGGCAGGATTGACACAGCCATATCCACTCCGTGTCAACTGTCGTAATACCAAGCGCATCAGTGATTATTGTGCGCAACTACTCGGCATCGACATGCGCACGAAAAAGTTCGCACCCGAAGGGATAGACCCGATATACCATCAAACTACAAGCCTAAGCCAAGCACTTAACCGCGCCCAACAACTTGCCATGACGATGATTGCAGAAGAGCAACGTTTACACAAGAACCAAGTGGCGATTCTATGCATTGGTGTACCAGCCAAGCAGATGAACGCAGTAGCAGCACAACATGGATTTACGGGCGATCATAAGCAATGGCGCAATAATGAAGGTGTCCTGGTGTGTGCTGCAGGTGCATTCAAAGGGCTGGAGAGCGATCTTGTCATCGTCGTTGACATTGACAGCCGCAAGACACCAGAACTTATATCCAAGCGCTACGTGGCATTTTCACGCGCCAAGTTTGAGTTGCATGTTGTGACTTTGAATTAAGAATTAACAATTACGAATTATGAATTGCGTATTCGCTCATTCTTAATTGTTAATTCTGAATTCTTCATTGACAAGCACTCATTCTTAATTGTTAATTCGTAATTCATAATTAAAAAGGGAGTTGGGACTGGATTACTCCACCCATTCTCCCTTTTTGTGTGTACATTGAATCAATTAAGAATTAACAATTACGAATTATGAATTGAGATAGAACCAACTCTTAATTGTTAATCCTTAATTCGTAATCCCCAAGCGCTCATTCTTAATTGCTAATTCTTAATTCTTAATTAAAAACATCAACTCCTCCAACATCACCATGGCCACGGCACGATTAATTGTCGTCTCATCGCCATAGCGCGGCACAGCGCAATATGCACAGCCACGCGATGTCGGGTTGACGCTACAGTGTGGACATTCGGCCAAGATGGAGTAAGCGCGTTTGAGCACTGGTAGTGGGTTTTGCCACACGGCTTCGCAAATTCCGATTCCACCTGAAGCGGTGTCGAACAACCAGAGTTCGGCTGCCGTACTCGGTGATAAATCAACGGCCACGGCATAGTCGACATCTTGAATATCGCAGAGTTGCTCGATGGCAATCGCCAGACGAAGTGCGATGAGAAATGACGCTTGACCCGCTACCACATCGTTACTTGCCAGCGTATGCGGGAAATGAACGACCGGTAATGTGATGCGCAAACCATGTGATTGTGCGGTAACGGTTGGCGACAATGCCAAGTTTAACGGCTGATATACGGGCTTTTGTTGGCGCTGGCGAATGGGTTGCTTCATGTAGCCGACTGCCTGTGAGGTAATTTTGACCTGCCGATTGAACTGGAAGATGGTGGCTGCACCGTTTGTTTCGAATGGACTGAGCGGCTCAACGGTCGATTTAACCGATGATTCTGTGGTATAGTCGGGATCTTCAATGCGCTGTACCCGGATTTCGCTCACCGTATTCCCGCGTTGCCAATTCGACACAATAACCTGATAATAGTCATACTGCACTGTGTAGATGGCATTGAAGTGAAATGCCCGGATTGCGCGCATTTGATCGACTACTGAAATGATACTCGTGCCGTCCATGACTTTCACAGGCGAGCTATCAACATCGCGAAACCCGGGTAATCCCACATTCTGGTTCGCTAATTCCAGTCGCTGATTGGCATCAACAACAACGACTCCATCAGCAATCAGTTGGTCGAGTAATCGAGAAGCATGCACACCAAATATAGCCATTTCGTCGCGCTTGACAGTACCCGACTTTATGTGGGCAATCATGTGTCGTTGCACGATGTACGGGTTATCGGGGTTAAGGAACATCGGTTGGGCACGTAAGTCAAATAGAGCTTGCGGATTTCGCGCAAAAAACTGATTGAGAGCATCAACCGATGCCAAGTAGATGATGAGTCCTTGGCCACTCCGCCCTGCACGTCCTGCTTGTTGCCAGAACTCAGCAATCGAGCCCGGGAATCCGGCAATGATGACTGCCGAAATATTGCCGATATCGATACCCATTGACAATGCCGACGTCGACAAAATCATGTGCATTTGGCCGTTACGCATCTCATTGAGAATACGCATTTTGTCAGGCTGATACAGCTCGCGGCGATAGGTTTGGATGCGTGCTTGTTGCGCTTCGTTTAACTGCAATGCATCTTTGAGAATGCGTTGCACGTCATTGATTTCGTTGATTGACCGACCGAACAACAGGGTACGAATCCGCTGCTCATACAGCACGGTCAGCATTTGACGTGCCAGTGTGACGAGTGCCAGTGATTGACGCGGTGTTTGTGTGTCGTCATCAGGTTGTTCTAAGGCAGCACTGCGCACTAGCATGGTGCGCTCGCGTTGTGGTGCAGAAGTACCGCCATCGATAACATGAAAATCGCGCCCTGTTAACTGGCGTAACACCTGGGCGGTGTTGGCAATCGTTGCGCTGGCACATATCAACACGGGATTGCTGTTGAATTTGCGACAGGTGGCGAGTAATCGGCGGATGACATTTGCCATCCCACTACCCATCACGCCACGATACGTGTGAACTTCGTCGATGACGATATATTTCAAATTGCTGAAAAAGCGTTGCCATTGATGCGCATTCGTCAAAATTCCCATATGGAGCATATCGGGATTCGTCAACACCATATTGGGATTTGCATCTCGAACTGCAGGTCGGTTATCCACTGTACCATCGTAGCGTCCAAGCGTAATATTATGGCCGCCGATTTTAATGGTTCTCAATGAATAGTATTGATGAAAGGTCTTGGCAAGTTGATACCAATCTTTACCGCTTTCATCAAAGCGACAAATAGCATCCATCTGGTCTTCAGTCAATGCATTGAGTGGCGAGATATAGAGCGCTGTTGCTTGTGGATCTCGCATAATGCTATCAAGCACAGGGAGTAAATAGGCAAATGTTTTCCCGGATGCGGTGGGGGTCGTCACCACCGTATCACGCCCCGAAAGAATGGACGCGATCGCTTGTGCTTGAAATGCGTACAGCTCTGCATTTGGCGGGAGAATACGTGTGCGTAGCGTGTTCAGCAACGTTGCATTCAGCTGCACCGTACTCCAATCCGCATAAGTCGGCGTTACGGCAGACAGCGTGGTACGAAATGCAGATGCCCCAAAACGACTTTCTATTTTGGTCGCAAGGTCATCAGCATTCACATCTTTGGGATCAGCTAGGATGAATGGTTCGATGTCATGCAATTGAGAATGGATGTACTCAAAATCACCATCCAACAAACCGTTTTGTATATCGCCTTGGCGTATACACTCATCACAATACATACCAGCGATAAGGCGAATTCGTGATTTTCTCCATACTGATACTATTGGTGCTTTGCCCGGATGCTGTGTGTATGTACGCTCATACAAATCACCATTTGATGATTCTACAACAAGTCGTAGCACTACCGTAAAACCCACCCGCTGATGCGTCTTACAACGAAATCCAGCTAAATTAATCTGCGTCATATCTGTTACTCCTGAACGTTATGCTACCTGACTGCACCACATGCTAGTTCAATTGAATATTCTCATCTCCGAAACTAATATTCAGTCATAATATCGTATGTATTAAGTTAATTCTCATTACCTATATCCGTCCAAAACGCGCACATCACGTGATTTGTGCAACTTTCGCAACGCTACATCAATAATTTGACGGATGCGTTCACGTGTTACTTTAAACTCACCACCAATCTCTTCATATGTCCAGCAACGCCCATCTTCAAGGCCAAATCGTAGGTGCAAGATACGTTGCTCACGTGTATCAAGTTTTTTTAGTACCATTAGAATCGTATCATGTAAGCTACTATTGACAATCTCATCAACGAAATCTGTTGCGTCTACTATGAAATCACCTATTTCATTCCCATTCTCATCGGGCAGTGGTTGATTTATTGAAGAGACTCGCACATTCCAATATCGGAGTAGTTTTACATCTTCAACAGATGTTTTTAAATATTGTGCTAGTTCTTCATTTGAGGGTTCGCGCATGAGCGTTTGTGTAAGCTTGGTCTGCTCTTTTTTTAATCTTTGTAAGGATTCAATGAAATGCACCGGTAAACGGATAACTCTATCGTATTCTTGAATCGCACGAGAGATAGCTTGTCGAATCCACCATGTGGCATACGTAGAAATACGACCATTCCGATTTACATCAAATTTATCAATTGCCGTAATTAGACCGATACACCCTTCTTGAAAGAGATCCATGATCTCTAAATGCTGCACATAAATCTCATATCGATACGCTACCTGCATAACCAATCGATAGTTATGGTTGATTAGTATTTCACGTATTTGCGAATCTAAATCAGCATAATTCACCAATGCTTTCTTGTTAACTGTGCTACCATTGCTTTCTATGCGTAACAAACCTTGGAGTATCTGGCGCGCTTTACACAAATCGCGCTCCTCTCCTTTACTCAAGAGCGCATGATAAACAGTAAAGTTTTTATAATCTTGGTTATACGTCATAAACAATGATTTATTCAATCTTTGGTTTACTTTTTTTACCATATCCTTTACAATATCAAATGTGTTAGCTTCGGAAATTTCAGGCAGTACACTTGGATATGTATCTGGTTCAACTATTGTCGATACGATTTTTTTTGCGTGTTGTAAGTGTCTAGTTACATATGCATATGCCTCAGCACTGTTCTCACTTGATACATGTGCAAATATTAAATCCTCGATGATATCATTTGTAACAACAGACAAATCTAGTAGTGTTTCAACAAGGTAATGCCACTTATCATTCTTTACATATACATTAGTACCAGCATCACCTATTGAGTCATCAATTACACCATACATATCAAGCGTTAAATCGTGTAATTGACTTGCTGTTAACACTCGTTCGTCATCATCCTCAATCACTCGTGTAATATTTTCAATTGTCTGTATATCAGGCTTTTCCTTAAGTGTGAAACTAAACTGCATTTGTTCAGGCTTATTAGGAAGTGGTAGCGATGTTTGTACGTGTTTCGCAACAGACGTAGTTTCAGAAAAATACATGTAATTATCAATAATTGTTGTATCTATACCCGTAATTTCGTCAACAATTGTGGACCACAATATGTTTTTATCCGTTGTAGTGATGAGCTCACCTGTATTCATCACATGTTGCATGATTGTCACCGGTAATAGACCTGACTGAACAAATGTTTCGACATATCGGCAAAATTCGTGAATAAGGATATTTTTTTGTTCTACTGATATCTTTGGTTCTTTACCCACATAGCGAAATAAATTCTCTGGTCGTTCAAAATAACCCAACATCGTATTTAAAAGTTTAAGTTCTGCCATATGTGCTTGTTGATCACTCACCAGTACATACAAAAATGCATAGCTAATCAGTGACAATCCTGAAAGTGTAAACACAATTTGATTTAGGCGATGCTGTTGTTGCGTGATCTCAAACTTTGGTGATTGGGCATTATCACGATGATGTGTCCATAGTTTTAGCGGAGTTTTTTTAGCCCAATCTAACACTATATTAGTATCCATATTTTGATCAACACGTCGATTGAATAAATCAACATATTTATGATATTCATCCACGCTAAGCAGTTTATTATCACGGAGCAACGCCAAAAATTGCTTACTATCGTTGATTTCATTCGCATGTAGTCGCCGATCGATGACACTCATTGACAGCAAGGCTTGAGCAGTCTGTTCGCCAATATATGACGCTGTATCGCCAAAACGGTGTGCAATGCTTTGAGCCATAACAGGAATAATTGACGCAACAATTCGTTGTTGTAAACGACGCAAATTACACCTCATTCATTACGTATTGCGTATATTATACACCCTGCGAAAAGTAGATGTAGTGGCATTTTCTTATTTCAATAGGTTTTTACTTATGCTATGAATCCACATTTGTGCATTTCGTGTATGCATTCATACTGCGTTCCCCCCACTATGCTATACTCTCCCCATACACCTCAAACACCCAAAGGAGTTGCAATGACGCAAGTACCTGCCACCATCCGTGTCGGCTTTGTCGATGCCACACCCCTACTCAGCGACCCAATAGCCTTGCGAGCGCAGGCCCAACGCGACGGGTATCTCTTTTTCAAACAACTGTTGCCCAAATCCGACGTACAGACGCTGCGCACGGAGCTGTTGCAACTGCTGGCCAAACGCGGCTGGCTACGCAGCGATGTGCCGCTAGATGCGGCATTGGTCAATGCGCCGGCCGTAGCCGACCTCGAGTCGTGGGGTGGCACGGGGATTAGCGAGGAAGCGTATCGTGAGCTAC
>Ga0315903_10002029_pt1 | contig 30446 bp, 28 predicted proteins | sample LakEriMetagenome_7_FD_203524 | JGI IMG/M metagenome (GOLD analysis project Ga0315903, IMG submission 203524) | Freshwater fungal communities from buoy surface, Lake Erie, Ohio, United States - Buoy 2 MA119 | ecosystem: Environmental > Aquatic > Freshwater > Lake | place: USA: Lake Erie, Ohio...
GCGCAAGGCTGGAAACCGGTCATCGGGTGGAACTCGCCAAGCGTTTGCGCTGGCGGCTTCGGTATTTCAGCGACGGCACTGTGATCGGCAGCCGGGAGTTTGTGGATGGCTTCTTCGAAGCCTACCGCGACCGCTTCGGCCCGAAGCGAACGAGCGGAGCGCGGCGCATGCGCGGCGACGCGGCGGATCTCACGCGCGGGGCCGGATTGTTCAGCCTGCGGGATCTGGGAAACAGCGCTTCATCTCAAGGGTGATTCGTTGGAGATGCCGCTTGGCAGCGCCGCGATTCCGGGCGATGGATCGGGCGGGCCGATGAATTATCGCGAGGCGATCGACTGGTTGTTTTCCACCCAGATGTTCGGGATCAAACTCGGACTCGATGGGCCGCGCCATCTGCTCAGGGAATACCTCGCGTTTCCCGATCATGGCGTGAAGGTGATCCACGTCGCCGGCACCAATGGCAAGGGCAGCACCTGCGCGATGATCGACAGCCTCGCGCGCGCCTGCGGACGGCGCACGGGATTGTTCACCTCGCCGCATTTGATCGACTTCCGCGAGCGCATCCGCGTGTCCGGCGAGGAGATTCCCGAGGAGAACTGTGCGGCGATGCTCACCGAGTTGCGCGGCATCTGTGAGGCGATGGAGACGCATCCGACCTTCTTCGAGATCGCGCTGGCGCTGGGGATGCGATGGTTCCGCGAGCGCGAATGCGAGATGATCGTGCTGGAAACCGGCATGGGCGGTCGGCTGGACGCGACCACCGCGGTGCCGGCGGATGTTTGCGTGATCACGCCCATCGGGCTGGATCACACGCAGTGGCTCGGTGAGACGCTGGCGGAAATAGCAAGGGAGAAGGCCGGGATTTTCGTCGAGGGCAAACCGGCGCTGAGCGCACCGCAGGAACCGGAGGCGGCGGCGGTCCTGGAGAAGCAGGCGAACGAAGTGCGCGCGCCGTTCGAGTTTGTCAACGAACCTCTAACAGGTTACCCGGTCGCACTGCCGGGCGAGCATCAGCGCTGGAACGCGGCGCTTGCGGTGGCTGCCGCGCATCGTGCCGGATTGCCGCTGCGTGAGGATGTGGTGCGTTACGGTTTGGGCCGGGTGTCATGGCCGGGGCGCTTCGAGCGCATCCGCCCCGGCGTGGTGCTGGACGGCGCGCACAATCCGCATGCCGCGAAGGTGCTGGCGGAGACATGGCATGATGAGATTGGTGAAATCCAAGCCGCATTGGTCTTCAGCGCGGTGGCGGCAAAGGACATCCGTGGCATCCTTTCACATCTCGCGCCATTGGCCGGGAAAATCTTCATCTGTCCGGTGGATACGCCGCGCGCGCTACCAGTGGATGAAATCGCCGCCTGCCTGCCTGTGGATGCGCCGCCACACGAGTGCTTCCCAACCTTCGCGGATGCGCTCGCGGCGGCACGCGCGCATGGTGGGCCGGTACTGGTGGCCGGCTCGCTGTTCCTGGTGGGCGAGGCGCGCGCGCATTTCACCGACACGGACTTCCAGTCATCCACACAGTGAACCGGGCGGAGGTGACCATGGAAATTCATCCGCGTGAGCCTGAGAGGCACTGAAAACCGGTGGGCAGCCTGCGGGATCAGGATTTCCGGGGCAGGAATCGGATTGCGGACAGCCATCGCCGAGGTGAAGAATGCCGCATGCCGACGCCGCGACGGTATCCGCTCATCTTCAACCCCAAGGCGCGCAGCCAGAAGGGCGGGAAGGTGCTGCGTTTCCTGATGAGCCACGCCAACCGCTTCGCCATGTACGCCACCAACCATGCCGGGGAGGCGCGCGAACTCGCGGCGCGTTTCGCAGCCGAAGGCGAACCGGTGGTCATCGCCGCCGGCGGCGACGGCACACTCAACGAGGTCGTCCGCGGGCTGGCCGGCACTCCCACCATCCTCGGTGTGCTGCCAGCTGGCACCATGAATGTGTTTGCCCGCGAAATGGGGATCCCCTTCGACTCGTTCGAGCGTGCCTTCGCCATCATCGAGCACGGGCACATCCGCGAGATCGATCTCTTCGAGGCCAACGGCTGCCCCTTCGTGCAGATGGCGGGCGTGGGTTTCGATGCCCAGGTGATCGAGCAAACCACCTGGGAGTCGAAGAAAATGTTAGGTCCGCTCGCCTATCTCGTCGCGGCGGTGAAGGTGTTGGGCGAACGCCCGCCGAAGATGGAGATCCTTTTTGACGACGGCCGCCGCGAGGAAGGCGTGGCCCTCATCGCCGGCAACGGCTCGCTTTACGGCGGACAGTTCAAGGTTTTCCGCAATGCCGACAACACCGACTCGAAACTCGATGTGCTCGTTTACAAGGAGTCGGGATACCGGCTGGTGCTCGACTCGCTGCGCGGCCTCGCCCTCGGCGGCATCGACCTGATGCAGTCCGTCAACTGGTTCCAGACCGAGGGTTTCACCGTGCGGGCCGACCGCGAGGTGCCGGTCGAAGTGGATGGCGAGTGGATGGGCCGATTCTCGGAAGTGCGTTTCCAGGAGACGCCTGCCCGCCTGCGGGTGCTCGCGCCGGACGGCCCGCTCGGCGGCAGCTTCGCCGAGGCGATGAAGTCCCTGTTCCATTGGCCCCGCCGCCAGCCCGAACTCCAAGCCACCCGCACCCTGTGAAAGCGCCCGCACGATCGGTCTGGCGGCGCAGGTTCCGCCGCCTTCTCATCGCCACCGGCCTGCTTGTGCTGGTTTTCCTGTTGGTGGTCGCCTACGCCAACGTCACCGCCGTCTGGGCTTCGCGCGGACGCATCTTCTCGGATGTCTCGCAACTTCCCCACTCCCGCGTTGGTTTGGTCTTCGGCACCACCGATCGCGTCAAGGGCCGGGAAAACCTCTACTTCCGCTACCGCATCGACGCCGCCGTCCGCGTTTGGAACGCCGGCAAGGTCGATGCCCTGCTGCTCTCCGGATCGCAAAGCTCGGACCGCTACTACGACGAGCCGGAGAAAATGAAACGCGCCCTTGTCGAACGCGGCGTGCCCGCCGACCGCATTGCCCTCGATCCCAAGGGCCTGCGCACCCTCGACTCGGTGGTGCGCGCCAAGGAAACCTTCGGCGCGGATTCGATCCTCTTCATCAGCCAGCGCTTCCAGATCGAGCGCGCCATCTACCTTGCCAAGGCCAACGGCATCGAGGCCCATGGCTTCGACGCCCGTGACGTGGACGCCCAAGCCGGACTCAAAACCAAGCTCCGCGAGATCGGTGCCCGCGTGAAAATGTGGCTCGACGTCAATTTCCTCAACACCCGCCCGAGGCATGTGGGCGAAAAACAGCCGCTTCCGGGGTGAGGGCGCCCGCGCGGGCAATTCAACATGTGGCGGTTTTGTTTCCTTTGGAAGTTTGGCGCGGGCCTTGCTGAGCCTTTCGCTTCCCAGGATCTCGCAACTCCCATGAATCGAACTTCATTTCTGTCGCTTGCCCTCTGCTCCGTGTCGGTTTGCCAAGGAACCAACGCCGCGGTGATCGCCCAGCAGGACTTCGAAACCACGCCCGCCGGTCCCGTTGTGGCTTACTCGACCACCGGGACTTGGTCGCTGCAAAGCGGAGCGGTCACCGGAACCTTCTCGCCATCCGACTCGACTTGGGGGGCCAGCGGACGAGGCATTGGCACCAACAACAACTCCAGCGCGACCATCCTCTTTGATTCGATTGATACATCGACTTATGAGGCTGTCTCGCTGGCATTCAGGCTCTCGGCCCTCTCCGGCACGGGAAGCAGTTCCAATGGCATGGAGGCCGGTGATACGTTCACCGTCGAAGTGAGTCCGAACGGAGGAACAACCTGGTATTCGCAAATCATTGTCGCGGGAAACAACAATGCCAGGTGGAGCTTTGCAGGGGCTTCGGGCCCGGCGGCTGTTACTTACACAACCGGTGGAGCGACGACTTTTGCTCCTGCAAGCGGAGGCATCAAGACCACGGACGGTTACACGTTCATCTCCGTTTCATCGCTGCCTTCCGTCAGCAATCTGAGAATCCGCCTCACGGCTCTGGATAACAATACCGACGAACGCTGGCTGGTTGATTCACTCGTGGTCTCCGGCACTCCCATCCCCGAGCCCGCAGCCGCGCTTCTTGGCGGCATCGGCCTACTCGGCCTGCTACGCCGTCGCCGCTAATCCGGTTTGATGTTTTGCAAGCGGTGATTGCCCACGGCGGTCGCCGCTTCTTCGTTCCATGGAGGCGGGACACACGCTTTGGCCTGATCCGCGCTTCCTTCGGATCGACCGGAACTCCCAGGTGTTTCAAGAAAGCTACCTTCCCGCAGGGCCAGGCCATGGAGTCAGGTGCAGAGCCACCTGCCTGTGTTGCCGCACGCCCTAGCCCTACGCGAAAAACTTCGGATTTCTTGAATTTAATGCTTGCAGAAAATTATTTCTAAATTGAAATCTTTCGCCCGTTTTTTGAGTCGCTTTTGTCGGGAAAGGGGGTATGGTGGCGTCGTTATGGCAATCACCACGAAACGTACCCGATTCTCCCGCCGTCTTCCCGATCATGTGACCGACGAGCTGTGCAATGTTCTCGCCGAGAAGAAAGTGTTTGGTTTCAACGATTTGTTCGAGCGGGTTTTCGCCAACCTGAAACTCCGCAATGCGGTGAGCGGTGGCGAGGAAATGCTCCGCCTGCGCGCTTACGAAAAACTCCAGAACCTCGTGACCCGCGGCCTGGTGGAGAAGATCGGCAAGGAATACAAGGGAACTTCCCGGGTGCATGAGGCCTCCAGCGCCTATGCCGCCGCTCAGGAAGCCGCCCAAGGCTGATTTCCACGCGTTTTATCTTTCGACCCGCGTCCCGGCTTCGGGGCGCGGGTTTTTTCATGGCTTTTTTCCTACCCAAGCGCGGCAGCTGCCCGCATGCTCCGCGCCGCAGTCCCAAGGATTCCATGCCCGAGCATTATCTTCCCGTTCTCCTGCAAGTGTTGGTGGCCCTCGGTTTCGCCGTGGCCGTGCTGACCGCGAGTGTCATCTTCGGCCGCTCCGCCCGGCGGAATGAAACGAAGGACTCGCCCTACGAGTGCGGGATGCTGCCGGTGGGCGAGGGTTCGCCGAGATTTTCGGTGAAGTTTTATCTGGTGGCGATGCTGTTCGTGCTCTTCGACATCGAGGTGGTCTTCATGTATCCGTGGGCGGTGCAGTTCCGCGACCTGATCGCCGAGGGCCCGGTGGTGCTGGCCAGCATGGCGGGGTTTGCGGGCATTCTGGTGGTCGCCTACGTTTACGCGCTGAAAAAAGGCGCGTTGAACTGGAAATCCTGATCCCACGCGGATGATCCACCACGTCGTTTATTTCCAGCTCAAGCCGGAGGTGGACGAGGTCACGCTGGAGGAGATGGTCCGTGGCAGCCGCAGCCTGTTGCTGAAGATTCCGGAAGTGCTGGCGGTGAAGTCCGGGCGCAATCTCGACACGTCATCGCAATGGCGCTTCTTCGTCGCCATCGAGACCAACTCGCTGGAGAAACTGCGCGCCGCGCTCGACGATCCGTTTCACCTGAAGTTCATCGAGAAACTCATCCGGCCGAACACGCTGGCGCACTTCGCCATGGACTTCGAAACGGACCCCTCGAAGGACCTCAAATACTCGTGAGCACGCTCAGCGGCGGCGGGACTGCTCTTCGAGGAAGATTTCCGCGAGGCGGAAACAGCGGCGCGAGAGATCCTTCGCATCGTTATCGCCGATGAGTGCGACGCCCTCCTCGCTGACTTCCGCAAGGTAGATCTTCCATGCGAACTTCGCGAGGAGCTCGGGGTCCACCTTGACCCGCGGCGCGTGTTGCTGCGGTGGGCGGGGCGCTTCGGCGGACTCGCCGGATGACTCGTTTTCCGGACCCTGGGGGAACGATTGCTGCTGGCTGCCACCCTTGCCCTTCTTGCGGCGGCGCTTGCGTTTCGAGCCCTCGCCGCCACCAGCCTGGCCGCCGGTGGATGCGGGTTCGGGATCCGGCCAATCATTGTCCTGTGGCGATTCGTCGGGGGCTTCCGCCGGACTTGGCACGGATTCCATGACCACCGGGATGGTGGCTTCGGTTTGGCCCTCCGGTGTCTCGGGGGATTCCGGCTTGGCGGCCGTCGCGGATTTCGCGCTCTTCTTCGACAGGCGGTGGGAAATGCGTCGCACGCGGGGCGCGCCTTCGGCAGGAGCGCTGCCGGAAATTTCGGAACTGGGAGGGGATTCGTCGCTCATGGGATGCGCCCGAAGCAAGCCCGCCACAAGTCCGGGCGTCGAGAACTTTCGGATGACAGTATTGGCCTTTGCGCTGGTGCGGATGCGCCTTCCCATGCATCCCTGAGGCATGACTTTCCGCTTGTCGCTCGCCCTTGCCGGTCTCGCCTTGTCGCTCGCGTCCTGCGGCGTTTCATCCGGACCACCACCCGCCGACCGTGCGCCGGACTTGGCGTTTCTCCCCAACAGACCTGAAAAAGGGCGGATCTTCACCATGTACAACCATCATGGTCCTTCGATCCGCAGTGGCAACTGGACCTCGCGCTTCGATCTCACCGGCGTGTCATGGAACGACACCCGCACCGCCACCGCGATCTCGCGCAATCATGTCGTCATGGCCGCCCACTACATCCGGCCCACCACCGTGCCGCTCATCTTTCACGACCGTTCGGGTGGCCGCCACATTCGCACACTCACTCAGGTCCAAACCCTGACCTCGGTGGGCGACATCGCCGTCGGCCGCCTCAATGAACCGCTTCCGGCAGGCGTCGCCCACTATCCGCTGGCCTCGCCGCAGGATGCCGCGGTGATGCGGCTGGCCTTGGTGACCGATCAGACCATGACCGTTTCGCTGCACCGGATTGGTCGCGTATCCGCCGGCCGGGTGATGCTTGGCTACGATCCGAACATCCCGAAAACCTATAATCGCAACCTTGTCTCCGGCGACAGTGGAAACCCGGCGTTTGTCATCAGTGGCAGCGGTCTGAGGTTGCTCACCACCTTCAGCACGGGAGGTCCGGGCACCGGGCCGTTCTATGGCGAACCCGCCATTTCCGCCGCCGTCGCCCAAACGATGGCGCGGCTGCCTTGACGGGATTTCCCCTTCACGAGAATTTCACAGTTCCGTCGGTGAATTGTATGTCATTCGGTGGCGGATCGTATATCAACGGCAACGGCATCAAGCCGAACGTGTATGAACGCTACCCTCCCCGCCCTTGTGGCGATCCTGGCCACCACCGTGGCCGCCCTCGCAGCCCCGCGCATCGTCGTTTCCACGCCGTCGCTCGCGCCTGAGTCCAAGATCGACCTCGTGCTCGATCTGCCTGTCATCGAAACCACCGAAATCGGCGCGACCACCGACAATCGCTGGCTCGACATTGCGCCCGCACTGCCCGGCAAGCTCCGCTGGAAGGCCCAGAACATCGCCGAATTCCTGCCGGACCATCCGCCGGCCATGGGAACCACCTACACGTTTTCCATTCCGAAAAACCGCAAGCATCTCGACGGTTCCGCCGTGCCGCAAGGGAAGTTCGCCACCGTCAGCTCCGAAGAGTTCCGCCTCATCCACTGCAACCCGATGGGCAACCGCTGGTCGGACGACTTCTCACCTTCCACCGCCGCGTGGCTGATGGTCTTCAACGACGAAATCGATCCCTCCGCCGCCGCGGCCTTCGTTTCCTTCGCCAACAAGAGCGGCCAGCGCGTCGCCGCCCAGCTCGAACCCGTAAAGCGCGGTCAGGCGGGATATTATGGAAACCAGACCAAGCCCTGGAACCATCGCCGCCCCGACGCCCAGGCTCCCGCCGAGGATGACGAGGCCATCGCTCCGCATGTGATAGTCGCGCGCCCGGTTTCACCACTTCCCCCCGGCGAGGCATGGCAGGTTTCCGTGCTCAAGGGACTTCCTAACAAATCGGCCACCGCACGCACCTCCGGCGATCTCCAGTACGATCTCGGCCGCATCGAGCCCTTCCGCGTCACCGACATCGCCGCGCGCACCGAGGTCAACGAGCCGCGCAAGCTGGTGATTTCGTTCAACCACAACCTGTCCAAATCGCTGCCGGAAAACCTGCTGGACTCCCTGGTTTCCATCACCCCGAGGCCGGACAGGCTTCAGGCCACCGTGGATGGAAGACGCATCGAAATCACAGGAGCGCTCGTGGATACCGATACCTTCAGTGTCACCATGAACAAACCCTTCGCCTCCGGCGTCGGCTTGCCGCTACAAGCTCCATTCACCAAACAGGTGAAATTCCAACACATCGATCCCGGCCTCTCCCTGCCATCCGACAATCAGGCTCAACTCGCCACCGGCAGCCGTACTTATCAAATTCACACGGTGAATCTTTCCAAGGTCCACCTCCGCATCAAGAAGCTCTCGGGTGCGGACCTGATCCGCGCCTATCAGGGATACCGCCACTACACCGGTGCCGGCCCGGATGGGAAATCCGTCTCACCCACCGCACCGCTGCCGTGGTCGCTTGTCGTCGGTGAAACCGTCCTCGACCGCGAGATGGCTCTCGATCTCGGTGTCGATTGCTCCAAAACCATCGACCTCTCGTGGAACGAACTTCTCCCCAAGGATCTCCGCCACGCCGCGCTTTTCATCGATGCGAACGGCTCCGCCCATGCCGGTACCGGCGAACGCGGTGGCCGTAACGCCCAGGCCATCGTCCAACTCACCGACATCGGTCTCGCATGGAAACTCACCGCGGGCGAGGCGCTCGTCTATGCCTTCTCCTGCGATACCGGAGCCCCGCTCCCGGGTGTGAAACTCCAGCTCTTCGGTGAGGACGCCGCCGCCATGCAACACACTGTCACCGATGCCGCCGGTCTCGCCACCCTGCCACGCCATGACGATGCGCGCCACCTGCTCGCCACGCTTGCGGACGACGCGTTTCTAACAGCCTTCGACTCCACCCTCGACACCGTCGGCCTGTGGCACTTTCCGGTGCGTTACTCGTGGGGCACTCCGGCCGAATCCTCCCGCCAGGCCTTCCTGTTCACCGATCGCTCGCTCTACCGCCCCGGCGAAACCGTCAGGCTCAAGGGCATCATCCGCAACCTTCGCGGCAACACGGTCGGCCAGGACCAATCGGCCGCCGCGCGCCTCATCGTGCGCGATCCCGAGGGCAAGGAAATCCTGACGCAGGCCGTCACCATCTCCGCCGCAGGCTCCTTCGATTTCACCCATCAACTCGCGCCGTCGAAAGTCGGCGAGCATCTCATCCAGCTCGAGTTTCCCGATGAACTCGCGAAGCTGAATCCCGATGAGAACGCCGATCAGGATTGGGAGGAACGCGAGCGCATCCTGTCCAACGGCCGCTTCGAGGTGCCGCTGCGGGTTGAGGAATTCCGCCGCAATGCCTTCGAGATCACCCAGCGCATCGCCGAGCCCGCCACCGGTGCGTCCAAAGTCACTGCGGATCTCTCCGCCAAATACTATCAGGGCCAACCGGTCGCCGCAGGCTCCGTGAAGTTCTACTCGCAGGTCTCCACCTCCAATCCCTATCCCGAACGCTATCGCGATTTCCTTTTCGGCAATCACCGGAGTTATGACTGGGGATACTGGTATCATTACTTCGGCTATCGCGGTGAAGACGACGATTCGCCCCACCACTCCTCCAACCTGCAGGGTGACGCCCAGCTCGCCGCCGATGGTTCCGCCACGCTCTCCATCGACATTCCGCAAACCGACTTCCCGGCGATGCGCGAGGTCAGTGTTTCATCCGAAGTCACCGACTCGAACTTGCAGACGCTCACTTCCAGCGCCACTGCGGTGGTCCATCCGGCTTCGGCTTACATCGGCATCTCGCGCATCGACCGGCTCGTCCGCGCCGGCGAGGAACTGCCGCTCAAGATCGTGGCCATCGATACCAAGGAGAAACCCTTCAACGCCGCGCTCAAGCTCACCGCGACGCTCACCCGCGAGGTCAACCAAACCGTCAAAACCCTCGGCCAAAACGGAGCCACCACCACCCGCAACGACGTGACCGAGGAAACCGTGAGCACCTCCGAATTCACCCTCGATCCCGCCGACTCGGCGCGTGAGGGCATGGAGTTCAAGGTCACGCCCAAATCCACCGGGCTGCACTTCCTCACCATCCGTGGCGTCGATCCGGACGGCCGCGCCTTCGCCACCACCACCCGATTCCACGCCTACGGCACCAACGAATATCCGTGGCTCTACGAGGACGGCATGCGCGTGAAGCTCGTGGGCGAGAAGAAATCCTGGAGCCCGGGCGAAACCGCGCGCGTGCTGGTGCTTTCACCCATCGAGGGCACCGCGCTCGTCACTGTCGAGCGGGAGAAGGTGCTGCGTTCCTTCAAGGTCGAACTCAAGGCGGACCGCCCCGTCATCGAGATTCCTCTCACAGATGATGACGCGCCGAACGCCTTCGTTTCCGTGCTCATCGTCAAGGGTGCGAGGGAATCCGCCCGCGAGCACAAGGAGCCGCAGCTCCGCCTCGGCTATTGCGAACTGCTCGTCGAGAACCGCCGCGACCGCCTGGCCGTCGCCATCGACACTCCCGCCGAAAGCTACCGCCCCGGCGAGGAAGTCACCCTCACAGGCATGGTTTCGCTCGCCGATGGCAAACCGGCCGCCGGTGCCGAGGTCACGCTCTATGCGGAGGACGAGGGCACCCTCGCCGTCATGGGCTACGACACGCCTGACCCGATGCGCTTCTTCTATCAGCCGCGCATCCTCGGCGTGGATGTGGGCACTTCGTTCAATGGTTTCATTTCGGAGAATCCCGAGTTCCGCGATTTCCATAACAAAGGCTTCTTCGTCGGCGGCGGTGGCGACATGGACGCGCTCGCCGATCTCCTGCGCAAGAACTTCGATCCCTGCGCCACCTGGGCGCCCACGCTGGTGACCGGGGCCGACGGCCGCTTCAGCCATTCGTTCAAGCTGCCGGACACGCTCACCCGCTACCGCGTCATCGCCATCGCGCATCACGAGGCGTCGCGCTTCGGCCACTGCGAGTCCGCCGTGGTCGCGAAGAAGGATCTCATGCTCGAGCCCAAGGCTCCTCGCTTCGCCAACCAGACCGATACCATCAGCCCGCAAGTGCTCGTCCAGAACGCCTCGCGCCACGCCGGCACCTGGACCATCGAATACAACGCCCACGCCACGGACGGCACGCCCATCTGCCGTGCGCTCGGCGGCACCTCGGAAAACGTCAGCCTGGCCCCCGGCGCCTCCGCCACACTGGTCTTCCCCACCATCGCCGAGCATACCGGTGAGGCGGTGCTCACCTGGAAAGCGACACCGGTTTCCATGCAGAATGCCACACTCACACCGGACCTCACCCGCCGGCTCTCGGATGCGGTCGAGTCGCGCTTCAACGTGCAATACCCGATGCCGCTCATCCGCCAGGTGAAGTTCGTGAAGCTCGATGCCGGTGGCGCCAACCGCGACCTCCGCCAAGCCCTCGATGCCAACCTGTTGGATGGCATGGGCTCGGTGGATCTCGAGTTCTCGCGCTCGCCCCTCGCCGAAGCGGCGGGTTCCATCGAATATCTCCTGCAATACCCCTACGGCTGCGTCGAACAAACCACCTCGTCAATCATTCCGTGGTGCGCGGTGGACGAACTCCGTGACGTCGTTCCCGCCTTCGCCCAAGTGCCGGATGCGAAAGTCCGCGCCGCACTCCAGGCTGGAGCCGACCGTTTGCTCTCGATGCAGCTCGCCAACGGCTCGTTCTCCTATTGGCCTGGCTCTTCGGACACCGTGGACTGGGCCACTCCCTACGCCGGGATGGGCCTGCTGCTCGCTTCGTCCAAAGGAGCCGCCGTGCCCGAGGCCGCCATGGCCTCGTTGACCCAACACCTCATCGCCACCCTGCGCGGCATGGCCGATACCAGGAACGCCTACGGCATGGAATCCCATGCCCGCGCCCTGCTCGTGCTCGCCATGGCCGGGAAACCCCAGCCCGCCTATCAGAATGCGATGATCGACCGCATGGCCGACCTCACTCCCTCCGCCCGCGCCATGCTTGCGGCCGCCATCGCCATCGGCAATCCCGCCGACAAGGCCACCGCCCGCGAGGTGATGACGGTGAAGGTGCCGTTCCAACTCAAGAACGACGACTGGATGCCCTACTCGCCGGACCAAGCCCTGCAACTCATCGCGTGGACAGCCATCGACCCCGCAGGACCCGAGGCATTGAAAACCCTCGACCGCATGCTCAACGAGCGCAACCCCTACGGCCACTGGCGCACCACCTGGGTCAACGGCTGGTCGCTCGTCGCCATGGCCCGCTATGCTGCCGACGACAAGCAGCGCAACGAATCGGTCGCCATCAATCTGGAAACCAACGACGGCGTCCAGGTCATCCACCTCTCACCCGAGTCGCCCACCGCCACCCGCAGTTTCCAACTCGGGCCCAACCTGAAACTCAATATCGGCAGCAACCACTCCGCCTACGTCCGCGCCCGCGTGGCCTCCAAGCCGCCCGTCGCGCCCATCCAACCGGTGGCGAAGAACGGCTTGTCCATCGACCGCATCCACCAACTCGTCCATCCCGACGGCACCACCACACCGCTCACCGAACCGAAACCCGGCGACCTCATCCGAGTCACCCTGCGCGTCACCCTGCCAAGCGACGATACCCGCTACCTCGTCATCGAAGACCCCCTCCCCGCCATCTTCGAGACGGTGAACAACGACTTCGCCTCGCAGAAGAGCGCGCTCGGCATCCGCACCAGCGAGAACGACTGGAATGTCTCCCACAGCGAGCTGCGCAGCGACCGCGCCGTGTTCTTCCTCGACCACGTCTGGCACAAGGGCACCTACACCGTCTCCTACCTCGCCCGCTGCACCCTCAAGGGCCAGGCCGTCTCCCCGCCCGCGAAGGTCGAGTCGATGTACGATCCGGAAAACTTCGCGCTCTCCGCATCACGGGTCTTCACCGCCAATTGAGACCGGACATACGGCCGACCACGGAACAGGGCGAAAACACCGAACACGCGGCAACGCTCACACCCATGAAGGGGCGAACACCATTCGCCCCTGGCCATCCGATGACCGAGTGAGGAGCGCATGCGGGTCTCATGAACGACCCATGGGAGCGGCGGACGGTTTCCGCCGTTCCTTATCGGGTCCTCCCGCCTTTTCCGGTTGAAAATCCCCGCCCCCGCCTTTCGATGGGGGTGTCGGATGGACAAGCCGGATTTCAGGATCAAACTGCGCGAGGTGCCTCACGAGCCGGGGGTCTACCTGATGAAGGACCGTCTCGGTTCGATCATCTACGTCGGCAAGGCGCGCGACCTGCGCAAGCGCATGTCCTCGTACTTCATCGCCTCGCACAAGATGAGGTCCAGCCTCAAGACCCGCGCGCTGATCGACTCGATCCATGACTTCGAATTCCACACCGTGCGCAACGAGGAGGAGTCTCTTCTGTTAGAAGGCAAGCTCATCAAGGATTACCGCCCGCGCTACAACGTGGCTTTCCGCGATGACAAACGGTTTCTGTTGGTCCGGATCCGGCTGTCCGACCCATGGCCGCGCTTCTCGACCACGCGGCTGAAGAAGGACGACGGCTCGCGTTACTTCGGGCCGTTTCCGCACTCCGGCGCGCTGCGCGAGACGCTCGACTGGCTGAACCGCGGCTTCGGCCTGCGCGTGTGCCGGCCGACAGAGCCCGGTGAGCAGGACTACCGCCATTGCAACGCGGACGTCATCCGCAACTGCGCCGCGCCCTGCGTGGGTCGCGTCACCCGCGAGGCGTATCTCGAAAAGGTCGAGGAAGCCTGCCGCATCCTCGAAGGCAAGGGCCGCCGCGAGGTGCTCGACGAGTTGCGCGCGGAAATGGAACAGGCATCCGCCGCGCTCGAATTCGAGAAAGCCGCCACGCTGCGCGACGTGCTGCAGAACCTTGAGAAAACCCTCGCGCCCACCCGCCAGTTCAGCCGCGGACGCGGGGTGCCCACCACCGTGCGGCCCGCCGAGGATCTCGCCGAACTCGCGGAGGAACTCGGGCTCGGCACACCGCCGCGCGTCATGGAGTGCTTCGACATCTCGAACGTCTCGTCCAACCACATCGTCGCCTCGATGGTGCGCTTCACCAACGGCCAGCCGGACAACCGGAACTACCGCCGCTACCGCATCCGCACCGTGTCCGGCCAGGACGACTTCGCCTCCATGGCCGAAGTCATCCGCCGCCGCTACTCGCGGATTCTGTTAGAAAACAATGCCGTCGATCCGGACGCCGGGTTTTCCCAGGAAAACGCGGTGGACGCGCAACGCCGTCTCGCCCGCGAGGGCCGGGCGAAGATCGTCCTGCCGGACCTCGTCATCGTCGATGGCGGCAAGGGCCAGCTCGGCATGGCCGTCAGGGAGCTGCGAAACCTCGGCCTGCACGAACTCCCGGTCATCGGCCTCGCCAAGCAGCACGAGGAGGTCTTCGTTCCCGGCCGCGCGGAGCCGATCCTCATCCCCCACCACCGCGGCGCGCTCAAGCTGCTCCAGCGCATCCGCGACGAGGCCCACCGCTTCGCCAACGGCTACAACGCGCTGCTCTACCGCCGCCGCATGCGCGAAAGCCTGTTAGACGATTGCCCCGGCGTCTCGCCCGCCAAGAAGCGCCTGCTGTTAGAGACCTTCGGCAGCGTCGCCCGCATCCGCGCCGCCGGTGCCGAACGCATCGCCGCCCTCCCGGGCATCTCCGCCAAAACCGCGGAGGGGATCGTGGAGTTCCTGGGGAGCCAGGGGTGAGCAACCCTTTCCGCGCGGGAGCCGCCTGTGGCGGCAGGGCCGCAGGCGCGTGCTTTGCCGCCGCCGAGGGGGTCGGCTTCGATGGCGCGGTGGTCTGTCTGAGGAACGCCGGTTGAATTCCGGCGGGGATGGGTTTATGTCCGTCGCGCCGGGCGGAGGGGTTTCCGAAGACGGCGGGTTTTTCCGTCCCATGCTTTTCCTCCAACAACTGCGCGGCGAACTCCGCAAACTGTATGCCCGGCCGCGGACCTGGATGGGCTACGGGGCTTTCTTCCTGATGGAGGCGGTGATCCTGTTTGTTTACAAGCTGGAGCGAAGCCAGCGGCACATGCGCGGGTTGATCGAGCGCAACGGCCTGGAGTTCGGCACCTACTACAGCTCGCTGACGATCACTTTCACGATCATGCTGCTGAGCATGTTCCTGCTGGGCTCCATCTACTTCGCGCTGGTGGCCGGGGACATCGTGGCGAAGGAAAACGAGGACGGAAACCTGCGCATGGTGTTCGCCCGGCCGATCAGCCGCCTGCGGCTGTTGCTGGTGAAGTATGCGGCGGTGTGCCTCTACACGTTCAGCTTCGTGTTTTTCGTCGGGGTTTCCGGCTACCTGATGGCGGTGGCGGCGGTCGGCTGGGAAGGCGGGCTGTTTGTCATGGAGCCGAAGATGAAGGTCTTCGCCGCCTACCCGGACTGGTGGGAGGGAGCCTCGCGGCTCGCACTGTCCGCGGCGGGCATCGGCCTGAGCATGATCACGCTGTCGTCGATCGCCTTCATGTTCTCCTGCATGCGGATCAAGCCGGCGGCGGCGACCATCATCACGCTCACGATCCTGTTCGTGGACATGATCCTGCAGAATTTCCCCTTCTTCAAACCCTACGAAAGCTGGTTCGTGACCTGGCGGATGAGCGCGTGGGTGTTCCTGATGGAACAGCAACTCTCATGGCCGAAACTGATCGAATCCTACGCCTTTCTCGGCGGATTGAACGTGACGCTGTTCGTGATCGGCTGGCTCTCGTTCCAGACGCGGGATTTCAAAACCTGAAATCCGCCAACGCGATTACCAGTTGATGTTCTGGCCGCGGGCGTCGATGTGCGTGAAATTCCAGTAACCGCCGACTCCGCCCTTGAAGAGGCCGAGGTCGCGAAGTTCGCGGGCGGTCTTGGTGACCTGCGAGGCACGGACCGGAAACTTCACATCGGCGGCGATGTTCGCCTGATGCCAGGAACCGGTGCGGCCGCCGCAGCGGGCATTGTAGCCGGGGCTGCGGTAAGCGGAGATGACTTCCACCTGATTGACTCCCATTTCGAGGGCGATGCGGTCCACCACCCGGAGCACGTAGCCCATGCGGTTCCACCATTGTTTTGGCGGGAGCGAGTTCCAGACGCCGCCCTTCTCCTTGGCGTGGGCGGCGATGACCTGCTCGGGATTCACCCGCTTCATGCGCAGGCTGGTCAGGTAGCGGAGATACTGGTTGGCGGTCTGGCCGTTGGCGGCCGCCCATTCGCGCGGCACCTCGGCCAAGGGCGAGCGGGGAGCGCTGTAGCGCATCGCCGGAGTGCTGGCGGCGGATGCTCCGGCGGAAGTCGGCACCGTGACCCGCGGCGAGGAACCGGATTTGCCCGGGCTGGCGGCTTGGGCGGACGAACCGCAGGCGATCATTCCGAGACCGGCCATTCCAAGGGTTCCGAGCACACCGCGACGATCAAGGATCGGGGCGGCGGAGGTTTCGAGGATGGGCGATTCGTCAGGGAAAATCATGGTTCAAGGGATGAGGACGCGCAGGGTAGCGGTTGGCGTGCCGGTCAGAGTTTTTTCGTTTCGGTTGCTGAAAACCGCGTGGACCAAAGCAAAAGATCGGGATGCGACAAGGAAAAAAGTCCTCCAAACACCTAACCGTTTTGGCCTTGTGCATACGCGGCAACGGAATTCCAAGGGCCGGAAAGGCTGTTTTTCGGACAGAGAGATATTCAGAATGCCTTGAATGTCAATCTCTAATCCGTTCTTTGGCCGGGTTTCCCAACACAAAACCCATGGGAATCGGCGGATGCAGCGGCTGGGGGAATCCGCCGCATCCACCGACTTGGGGGGTGGGGGGTATGCTCGTGGATCGGGGGGACTTCCAAGAGCTGCCCGCGAACGAAGCACGGACAGTGCCGGGTTCATCGGTAAATCCACAACGCGTCACACGCGGAAACCGGTGACGGTTTCGACACATCCGGGGTGAAAAAGGATCGGCGGATGCAAGAGGGGGGAGCCTCCTGCGTCCGCCGACCGTTGATTGGGGGGAGTGTGTCGTTTGGTCCGCATCGCATAGGGGGGGATTGCTCGCGGCGACAGTTCCCTTGTATCCCATTTCCGGCCGCAGACCATGCCGCGATCACGTAGAAAGACCGCCGGTTTGGGCTTTGCGCCTGGGGTTTGGCCCTCTAACTTCCGGCCATGGCAGACACTCAGGCAGCGGACCCCAGATTCAATGAGTTCGTCATTCTCCAGGCCCAGAACGCCGGGTTGTTCCTCGGACAAATCCCCAATCCCCACGATGGGCGCAAGGTGGTGAACCTGCGGGCCGCGAAATCCGTGATCGACTCGCTGGAAATGCTCGCTTCCAAAACCACCGGCAATCTCACACCCTCCGAGACCAAGCTCCTCGACACCGCCATCCGCAATCTCCGCCCGCTCTATCAGTCCGCCTGCAAGGCCGAGACCGAATGAGCCCCATCCCACGGTTTTCACCTCCATGACCTTCGAACCCTTCAACATCGGCAACGTCCCCGTCGGCGGACCCGCACCGTTTTTCATCCTCGGCCCCTGCGCGCTGGAATCCGAAGCCTTCGCCTGGGAAATGGCCCGCTCGCTCAAGGAAATAGCCGACCGCACCGGCATCCACTTCATCTTCAAGGCCTCCTACGACAAGGCGAACCGCACCTCCGTGAAGTCCTTCCGCGGTCCCGGCATCCACGAGGGCTGCCGCATCCTCGGTGAGATCGGCCGCGAACTCGGCGTGCCCGTCACCACCGACATCCACACCGCCGAACAGGCCGACATCGCCGCCGAACACATCGACCTGCTGCAGATCCCCGCGTTTCTCTGCCGCCAGACGGACATGCTCGAGGCCGCCGCCAAAACCGGCCGCGCCGTGAACATCAAGAAAGGCCAGTTCCTCGCGCCGTGGGACACCGTCAACATCGCCGACAAGATGCGCTCCTTCGGCTGCGATCGCTTCCTGCTCACCGAACGCGGCACCACCTTCGGCTACAACAATCTCGTCGCCGACATGCGCTCGCTCTACTGGATGCGCAAGGAAGGCCTGCCCGTCGTGTTTGACGCCACCCACTCGGTGCAGCGCCCCGGCGGACTCGGCGGCGCCACCGGCGGCGATGGCGAACTCGCGCCGGTTCTCGCCCGCGCCGCGGTGGCCACCGGCGTGGACGGCCTGTTCATGGAAGTCCACTCGGACCCCGCCAACGCCCTTTCGGACGGCCCCAACCAGATCCCGCTCGAATTCATCGAGGATCTGTTGGTGAAACTCATCGCCATCCACCACGCGGCGCACTGATCCCTTTCCCATGCGCCCCCTGCTTCCCGCCCTGATCCTACTGGCTCCCGCGCTCCATGCGGCGGAGGCCGGGGGCGATCCGCCGAAGCGTGGGAAAATCTCCGCCGTGTCCTTGCTTCCGGACGGCAGCGAACTTCGTGAAGTGATGTTTCCCCGCTACGATGAGAAACGCAGGCTCGTCGGCGTGCTCAAGGCGGAGGCAATGACGCTCGTCAACGACCAGACCGTCTCCGGCCGCACCATCTCCATCGAGTTCTTCAACGACGACCAGACGCCGCGCGGCCGCATCGACCTCAAGACCGCCACCTTCGACCAGTCGCGCGGCTTCGTCGAAGCCCGCGAGCCCGTCACCGTGCGCAGCGACCGCATCAACGCCAACGGCACCGGCCTCATCCATGACCTTGAAACCGGCGAGGGCTTTCTGTTAGGCCCGGCCGAAACCTGGATACCCAATCCCACCGAAACCGCCATGACCACCCGCCCGTCCACTCTCCGCGCCGCCGCCGCCGGCATGGCCATCGCCGCCACTTCGGTCAACGCCGCCGCGCCACCTCCCCTCACCGAGGTGGAAAAGGCCGCCCTCCAAACGGACGCCGCCAGCGCCGCGGGTGATCTAACAGAAGCCGCGAAGGAAACCCGCGCCGACCTCGGCAGCGCGCTGGCCGCCTCGGACGCCGCCAACAAGTCCGCCCGCGAGTTTCTGGTGAAAGCCGAACTCGATGCCAAGGAGACAGTCGCCCCCGAGCCGCCGCAGGCCAAGCCGCTCGAAAAGGAACCCGGCCCCAACGACACGCTCATCGCCTGCGACGGCGGCATGTATTTCAACCCCGACGAAGGCGTGTTCGTCTATCTGAAGAACGTCCGCGTCACCGATCCGCGCTTCACCATGAAGGGAGCCAACGAGCTGAAGATCTTCCTCTCGAAGAAACCCGAGGACAACAACGCCAAGACCGAGAAAAAGGACGGCCCGCAGGAGGCGAAACTCGGCGATGATCTCGGCGGCAAGTTCGGCGATGTCGAACGCATCGTCGCCACCGGCGCCATCGTGCTCGACCAGAAGGCCGTCGATGGCAACGAGGCGATCAAGGCCAGCGGCGCGATCTTCTCCTACAACATCAAGGCCGATCAGGTCATCATCAGCGGCGGCTATCCGTGGGTCGTCCGCGGCGGACTCGCGCTGCGCGCCAAAGAGCCGAACCTCACCCTGCGCATCCAGCCGAAGACCGGCAAGATGGACACCGAAGGAGCATGGGAAACGATGTTGCCGCTCCAGGAGTTGCAAAAGAAAAACCCCTGAGCCATTCCTTTCCCGCCCCACGCGATGCACGATCCCGGCTCCACCTGCTGCCACACCGAAACCGCCGTCCTTCACGCCCACGGACTGCGCAAGACCTACGGCGGACGCGCCGTGGTGGATGGCGTTTCGATGACCGTCCAGCCGCGCGAGATCGTCGGTCTGTTAGGCCCCAACGGCGCGGGCAAGACCACCTCGTTTTACATGATCGCCGGTCTCGTCCCCGCGGACGCCGGATCGGTCTGCTTCCAAGGGCACGACATCTCCAAAATGCCGATGCACCGCCGCGCCCGCCTCGGCCTCGGCTATCTGCCTCAGGAGGAGTCGGTCTTCCGCAAACTCTCGGTGCTCGACAACCTGATGGCCATTCTCGAAACCCGGCCGAACCTCTCCCGCGCCGACCGCCGCGATCGCGCCCACGACCTGATGGACCGCTTCGGCATCACCCGCCTCGCCAAGTCCCTCGCCATCACCCTTTCCGGCGGTGAGAAACGCCGCCTCGCCATCGCCCGATCGCTCTGCTCGGACCCCAAGTTGCTCATGCTCGACGAACCCTTCGCCGGCATCGATCCCAAGGCCGTCGAGGACATCCAGAGCATCGTGCGCGAACTCCGCGAGCGCGACGGCCTCGCCATCCTCATCACCGACCATTCCGTCAGGGAAACCCTCACCATCACGGACCGCGCCTTCCTCATCCACGACGGCCGCGTGATCCTCGAAGGCGCTTCCGATGAACTCGTCAACGACCCCATCGCCCGCAAGCACTACCTAGGCGATGATTTCAGGATGTAGGCGCCGCCGTTTCCCCTTCAATGCGCGGTTGAACCGCCGGGCCGTCATCGCTTAGCATGGCGCCATGAGAAGGCCCAGGCTTGATCCGTACTTGGTGGGGCTTGCCGTGATGTTCGCCGCCGTCTGGTGCTGGGCGGCCATCAGGCCGCTTCACCCGGAGGATTGGCTGCTGGAAAACTATCTGGTGTTCATCTCCGTGCCGCTGATCGTGTTGCTCGGCTTCTACTTCCGGCTATCGGGCCTGTCCTACACCCTGATCACGGCGTTCATGGTCATGCACGTGATCGGCTCCCACTACACCTATGCGGAGGTCCCGTTCGGTGAAACGCTCAAGGCGTGGTTCGGATCGGATCGCAACATGTACGACCGGCTCGTGCATTTCTCCTTCGGCCTGCTGTTGTCGTATCCGGTCAGGGAAATCTTCATCCGCATCTGCCGCGCCCGCGGCTTCTGGGGTTTTTACTTCCCGGTGGAACTGACACTCGCGTTTTCCGCCATCTACGAAGTCATCGAATGGGCCACCGCCGCGAATGTCGACTCCTCGGCGGGGCTCGCATTTCTCGGAGCGCAAGGCGACATCTGGGACGCCCAAAAGGATATGGCCATGGCGGGCATCGGTTCGATCATGGCGATGGTCATCACGCTGATCCTGACATGGCTGATCGATCCCAACGCTCCCAAGGAGATGCGCGAGAGCTTCCGCATTCCACCGGACGACCATCCCATCGGCGAGCGCCAGTTGCTCACCTGGATCCGCGGGCGTTTCAGACGTCGGTAAGGCTCGCGCACCAAACCTGCTGCGGACGGCCGCGCATGTAGTCACGGCGAACGTTTGCGTGGAATGGAGTGGCTCCCTCATGGGGGCCATATCCCGCAACAGCGGCTTACAACCGTGGCGGGCGTTGGAAACGCCCTCTGCGATTCATGGCCGCCAGTAGGCAGCCACTCCGATGGCGCACGAAGCCCGTCTTCGTATTTCCGCCTTTGCCAGCGGGCGGCCGGGGTTTAGCGTTGCGCCGTAACTTATGAACATCGGCATACCCAGGGAGATCAAGGCGCAGGAGAACCGGGTGAGCGTGATCCCGGGATCCGTCGCGGAGTTGGTGAAACGCGGGCACCGCGTGCTCGTCCAAAGCGGCGCGGGCGAGGGGGCGAGTTATTGCGACGATCAATACCGGGCCTTCGGCGCGGAGATTGTGCCGGACGCGGCGGCGGTCTTCTCCGGAGCGGAGCTGATCGTGAAGGTCAAGGAGCCCCAGCCGTCCGAGGTGGCGATGCTTCGGCCGCACCACATTCTTTTCACCTATCTCCACCTCGCGGCGAACAAGCCGCTCACCGAATCGCTGGTGGCCAGCGGTTGCACCGCCGTGGCGTATGAAACCATCGAGGTGAACCGCCGGCTGCCGCTGCTGGAGCCGATGAGTGAGATCGCCGGACGCATGTCCGCGATTGTCGGCTCCTATCATCTCGCCAAGCACCGCGGCGGACGCGGCATTCTGTTAGGCGGCGTGCCGGGAGTCGCTCCGGGTCGCGTGCTGGTGCTCGGCGGCGGCACCGCCGGAGTCAACGCGGCGCGCGTGGCCACCGGCATCGGTGCGGATGTGACCATCCTTGAAGTGGATTTTGAACGCATGCGTTTCCTTGATATCACGATGAGTGGCACCAGCACGGTTTACTCGAACGAGGCGAATCTTTCCGAGCTGCTGCCGCGCGCGGATCTGGTGATCGGCGCGGTGCTGGTGCCCGGTGCCAAGGCCCCGCGGCTGATCACCCGCGAAATGCTGCGACTGATGCCGCGTGGCAGCGTGTTTGTGGACATCGCCGTGGACCAGGGCGGCTGCGCGGAGACCACCCGCGCCACCACTCATGAGAATCCGACCTACGAGGAGGAAGGTGTCTTGCATTACTGCGTGGCCAACATGCCGGGAGCCTACTCGCGCACCGCCACCCAGGCGCTCAACAATGTCACTCATCCGTGGACGCTGCTCATCGCGGATCGCGGGATCGACGGTGCCTGCGCGGTGCGCCCCGAGTTGCTGGGCGGCATCAACGCCCGCGGCGGCAAACTGACCTGCCGTCCTGTGGCCGAGGCGCACGGGTTGGAGTTCACCGATCCGGCGGGGATTCACGGATGATTCCGGGCTCGGCGCTTGCCATGGCGCGCGGACATCACCGATGGTCCGGGCATGCGATTGCTATCATGGAACGTCAACGGCATCCGCGCCGTGCTGGGCAAGGGTTTTCCCGAATTCGTGGCCGGCGAGCGGCCGGACATCCTCTGTCTTCAGGAAACCAAGGCGCGGCCCGAACAGGTGCAACTGCCGCTCGAACTCGGCGGCTACGAGGCATACTGGAGTTCCGCTGAAAAACCCGGCTACTCCGGAGTGGCGGTCTTCACCCGTGAGAAACCGCTCGATGTGAAGGAAGGCCTCGGCATCGGAGAACACGACCGCGAGGGCCGCGTGCTCACACTCGAGTTTCATGATTTCATCTTGGTGAATGTTTACACTCCCAACGCGCAGGACGAATTGAGGCGCCTCGACTACCGCCTGAGTTGGGACGAGGCGTTCCGCAATCACGTCACTCGCGAAGCCACTAGGAAACCCGTGGTTTTCTGCGGCGATCTCAACGTGGCGCATCAGGAGATCGACCTCGCGCGTCCGAAGGAGAACCGCCGCAACCCGGGGTTTTCGGACGAGGAGCGACAAAGCTTCGGCCAACTGCTTTCCGCGGGCTTCACCGACACGTTCCGGCATTTCTACCCGGATAAGACAGCGGCCTACTCGTGGTGGTCCTACCGTGCCGGTGCCCGCCAGAAAAACGTCGGTTGGCGGATCGATTACTTCGGGGTTTCCAAGTCCTTCACCTCCCGGCTCAAGGATGCGGAGATTCTTCCGCACGTCCACGGCTCGGACCATTGCCCGGTGGGCATCACATTGGCCTGAGCGGAATGTCCCTGGATTTCTCGCGCCCGCGTCCCTCGATGGCAAGGCGGTCGCGATGCAGGCGCACCACGCTGTAAGCCGTCACGCCCGGCTCGTGAAGCAGCGACTTGAAAGTGATGTGCGGCACGCCGTCGTCCATCACCTCGTTGCCCGCGTGATTGTGACCGCAGAAACACGCGCGCACATGCCGCTGGCCGCGCAACAGGGCAAGCACCTCGCGGTTGTTCCATGCTTGATGACCCTCTTCCGGCAAGAGCGGGTGATGCGAGCACACGATCACCGGCTGCTTCGCCTCATCCGCGGCGGCGAGTTCCCTCTTCATCCATTCCAACTGATCGGGTGAAACCCCGCCGTTCCATGGTTTGGCGTTCTTCGCCCCGCTGTCTGCGAGTGATTTCATCATCCGCTTGGCCTCCGCCGTCGCCTCGCTGTCGGCGGCGTGCTTGTAGGTGGAAAGATCGTTGGTATCGAGCATCAGGAAACGCACGCCGGACGCGGTGAACGAGTAATGATCGGCTGACATGCCCATGCGTTTTGAAACCCCGGGTTTCTCGGCGTCCACGACATCGAAGTCATGGTTTCCCAACAAATGCCGCACCGGGTGGCCGAGCCCCTCTAACAGAGGAAGGACCGCCGCAAAGGAAGCGGCGTCGCGGTCGATCAGATCGCCAAGATGCAGCGTGAAGGGAAGTTTCTCCTTCGCCAGATCCGCCACCGCGTCGCGCAGCTTGGGCACGGACTCGCGGTAGTGGCGCTCACCCTGTGCGTCGGCATCGGCGTATTGCACATCGGTGATCAGGCCGAACGAAAGCGGCGGCGCTTCCCCGGTCTCGGCGCCAACGGCGTTCGCCGCAGAAGCCGCGGCGGACAGGGCGATGAAATCACGGCGTTTCACGCTGGGAAATCTGCACGCGGCTCATGCGCCTGGCGAGGGAAAATCCGTGACAATCACCCCTCCGCATTCCCGCCCGGCCACTCGCGCGCCGGCGTGAACGGTTTCTTCTCCGACGGGGTGATGCGTCCGTCCACCACGCCGTCCGCGCTGTCGATGTCCGCCACCCGGACCTTGAGCTCGTCCCTCGCCACCACGCCCTTTTCCTCTAACAGCGTGATCAGCGCCTCGATGACCAGCGCCGATTGGCCCAGCTCCTTTTCGAGTTCCGCCACCCGCTCGTCGGTTTTCGACCTGAGCCGCAGTGCCTGGCGCTGGAGGTTGTTCTCGGCGATCTGCTTGGAGCGGACGTACAGCGAGTTGGAACGGCCGCTCTCGGCGATGGTTCGCAGGTGCATCGCCTGCGCCTGCTCGGGGAAGAAGAAGTCGAACATGCTCATGGTGCGTTTCTTGTGGCCTTTCCCCGGCGTCAGGTCCATTGCGATCTCGGCCCGGTTTTCCACCCTTTATTCCGGATTGGCAGGACGCGGATCGCCCCCTAGCCTCGCCGCTTCCATGTCCGAAAAGACCCGATTCCACTTCACCGGCATCTGCGGCACCGCCATGGGCGCGGTCGCCTCCGCCATGAAACAGCGCGGCTACACCGTGACCGGCTCCGATGCCAACGTCTATCCGCCGATGTCCGATTTCCTGCGCGGCCAGGGCATCACCATCGCCGAAGGATACCGCGAGGAAAACATCCCGGCGGATACCGACGTGGTGGTCATCGGCAACGCCATCTCGCGCGGCAATCCCGAAGCCGAGGCCGCGCTTGATCGAAAACTGCTCTATCATTCGCTGCCCGAGGTGATGAAGGAGTTCTTCCTGCGCGGGAAACGCAACCTCGTCGTCAGCGGCACCCACGGGAAAACCACGACTTCCTCGATGCTCGCCTGGCTGCTCCGCCATGCCGGACGCGATCCGGGTTTCATGATCGGCGGGCTGCCGAAAAACCTCGGCTGCGGCGGCTATTTCAGCGATTCGGACTTCAACGTGCTCGAAGGTGACGAATACGACACCGCCTTCTTCGACAAGCGCTCCAAGTTCCTCCACTACCTGCCCGAATGCGTGGTGGTGAACAACATCGAGTTCGACCACGCGGACATCTACAACTCCATCGACGAGATCAAACTCACCTTCCGCCGCCTGCTCAACATCGTCCCGCGCAGCGGCATGGCCTTTGTCAACGGCGACGACAGGAACTGCCTCGAAATCTCCGCCACCGCGCCCTGCCCCGTCACCACCGTCGGCCTGTCGGATCACTGCGCGCTTCGCATCGAAAACGTCAACTACGAGACGGACCGTAGTTCCTTCACCCTCGGCGGCGTTTCCTATTCTGTTAGAATGACCGGCGAGTTCAACGTGCGCAACGCCGCCATGGCCGCCGCAGCCGCCGGCTTCGCCGGACTCACCGAAGCGGAGATCCGCGCCGGACTCGAGGCCTTCGAGGGCGTCGCCCGCCGCCAGGAACTCCGCGGCGAGGTCAACGGTATCAAGGTGATCGACGACTTCGCCCACCACCCCACCGCCATCCGGTTGGCCGTGCAGAGCCTGCGCCAGAAATACCCCGGCGGACGCCTCTGGATCCTCTTCGAACCCCGCTCCAACACCACCCGCCGCGCCGTGTTCCAGAACGAACTCGCCGAAGCCCTCGCCCTCGCCGACTTCGCCGTGGTCTCCGCCATTCCCGATCTCCACAAGATCCCGGAAAACGACCGCCTCGATCCCGAAAAACTCTCCGCCGACATCGCCCGCCTCGGCGGCAAGGCCTCCTACCTGCCGGACATCGACACCATCGTCGCCGAGGTCAAACACCACGCCCAACCCGGCGACACCCTCGCCGTCCTCTCCAACGGCGGCTTCGGCGGCATCCACGCCAAGCTGCTCGCGGCGCTGGGGTGATTTTTCGGACAAATCCTCCGCAATTCGGTTACCGCAGCGTGTCCATGGGACAAGGACACGATGAAGCCCACCGGCTTCCGGAAACCCCAAACCCCAAGCACCGCCATGAAAACCCTGTCCCAAATCCCCGCCACGCAACTCCTTGAGTTCTCGCTCCATGTCGTGGTTGCCGCCGTCCTTCAAATCCTCGCCTTCTGGGTGTCATGAAAACCAACCTCATCGACCCCCGCACCCGCGCCGGACGGATTCGCCTGCATCTCGCCTGCATCCGGCGGGGAGGCTCCGCAGCCTGGCACTTCAAGGGCATTCTGCGCGAGATCTCCGAAGCGATGGTGCCCCATTCTGCCCACCCGGCCCGCTCGTAATCCCTTGCAAATCGGGAGTTCCGGCGTTTTTCTGCCCCGGCTGGCAAGTGCCTAGCCCCCTCCCGCCATGAAACGTCTCGCCTTTCTTCTCCTGACAGCCCTCGCCGTCGGCATGACTTCCGGTTGCTCTTCCAACTCGGAACCCCCAGCCAACCATCAGGCCAGCGTCGGCCAGCAACTCACCGATCTCGACCGGGCCCGCCGCGAGGGCATCATCACCGAGAAGGAATACGAGAAGCTACGCAAGGCCATCATCCGGAAGAATGATTGATGGACACTGGCCGCCGCCGTTCCGATCAGTCGTTGACGACCCGGTTTTTTCCCTTCAGGCTGCCCCACGAAAACCACAGATTCCCGAACCCCACCACCCGTTTCCATGAGACTCATCCGCCGCTCCCTCGCCGCCCTCTTCGCGGTCGCCCTCGTTTCCGCAGCCGCCGCCCAGGAGGGCAAGCTGAACATCGCCACCGTGGACATGCAGGAACTCTTCAAGCAGTACTACCGCACCAACGAGGCCCAGAAGCAGATCAACGTCGAGCGCGCCCGCATCCAGAAGGACAACAACGAGCGTCTCCAACTCATCCGCGAACTCGAAGAGGACCTCGGCAACCTCCGCAAGCAGATCGAAGACCCTTCCATCGCCGACTCCAAGAAGCAGACGCTCTTCAAGGATTGGCAGATGAAACAGCAGGAAGGCATCGCCCTGGACCGCGAGCGCCGCGAGTTCCTCCAGCGCCGCAACACCGCCCTCAACGAGAAGATGGTCCAGCGCATGAAGGGCATCCTCGAGGAAATCCGCAAGCTCGTCGAGGAACAGGCCAAGGTGGACAACTACGACTACGTCTTCGACAAGTCCGGCCTGAGCACCTCCCAGGTTCCCTTCCTCCTCTACACCAAGGACGCCACCGACATCACCGCCGGCCTCCTGAAGAATCTCAACAAGGACGCGCCCGCCGAGTCGCTGCCGGCCGAGGGCGAACCCGCCCCGGAGATCCCGGCTCCCGCCGGTGACGACAAGGAGCAATAATCCGCAATCCCCGAGTTGGCCGTCGCCCTCACGCTTTCCGAGCTCGCCCGTTGGATCGATGGTGACATCGTCCGGGGCGGGCTCGATTTGTCTTTGACCGGCATGGCCGCGCTCGATGCCGCGGGCCCGCACGATGTCAGCTTCCTCGGCAACGAGAAATACTACCCGCAGTTTCTCGAAACCCGGGCCGCCGCCGTCATCGTCCCGCGCGGCGTGACCGACGGACCCGAAACCACGGCCCTCATCGCCGTGGACAATCCCACGCTCGCCTTCTCCACCGTCGTCCGCCACTTCGCGGAAATCTCCCGCGCCTTCACTCCCGGCGTTCATCCCATGGCCGCCGTGGACACCACCGCCACGCTCAACCCGGCAAAAGTCCGCATCCACCCGGGTGCCGTCATCATGGCCCGAGCCACCATCAGCGATGGATCGGAAATCGGCCCCAATGCGGTCGTCGGCGAGGACGCCATCATCGGTGCCGACTGCCTGCTCATGGCCAACACCACCGTGCGCGAACGCTGTGTCCTTGGCGACCGCGTGATCCTCCAGCCCGGTGCCGTCATCGGCTCCGACGGCTACGGTTACGAATTCTCCAACGGCCGCCACATCAAGATCGACCAGGTCGGCATCGTTGAAATCGGCAATGATGTCGAAATCGGAGCCAACACCACCATCGACCGGGCCCGCTTCGGCAAAACGATCATCGGCGAGGGCACCAAAATCGACAACCTCGTCCAGATCGGCCACAACTGCGTGATCGGCAAACACTGCCTCATCGTCGCGCTCACCGGCATTTCCGGCAGCACCAAGCTCGGCGACTACGTCACCGTCGCCGGCCAGGTCGGCACCGTCGGCCACATCACCATCGGCGACAAGGCCACCCTCACCGCCCGCGCCGGAGTCACCACCAGCCTGCCCGGCGGCGAAATCTACGCCGGCAACCCTGCCCAGCCGTTCCGCGACGAAATGAAAATGCGCGCCCACCTCCGTCGCATCCCCAAACTGCTGGAACGCGTCAAGGCCCTCGAATCCGCGCTCGAAGCTCGCGACTGATCTCGCCCACCGTCCTTGCTTGGCATCAGGTGGGGCTACCGCCGGGAGCGCCGGAGCATGGAACCCCCTCTGAAACCCGCAGCCTCAGCGGCCGGGTTGTTGTCGTCCGCCTCCCGGTCGCGAGGTTCCCCCCAACCGCGTCACCCTCTCTGACGTTTCCGATCAGCGCGAGGGATCGTGAGGCTGGCCTTCATCTTGTGCGAGGCGATGAAGCAGGAGGACATCTTACGGATGGCGTTGACGACAAGGCGGATGCGGTGTCTCGACTTGTTGCGCTGCTTGTCATTTCAAGGGCGGAAATGAGACGGATTCGCCCATGAGTTGGCACTTGAGGCGGACGATTGCATATGCCTCCAATGGGTCGCTGAAACGCCAACCCTCGCCACTTTTCTTAAATCGATTCATGGCGTTGGTTGCGCACGCTTCCAGGAACTTCAAATCCTCGGCCTTACCGACGCTTTGGTAGTATAAAGTGAATGCGTTGCCATACATGTCGATTCCGGATGGATCAAGGGACGAGATCCATTTCGTCGCCGCACCGTCCCTCTTGCCCGCTGCCGCCATTAGCGCCATCTGCGCGCGTGGATAAGGGCTGAAATCCGCGATCGCTTTTCCAAGTGGACCGTCGAGCGGTTGACCGGGCTCACAGGCATACTTCAAGCAAGCCGCGGCGAAGGGACTGCGCGCCTTGTCGATATCGACATCTTTCGGCCACGGTAGTTTCCTGCTCCGCGCGACATCGAAAAGAATCTTGCCGAAGACATCTCCGACAGTTCGGCCTCCGTCCATGATGTCCGCATCGTCCACGGCCACCGTCCATCGCACCAGATATTCAAAAGCAAGCGCGTTGCCGTTCACGATCTCCCGCTGTGCCTGATGAAGTGTGACGATGTCCTCGGACGCCATTTCGGATTCCGGCTTGATCACCGCTTCCTTCCCTCTCTTTTGCGCCTCAATCAGGCGAGGCAGCTCCCTGAGAAACATCTCATGGTCTTCCTTGTCCCAATCCCGTGGCTCCTTTCCGAAACGCGTCGGCTTTACCTCAAATCCGGGCAGCTTTTTGCCTTTCAGTGCGGCGGCGCAACGGGCCTGCAAGGCGGAACTGATGCGATCGCGCACATCGCCAGAATACATTTGATCCAATTCCTGAAGCAGATTCTGCCTCGCTGCGGCGGAGAGTTCCTTGGGCCAACTCTCCAACGCCGCATTGAGCGCCTGCCTTTGCTGTTTCGTCAGTTCCTTCGGCGGATCGCCAGTCCAGACCGCCAGGCAGAAAGGACAGGAAGACGGAGGCATCGTCGGCGGCCCATTGTTGCCGTCAAAGTTGTTGTAGCTTAACAGAACCGTAACCATGTAGTCGTGACCACAGAACGGGCAGTGATCGGTCTCGGTTCCCACCGACGTTGCACGGGCTTGAGTCGGGAAGAGGATCAGGACACCTGAAAAGAATGCGCTTCTGAGCAGTGCGGACATTGTCTAATCTGTTTGGTCCGACGTCGAAGAGCACACACCTCTATCAGCGGGGGCGGGCGACGATCACGAGGTTGAGGATGTAACTATGGAAGATCATGTAAACAGGGCGGCTGATAGGGGTTGCCGTGTCTCGGCTTGTTCGCTTTATGCGACGTCTGATAAGCGTCGTGCCCATGTCCGGCGTGTAATCACTGGTGCAATTCCTGCTTCCACGATAGCCTGCCGAAGCCAAGCGGGCGTGAAACCCCTATTTCATGTGACCACATAAACTTTACCGTAGAGCTGAATTCAAGGCGGGCCGAGGTCGAGGACGCGGTAAAAGCCCCGGGGGGGAATCTGCCCGACCTGATAGCGGAGGTCGAGATCGTCCAACACCGTAGTCGTGGGGTTTTCGCCGAGCACTTCGCTACGGATTACGGCCCAGTCCGTGAGATTTGTCGA
>Ga0315903_10002032_pt1 | contig 30437 bp, 40 predicted proteins | sample LakEriMetagenome_7_FD_203524 | JGI IMG/M metagenome (GOLD analysis project Ga0315903, IMG submission 203524) | Freshwater fungal communities from buoy surface, Lake Erie, Ohio, United States - Buoy 2 MA119 | ecosystem: Environmental > Aquatic > Freshwater > Lake | place: USA: Lake Erie, Ohio...
AAATCATTTACCATTTTAGAAAATACAGCAGGGTGAGTTTTATCTGAAACATACCGCAGAATTTCTGCGGTAGCGATATAATCTTTGCGAGTCATCATTTTACTAAATCACACTCCACAACATCAAAGACATCAAATTTTACCAAATCGCTATCAGGCAATTGGTAGAGAATTTTATTGAGAGCAAAAACCGCTTCTAAATCGGTTTCTGCCTCAGTAATAAACGAGATTAGAACATTTTTTTTCATTAGTCATTTTCCTTTACAAATAGAGAGCCGTCAAAATCAGAAGTAGGATTACAGTCGCAAGGTTCAACATTATAATCCTCGTTTCCGCCATAGAATAGCCAACCCTTGCCGTAGCAAGTGTCGCAGTCAAATTCAAGAGTTTTTATTACTTTCATTTTAGTTTTCCTTTCGTGTTGTTTCGGTAATTGTAGCATTAGCCACCGACAAAATTGCGGTGAGATTAGAATTGCGCTTTTCTTTGATTTCTGCTAAGCGTTGAGCAGTAATGAAATCTCTAAATTCTTTTAGATCCATTTTAGTTTTCCTTTCGTTTAGTAAATCTGATTATAGTGGAAGCCACTGACATTTAGTCAGCGACTTTTACTGCGACAGTAGCCCAATTCTGTTTTATGGACTGACCGACACGATAGCGAATTGCGTAGGCTTCATAGCCGTCAAGCCAGATGTCCTCACGCTTTTCAGCGAAAGTAATTTCTCCACCCATAAAACGGCGGGCAAGAGAGCGAGGGAAATAAGTCTGACCTACAAGAAGGTCCTCGATAGAATAAGTTTTCATTTAGTTTTCCTTTCATTTTGTTACTCCGTAAGTTTAGCAAAAACCACTGACATTTTCAAATCCAAATCGGAATTTCTCAAATAATAAGACGGCGTGTCGTGTGATAAAAATCACACAAAATAAATATGACCAGACAATTATTTTTCGGGCGTGTCGCAAATTTCCAGCATTTTTTGAAAACGGACATAAAGGACAAATCGCCCGCACAATCGTTGCGGGCAGCTACCGATCTTGTCAAGTCGACACGCTATTTATTTTTATTCAAAATAAACTGCGCCACGAACATTTTTATGATTTACGCAAACATTACCACGAGGAATTTCAACATGGCATTTGAAACATAACATTTTTACTTCTGCTTTAGTTAGCAGAGCAAGTTCTAAATCTAGTTTAGTAGAAGTAGAAACATTTTCTAATGATACCCAACCAGCACCATTTTTATTCATTTCAAAAATTTCTAAATTAGCCATTTAGAATATCCTTTCCGTAGTATCCGACGGCGGAAACAATATTCATCACGCCTTTATATTCATTACAGTTAGAGCAGATTTTATCCCACCCGTCCATTGTGCGTGAGCAAAATACGCAGATATTATCAGTTAGGCAGAAGCCTAGATTTTCTATTTCTCTTAGTGTAGTCATTTTATGACCTACCTTTCTTTATCTTGATACCTAGTATCCTAACATAGACCACTGACAAATTAGCCCTATTCTCGGGCGTGTCGCAAATCTTTTTTTGTGATATAGATCATGTGGATAACTTACGCTCAAAATTTCGGGGATTTCCACAGCTGTGCATAAACCTGTGGATAACGCCCGCAAAAGACTGCGGGCAGCTGCGCCTTTTGTCAAGGCGACACGCCGTTAGTTTAGTGTGATATATGCCACAGAAAAGCCTATGCCTACGCATAGGGCAATTAGGGAGATAGTTTGTAGGACGATCATTTAGCACACTCGCAATGCTCTATCTCATACTCTTGACGATTACCTACATAGATAACGCCTCTACCATAACACAAAGAGCATTTATTCATTTTATATCGCCTCCGCCAATTCTTCCAATTCCATTTCATCTTCTAATTCTAGCATTTCCTCTAGAGAGATTTCAATAGGGTCTGCCTCTACTTCATCATAGTATTCGATTTCATATCCGTGTTGAATACTTTCATACTTGTATGAGTTATCTGTGTTATCGAATGAATACATTTTATTTCCTTTACTTTCTATTTTTCCAAATCTTATACGCTACCACTGACACGGCAACAATTCCCATTAGTAGCCATGAAACACTTGTGTAGCCTTGTGCTCCGCTAATGCTTAGACCATATGAGTCTAATGTAATTCTTAGATATTCGTCCATTTTTTTATTCCTATTCGTTTAGTTAGTTTAGTTTGGTTTGGGTCTTATTTGCTAGGCTCACCCTTTCGGTTTATTTGCTAGGCTCATACCCTTATTCAATTGTTATGTCTGTAAGACTATCACACATGACCGACATTATCAAGGCGACACGCCGTTAGGCGTGTGTGACCTTAGTCACGGGCTACCGCTAAGGTGCGCCATTCGTCACGCCCACCATTGGTAGGACGGACACGGACGGCATAAGCGTCAGCGTCTACATAGTAGACATTATCACGAGGCTCAGCGTCCTCTATGATACCCTGAATGGAGCGGCTACGATAAGCCTTACCGATAAGAAGTGATTGAATTGAAGTTGAGTTTGACATAGTTTATGTCCTTTCTTTTGTTTATCTAATAATATAATACTAACACAGCGCACCGACAAATATCAAATTGAAAATGCGAACAATTCGGACATTGTGGCGGAAGTCACAAAGAATCTAAGTGAGATACATCACAACAATGGGCGCACTATCCGAAATGTCCGATTTTCCTAGATAGTGCATCATACATAAAAAATCTATATTAACATTTTTATAAATCTAAATTGTAGTCGACTGAAATATAAACAAGGTATAATAAAGGGGTGGGAGATGATAATATGAGTATCTGGAAAGTAAATAATATTTTTTCTGCAGAAGAGCTGCATGATATTATTGAAGCAGTTAAAAACAAAAAAAGTTTATTTAATGAAAACTTTGTTTTTCAAGGTAAAGTAAAATATGAACTTGCTCATGGTCTTGGAATTGATAATGATCTTGGTAGACTAAAAATTGGCAGAATAGAATTTACAAAAAAAGCGGTGGAAACTTTAAATAATCTAATAAAAGATAAGACCGATAAAGATTTATATTTTGATGGTGCTAGTTGTTTTGAATACAGTAAAACATTTGGTGTGTCAAATTTACCAGCTCATGTTGATGGAGATTCAACAGACTTGATGATTAATTTTCAGCTAGAATCAAACACTTCTTGGGATCTTGGACTAGATTTAAATCTTTACAGTCTAGAAGATAATTCAGCAGTAATATTTAATCCTAATGAAGTAATTCATTGGAGGCCAATAAAGAATTTTAATGACGGGGAATTTGTAAGAATGATATTTTTTAGATTTACAGACAACAAAACAAATAATAGTCATCTCCCTTTGATGCAAGATCATGAAATGTTTGCTGAAGTTAAAAAATACAGAGATGAATTGTGGGAAAGTTCTAAATAAGTATTGACTTCACTAAAAACTTAATGATACACTTAATCTTGGTTTGTGGGGGGCTTACACTGAAACTCAATATGTACCAGATGTGTAGCTTTCCTCCTTATTCCTTACATTGAAAACTTTTTTTCAATTGGGGGGTAAGGGGGGCTTTCCTAAAATCTAATATCCCCAGATATCACTATATAATATATACTATATATAGTAAAGAAAAAGGCGGGAAAAGACTAAAATGAGACTACTTATCACCATAACAGCAATAGCAATTATTACCTGTATATGTGGATTACTAATCCAGATATATGGGCCTATAGCTTAATTTGGTGAAAGCAATTGTCTTATATACAATCGACTTTGGGTTCAAATCCCAATAGGCCTACTTTGATTCACGTGAAACATGGGGTATAATAAACAGGTGGAAACAGCCTTCATAATTGGATGCATATTCGGCATTATTCTAATGGGATTTGCCTTATTGGCATCCTTTAATGAATATGACAATGATAGGTGGAGGAATAAAGGATATTGATGTTCTATTTTTCGGTTCACTTCCGCCGCCGCACTTTTTCACTAATTGATACCATATAATCGAAATGGTATAATTTATTTATACATAAGGAGGCACTAACATGGGTGCAAATGATTACGGAAGACCATTTCTCGATGGTCTAGGCGATGAAAGAAAAGAAAGACTTTTTCAAGAGTTAGCTAAGAAACTTATTGCAGAGTGGATAGAGTCAAATCCAGATGCAGATTATGATGTTGGAGAATTGGGCGAGAAGCTTACAACAGATTGGCAGTTAGAAAGAGTTGAAAACAGAGGAGAGCAAGTAGCTCTGCAACTAGTAGATCAGTTTGGTACCGATGAGGACAAACAAGATCTTGCTACATGGCTTCAAACAAATAAGTTCTAATAAATGTACAAGCATTTTTTAGTAAATGCATTTCCAAGATCTGGGTCTGTATTTTTTGCTAGCGTTTTTAACATTTTTAAAACAGGTGGAGCACAGTTTACTTCCTTGCACCTTCCTCACATTATAGGAAACGACAAAGTTGATAATGCTGTAGTCATAAGAGATCCCTATGAATGCATATCTTCTTTGCTGTACAAAAATCATTCAGATCAACATAATATAGTAAATGATTATGAAAAGTATATGCCAATACACTTAGACGAATATATGGTTTATGTTAATAAGTGTATTGAGTTTATGGGTTCCCCACATTTATATGTTTCAGACTTTAATAAACTTATTAATGACCCAGTTTCTGAATTCAATAATGTAGTTGAAAAGTTTAGTTTAGAATATGATAAAAAAAGTGGATTAGAGAACCCATCAGAAAAGATTAAAAACAACATGTCTAATTTCAATATGCTAAACGATAAAGATGGACATATGCCTAGAGAAAAAAGCGATCTTAGAAAAACAATTGAAGATAAAGTTTATTCTTCCAATTTAATGTCTGAAGCGTATACTGAATACAAAAAACTTATAGATAACATTAAGAATTAGGTTTTTTAAATTTAAATATTTTTAAAAAAGACTCAATTACTTTTTTTTCTACTTTTCCAGCTTCAGATTCATTTCTATAGTAATGAGTATGAAAATATGGGTTAAACTGAGCTTTGCTAAAGTGCCTTCTAGGTCCATTAACTTCTTTCATTTTTACTCCTTAAAACAAAACCCAATTAGAGGCGGATCTAATTGGGTTCTGCTATGCTTTCGCATAAATCAGGGAGCATAGCTCTACCCGATAATACAATTATAATGTTTTATTTTTACAAAGTCAAGACTTATATACGATACATTGACCAGTATCTAGTTCTAGCATTTTTTGTGAGCCAAGCAATTCTATCGCTGCCATTTTAGCTCCTAAAGTTTTTTTAGACCCAAAGTCATCTAACACCATTACAGATCCAGGAATCATTCTTTTCCAAAAATACTCTATAGAGTATTTTGTAGGCTCATAAAGGTCTACATCTATATTTACAAAACTATATTCTAATTCTGGTAGCGATTTTAGTATTTCTGGAATCCACCCGTCAATTATTTTTACATTTTTATATCTAGACAAAGTCATTTCTGCGTATTTTTTATCAATTGATAGATCATGTTTTTTAAAATAATCAGTATCTTCTTTACTAGGTTCGGAAACTCCTTTAAACGAGTCTATTGCTATAAAAGTTTCTTTGCAATATTCTGCTGTAAAAAAAACAGACATTCCAGCATAAATGCCAGCCTCTGCAAAGCTGGCATTATTATGTGTTTTCGCAAGCTGTCTAAGTATGTGCATTCTTGCATATGTATTAGAATTTATATCGTATTCTAAATTAAAGTACCCATGGAACTCTTTAGCTAGTTTTAAAAAAACTTCGTCTTCAAGCCAAGGGTTTGTTTTTCCTGGCATTTAGAGCTTAATAATTTCTTTTTCTATTAAACGTTCTACTGTATTGTTGCAAAGATATAGGAAGGCTCCTTCTCCCTGCATCATATGGGTGTTTACTTCTTCTTCCGTAAGACCAGCATTTTGATACATAAACTTCATGTCATCCTTTATGCCAGAAAAAAGAATTTGAATTAACTCTTCTTTAGTCATTATTTTCTCCTGAATTATAGGAAGGGGCAGGCCCAAGCAGGAAGCCCTCTTTATGATATTCTATCATTTTAATTACTTTTTGTCTATCATTTTCATCTTTAGACAACAAGTCAGCCATAAGTGTAAGCATGTCGTATATTCTATGCAACATTATATAATTTACCATAGGCAAATTATCTTCTAAATTTTGCTTATTCTCTTGGTTGTCCATCTTTTATTTTCATGTCTTCTAAAACAAGTTCTACAGAATTAATTCCGTTTTCTAAACAATTATTTAAATAATTTTTAAAAGCTATTAATACTCTGTCTGCTATTAGCGAATTAGAAATGTGTACACAGGGGACCACACGACCTATCTGCTTTCTTAGCTCAGTATCAAATTCATTACTTATTTGCATCAACATAACCTTTCATGCTTTTATAAAGGTGAGTTCCAATATATTTTTTATAATCACAAGAAAGGCAATATAAAAATATTTGGTCTTTCTCATCTGTATTTGCAAAAAGAAGGCCTTGGTCCAATGGACAATCCATATTTGGAACAAGACCCTCTTTTGCTAGAGTTAAATACTTAGACACTACTTGTATCTTAATATCTATCTCCTAACTACTTTGGAAATTGAATCATCAATTTCTTTGCCTTATTTATAGAATTGGGCCAAGAGGACCAATCTATTCCGCCTTTAGTCATATAATACGTTATCTCTGCGTTTATGACTGGATCAAACAAAAGTACGTTTGATCTCAATTCGAATTTCTCTTTACGATCTATACCAAGGTTACCCAGCATGTTGATCTGAAAAATTCCGTAGGAACTGTCTCCAGTACTCCTGTTGCCATTATATGCCATAGGGCGTCCATTAGACTCCGCTTTGGCAATGGCCCACGCCATTTTAAGGGCGTTTCCTTCAAAACCAACAGACTTTAAAAGTTTTACTAACTCTTTGTCTGTTAACATTTCCGAAGGCTTGTATACAGTATTGCTGAATTTTTCCAGCGTTTCTCTTTTCAGTTGTGCTTCTGTTTTGGTCTCTACTTTTGCGAGTAGAGCTTCGGCTGGTGGCGTATTAATAACTGGCGTACCAGAAAATAAAAACATTAATCCAACCGCTATTGCAACATAATGATGTATAACATCACTAAGTTTTTCTTTTATATTCTCCATTGGCATTTCCTCCATTAGAGATAACGGACTATAATAATAACATTGTTTCATAATACATGTCAAGCTGGTTGACTAAAAAATATTATTATAGTTAACTAATAATATTGTACTTATTTATAACAAAACAAATAAAACTCTTCCTTTCTAGAAGTTTCTTTGGTAGAATTATCTTCTTACTAATTTTAAATTTATAACCGCAAGGCGGAGAAAAGGTGCTACATGTCAAGAGTAATTGAAAACCCATATGAAAATTTTATTGCATTGTCTAGATATGCAAGATGGATGCCAGAAGAAAATCGTAGAGAAAAATGGGGAGAGACTGTAGATCGTTATTTTGATTTTATGCTAAATCATTTATCTACAAACTTTAACTATATACCAGATCAAAAAATTATTGACGAATTAAAGAATGCTGTATACGATAGGAATGTAATGCCATCTATGCGAGCAGTAATGACTGCAGGTGCCGCTCTTGACAGAGACCATGTTGCAGGATACAACTGCTCATTCGTTCCAGTAGATTCACCTCGTTCATTTGATGAGACAATGTACATTTTGATGTGTGGAACAGGTGTTGGTTTCTCAGTTGAGTATAAGTATGTAAATAAACTTCCTGCCGTCCCAGAATCATTTGAAAAATCTACAACAGTTATCGTAGTTGAAGATTCAAAGACTGGATGGGCAAAGGCTTATCGTGAACTTCTAGCAATGCTTTGGGCGGGACAGATTCCTTCTATTGATGTCTCAAAGCTTCGTCCAGCAGGTGCACGTCTCAAGACAATGGGAGGACGCTCATCAGGCCCTCAGCCTTTAATTAATCTTTTTGATTTCACTATTGCAAAGTTTAAAGGCGCAGCAGGCCGTCAGTTGAAGCCTATTGAAGCTCACGATATAATGTGTAAGATAGGCGAAGTTGTAGTTGTTGGCGGAGTACGTCGTTCTGCAATGATTTCTCTTTCTAATATTAATGATATTGAAATGGCAGCAGCAAAATCAGGAAACTGGTGGGAAAATAATACACAACGAGCCCTATCAAATAACTCAGTAGCATATTCTCGCAAACCAGAGATGGAGCAGTTTATTGCTGAATGGAAAAACTTATATGATTCAAAATCAGGTGAGCGTGGCATATACAATGTTGCCGCTGCTCAAAAACAAGCAGCAAGATGGGGACGCAGAGATCCTGAAATTCATTATGGAACTAACCCCTGCTCAGAAATTATCCTTCGCCCTTATCAGTTCTGTAATTTATCCGAAGTTGTAATTCGTGAAAACGATTCATTAAAAGACATTGAGGACAAGGTAAAATTAGCTACAATTCTTGGAACTTGGCAGTCGACACTTACAGACTTTAAATATCTTCGCAAGGTTTGGAAAGACAACACCGAAGAAGAGCGACTACTTGGGGTTTCTTTAACAGGTCAATTTGGGCATAAGTTTATGTCTGGCAAAGAAGACCTAGTAAAGCTTGGCAAGTTTTTGGGAGAAATCAGAGATGTCGCAAGATTTATTAATAAGGCAGAAGCAGACAGAATTGGCATCAATGAATCAGCAGCGATTACATGTGTTAAGCCTTCTGGAACAGTATCACAACTTGTAGGAGTGTCTTCTGGAATGCATGCATGGCATTCAGAGTATTATATTCGTACAGTTCGTGGAGACAAAAAAGATCCTCTATCTACATTCTTAAAAGAAGTTGGAATTCCAGTAGAAGACGATTTTATGAAACCAAATGATACTTATGTATTTTCATTCCCTGTGAAAGCACCAGAAGGTGCAATAGTTAGAGACGATTTGACTGCCATCGACCACCTTAATACATGGTTAGTGTATCAACGTGAATGGTGTGAGCATAAACCATCAATTACAGTATCTGTAAAAGAAGATGAGTGGATGGACGTAGGTGCTTGGGTATATAAGCATTTTGATGAAGTATCTGGAATTTCATTTCTACCGCATTCGGATCACTCATACAAACAAGCTCCATATCAAGAAGTAACAAAAGAAGAGTACGAAGAGCTTTTGGCAAAGATGCCAAAGTCTATTCGCTGGGAAGATTTATCATTTTATGAAACAGAAGATGGAACTAGCGGAACCCAGACTCTTGCCTGTACTTCTGACGGTAATTGTGAAATTGTAGATATTTCAGCATAGTGGTACAATTAATATTGGGGTAAAACCCAAATTCCTGGGCACAAGGCCCAGAAAGAGGAGGTCTTTAATGAAAGAAGATCTTAATAATGATGGAAGGGTAACAATGCAAGAAAAAATTCTAGCAGCGTTAGCAAGCTATGGTCGTCATTTTCTTGGCGCCGCCATTGCTCTATATATGACTGGCAACACAGACCCAGGAGATTTAATTAAGGGTGGAATTGCAGCATGCTTACCAGTTATTTTAAAGGCATTAAATCCAAATGAACCTAGTTTTGGATTTACAAAAAAGGCTTAACTAAGTAGTCGATTAGGATTGCTCCTATGCTAAAATTAAGCATGGGAGTTTTCCTATTTTAGGGGTATAAATGGCTGCACAAAAGAATTTTGAAGTTGATCAGAATGCAACTTTTAGTTTTGAGGTTCTCTATTTAGATGAAGATGAGAACCCGATACAACTTAATAACCATACCGCTAAAATGCAAGTAAGAGATGTTCAGGGTGGAAAGAAATTAGCTTTTACACTTACTGAATCTGATGGAATAGTTATAAGCCCAACAGAAGGTAAGTTGTCAATATCTATATCTCCTGACAGAACAAATAAAATGTTTTACCCCAAATCTGCATATGATTTGGTATTAATAGATCCAAGTGTTAATAAGACAAGACTTTTAGAAGGGTATATGACTCTCAACAGAGCAGTCACAATTTAATGGGAACTAAATTAATTGTTAATGAAGACAACCCGCTTGTTGTAGTAAGGGCTGCTGGTGCACCTGGTAGAACAATTATTAGCGGCGAAGGAAACCCTTCAAATACTTTAGGTGTCCCAGGCGATTTTTATTTTGATAAATTGACTACTAGGTTTTGGGGCCCAAAAGACTCGGACACTAATACATGGAACGTTTCTAATAGCTTTATACTAGACAAACAAATATCCTTAACTCATTCCTGGGAGTTAGCACAGGTTACTGGCCCAGTATTAGGAGTTTATTCAGTAGTAATAAATCATAATTTGGGGTTCCACCCAAATGTTACTGTAAAGTCCAGTAGTGGCGACATATTAGAAACAGGAATAGACTATAATAGTCTTAATATAATTACATTGAAAATGGCACAGCCTTTTTCGGGGACAGCGCATCTGTCTTAAAGGGAGTGAATAATGGCAAGAAAATTTTTGGTTAGCATTGATTTAAATAAAAATGAATTACTCAATGCAAGAATCCAGAACTTGGGTACTGCTCCAAGCAGCCCAGTTACTGGTCAAATTTATTACGATTCAAATGACAACTTACTATATTTTTGGAATGGAACTGAATGGCTAACAGCATCTGGTGACTTTGGTGCAGGTAACTATACAAGTAGATTAAAGTTTGGTGAGTCTGTTGATCATGGTACATCAGCGTATGTAGCAAGAGCAGATCACAAGCATGATGTTGCTGATATTATCGGAACAGCAAATCAAATAACGGTAACTAAAGCAGTAAATGGAAACGCAACACTCTCTATTCCATCTACTTTAAATGTCACAGATGTTGATGCAGCCACATTAGATGCATCTGGAAATGTTACCGTAGGCGGAACTCTTACAGTAACTGGACAAACAACACTCAATGATCCACTACAGGTTAACGACTCCCTAAACGTAACTGGTGCGGTAGATCTTGATTCTACTTTAAATGTTGATGGTTCGTCTACATTACAAGATACTTTAACAGTAAACGGTAATGCAACATTTAATAATCCAGTTCAAGTAAATAGCACCTTAGATGCGACAGGTGCTGCAACACTTGACAGCACATTAACAGTAGATGGCAGTACCACACTAAATGGTGCTGTTGATATAAACAATACATTAAATGTTGATTCAACATCGACGTTTAATGATGATGTTCAAGTAAATGCGGATGTAAATGTAACAGGAATGATTACTGGTAATCTTACTGGTGAAGTTACTGGAAATGCCGCAAGTGCAACAAAGCTAAAGACAGCAAGAACAATTTCTCTTTCTGGAGATGTTGTTGGCTCAGTCTCATTTGATGGAACACAGAATGTAGATATCTCTGCAACAATTCAACCAAATTCAGTAGCTCTTGGAACAGATACAACAGGTAACTATGTTTCTACAATTACTGGAACAGCTGGAGAAATAACAGTATCTGGCTCTGGTTCTGAAAATGCTGCGGTAACAATTGGATTGCCAGATGACGTAACAGTTGCTGGCAACTTAACAGTTAATGGAAATCTTGATGTTCAGGGATCAATTAACTCTATAAGCACAACTGAAGTAAATATTGTTGATAATAAAGTTGTACTTAATACAAATGTAACTGGAGCTCCTTCAGCTGATGCTGGATTAAAAGTAAATCGTGGAACTTCAGCAGATGTAGAGCTGCTTTGGAATGAAACAGATGACCAATGGACTTTAACAAATGATGGTACAAATTACCACGAAATAACTAGAAAATATAAGGCTACACTTAGCACATCAGCCACAACTTACACAGTAACCCACAACCTGGGGTCAAAAGATGTTGTAGTGCAAATTTATGAAGTTGCTTCTCCATTCGCACAAATAGAAGCAGATGTTGAACACACTTCTACATCGGCAGTAACTATTAAATTTGCTGTAGCACCTTCAGCTGGAGAGTATAGAGTAGTAGTAATAGGATAGGAGTTTAATAGTGGCTCGTAAATTTAAATCATTATTAAACCTTTTAACATTAAATGAAGATCCTGTTACTGGCAACGCTGGTGATGTTTATTTTAATGTAATAAGTAAAAATATAAAAATTCATAACGGTTTATCTTGGGTTGACTTAACTCCTGGATCTTCTGATCCAACTCCATTCTACATGCATACACATACATACGATGGAGATGTACACACAATAGACATACAAGAAACAATTAATTTTACAAGTGATATTAACAATGTTGCTTCTGTTAATGAAACAATTCCTGCTATAATTGGACTTGATGGTGGCGAACCAAATTCAACATATGACAATGTTTCCGTAACAAATGTTACATTGTTAGACGGAGGCGAAGTTGGCAACTAATTTCCCAACAAATTTAGACGATTTATCTAATCCACAAGGTACAGACTCTTTACAAGGCCATGCTCAATTACATACAAATGTAAATGACGCAATAGAGGCGTTACAGGAAAAAGTAGGTGTTGATAATTCTAATGATGTAAATTCTTTAGATTATCGTGTCACCGCTCTTGAAGTTGCTCCTCCAAGCACTGAAGCAACATTAATATATGAGATAGTAAGTAATAATACTGGATCAGAAATTGCTAAAGGCAAGGCTGTATATGTAAGCGGAGCCGTAGGAGCCTCTGGAAAACTAAGGGTATCTCTTGCCTCAAATACAACTGAGACAACATCTACAAAAACATTTGGAATAACCAGACAAGCAATTGCAAATGCATCTGAAGGAGAAGTTGTATCAGAAGGAATACTTCAGGGAATAAATACAGTAGGCGCAAATGATGGAGACCCAGTATGGCTTGGCACTAATGGAGATCTTTTATTTGGATTAGCCAATAAACCTTCAGCTCCAGCACACCTAGTATTTCTAGGTATAGTAGTAAGAGGCGGGCAGGCAAATACAGGCTCAATTTATGTTAAGGTACAAAACGGCTTTGAGATAGAAGAGCTTCATAATGTATCAATAACAAACCCACAAGATGGAAACATACTACAATATAACTCATCTCTTGGGGTCTGGCAAAACGTTAATCTTGATCTTGAGTACGCAAAAGATGAAGATATAGATTTAATAAATACCACATTAGGATTGGCTGGCAATAACGATATAACTATCACAGGAATAGAGAATAAAACAACTGTAGATAGCTTTAATGCTAGTACATATAGAACAATCAAATACAGTCTACAAATATCAAAAGGTAGCGAGTATATATCTTCTGACTACCTGCTATTGAATGATGGAACTGATATCAACGTATCTGAGTCCAATATCATATCAAATACATCAAATAACCTAGCAAATGTTACATTTGAATCAAATGCAGGTATAATTAGTTTATGTGTTGCTCCCGTAACCACCGCTGTAACGGCAAGGTACGTTAGAACAGCACTTAAAGCTTAAACAAGGGGGTTGTCAGAGTGGCAACAGTAAATAAAAATTTTAGAGTAAAAAATGGCCTGGTAGTTGAGGGAAGTACCGCTACCGTAAATGGCTTTGATATATTAACAAAGAAGGTCGATGATCAAAATTATATTATCGATCTTATTGGCGGTACTGCAACCTCTGCAAATGAAGCTAATAAAGTTGTTAAGCGTGATGGATCTGGCAATTTTTCAGCTGGAACAATTACAGCTACATTTAGTGGTAATTTAACTGGTAACGTAACTGGTACAGTTTCGGATATTTCGAATCATGATACTGGAGACTTGGCAGAAGGAACAAATCTTTATTTTACAAACCAGAGAGCTCTTGATGCTACAGCGGCTGCTTACGACGCAGCAGGTGCAGCTTCAGCAGCGCAAACCGCAGCTCAAAACTATGCTGATGGTTTAGCGGTAAATTATGACGCAGCTGGCTCAGCTTCTTCAGCTCAAACCGCAGCTCAAAACTATGCTGATGGTTTAGCGGTAAATTATGACGCAGCTGGCTCAGCTTCTTCAGCTCAAACCGCAGCTCAAAACTATGCTGATGGTTTAGTAAACGGTTTAGACACAGATGATATTGAAGAAGGTGCTTCTAACCTTTACTTTACAAATGGCCGTGCAAGAAATGCAATGGGTGCAGGTACAGGATTATCTTATGATACTTCAACAGGCACATTCTCTGTAACTGCAAACACTTATGACGCTTATGGCGCAGCTTCTGCAGCTGAAGCGGCAGCAAATAGCTATACAGATAGCGAAATTAACGCATTATCAACCACAGATATTGAAGAGGGCACAAATCTTTATTACACAGACACTCGTGCTCGTGGTGCAGTAAGCGCTGGTTCAGGATTAAGCTATGATGGTGGAACTGGTCAATTTTCAGTAGACACATCTATTATTGCTAATAAATCATATGTTGATACAGCAATAACAAATCTTGTAGATGGAGCCCCAGGACTTCTCGATACTTTAAATGAAATTGCAGCAGCAATTAATGATGATGCAAACTTCTTTACTACAGTAACAAACAGCATTAATGGAAAGCTTTCGCTAACTGGCGGAACTTTAACTGGAGCATTAACACTTAATTCAGATCCAGTAAATGCGCTTGAGGCAGCTACTAAGCAATATGTAGATGCAGCAGAATCTGCAGCACAATCTGCAGCGGAATCAACTGCACAAGCAGCCCTTGATGATGTGCTAGATGGTACAACTGACTTCACAGCACTTGATGTAAATTCAGTTTCTCGTCAAGTTGCAGCAACAACTGGAAATATAGCTACAGCAGCAGCAACTACTGTTTTAAGCTGGAATAAGACAGACTATAGATCAGCTAAAATTTTGGTTAAGGCTAAGAATGGATCACATACTCATGTATCTGAGGTAATAGCTACCCTAGATACATCAGATAATATTGCTTTAAATGAATATGGAATTACAACTACAAATGGATCATTAATGACAATTGATGCAGACATTAATAGCGGAAACGTAAGAATCCGTGTAACTCCAGCAAATAATAATACTGAAGTTATGGCACACGCCACTCTTCTTGCTTAACAACTAAATATTAATTGGTGGGGGCCAGTCCCCCACCTAAAATTTCGGGGGATATTGAACTCGTGGCAACATTAAATAGAGACTTTAAAGTTAAAAATAATCTAGTAGTCCAATCTGGACAGGTTACACTAGGCTCAGTGCCCCTTAGATATAATTCAGACAATAATAAATTACAAATTCAAGTCAATAATCAGTGGATAGATATATCTGACTCTAATGACATGGGTTTTAATGATTTAGATTTAGCCATTGACTACAATGGCTCACCAATATATTCTGTTGGTGATACGGGGATCGTTACTGAGGCTACTAAATTTGCCGACGGCGGTTCCCCAAGTAGCTCATCATTTGCACTTACATTTGATTCGGGAGTGGTTTCCTAGTAAAATAAGCAAGTGGTATAATTCTAATATAGGGGTATAAAATAAAATGGCAACAGTAAGAATTCAACTTAGAAGAGGAACATCTTCACAATGGGATACCGCAAACCCAACATTAGCAGCGGGCGAAATTGGTATTGAAACAGATACCAATACATTTAAATTTGGTGATGGCGTAACAGACTGGAATAGTTTAAGTTATGCGCTATCAGACACAGTAGATGATTATATACCATTATCAGAAAAAGGTGTGGCTTTAGGAGTAGCAACTCTAGATGCTAGTGGATATGTTCCAACATCACAATTACCACCATTAGCTAAAATTACAGTAAATGCAGTTGCTGATCAAGCAGCACGTTTAGCATTAACTGTTGAGCCTGGTGATATTGCAATTCAGTCAGACAACGGAACAACTTATGTACTTCAGTCATCCCCAGCATCTACAAATGCAAACTGGAAAGAGATTTCAGCTACAGCAGCCATTTCTGCAGCAGTCTCAGCTCATGAGTCAGATACAACGAATGTTCATGGAATAGGCGACACTTCAATATTAGTAACCACAACTGGTACTCAAACTTTAACCAACAAAACAATTACTTCTCCAGCGGGATTAGTAAAGGCAGATGTTGGACTTTCAAATGTAGATAATACATCTGATGCAGATAAGCCAGTTTCAACAGCTCAAGCAGCAGCTGATGCTGCAGTAGCATCAACCGCTGCAACAGCATTATCTAATCACGAGTCAGACACATCAAATGTTCATGGGATAGCTGATACTTCTGTATTAGTTACATTGTCTGGATCACAAACATTATTAAATAAAACATTAACATCTCCAGTAATTAACGGACCAACTGGATTAGTAAAAGCAGACGTAGGACTTGAAAATGTTGACAACACTTCAGATGCAAATAAGCCAATTTCTACAGCAGTTCAAGGAGCCTTGGACTCCATCACCAACCAACTAGAAGCAGCAGTTGCTGGCATCAGCATTAAGGATTCAGTTCGTGTCGCATCTGATACAAATATTACTCTAAGCGGAACACAAACAGTTGACGGAGTAGCATTGTCGGTCGGAGACAGAGTTTTGGTAGCTGGACAAACAGATGCCAAAACAAACGGCGTATATGTAGTAGCTTCGGGTGCTTGGACTAGAGCAACAGATTTTGATGAGACTTCCGAAGTTAAAGAAGGAAACTTTGTTTTCGTTCAAGAAGGAACTACTAACGGTTCACATGGATATGTCCTTATATCAGAAGGTTCTGGAGCTGGAGAGTCCATTATATTTGGAACAGATAGCTTAAACTTTACTCAATTTACAGGCGCTAACCTTGTTATTGCTGGTACTGGATTAGTAAGAACTGGAGACAATACTTTAAGTGTAAATACTTCAGAAATAGCTACGGTAACTTATGTCGGTAACGCAATAGATGGACTAGATCCAGATTTTGCAGCAAAGGCTAATTTAGATGGCGGAGCAACATTTACTGGAACAATTGTTCTTCCATCAACAACATCAATTGGAGATGTAAGCTCTCAAGAAATATCATATCTAGACGGTGTAACTTCTTCAATTCAAACTCAAATTACAAACTTAACAAATAACACAGCTTCTGATATTTCAGATTTGCAGACATTAAAGGCCCCACTAGAGTCACCAACATTTACTGGTACTGTAGTTTTGCCAGCTACAACAAGCATAGATAATGTTTCTGGTACAGAAATATCATATTTAAATGGAACTACATCAAATATTCAACAACAAATTGATGCTAAGGCGCCAAGCGACGGTGCAGTATTTACGGGCACAATTAGCTTGCCACAAACAACAAGCATAGGTGCAGTTTCAGATACAGAACTTCAATATTTAAATGGAGTTACAGCAGGAATTCAGGGTCAAATTGATACTAAGTCTCCTTCTGCAAACCCAACATTTACTGGAACAGTAGTTCTTCCAGATACAACAAGTATTGGAAATGTCTCTTCAACAGAAATTGGATACTTAGATGGTGTAACCTCTAGCATTCAAAATCAAATTGATACAAAGGCAAGTAACTCAGCATTGTCTAGCCATGAATCAGACACAACAAATATTCATGGAATAACAGACACGTCAAAATTAGTAACTACAGATGGAGTACAAACTCTTACAAATAAGACAATAACAAGTCCATCTGGATTAGTAAAAGCAGATGTAGGTCTTGGAAATGTTGATAATACATCTGATTTAAATAAGCCAGTCTCTAATGATACACAAACAGCTTTAGATCTTAAGGCACCAATTGCAAACCCAACATTTACTGGAACAGTATCAGGCATCACAAAGTCCATGGTTGGACTTGGAAATGTAGATAACACATCTGATGTAAATAAACCAATTTCTACAGCAACTCAAACAGCATTAGACGCTAAAGCTTCATTATCTGGTGCCACATTTACTGGATCAGTAGAAATTGATCAAAATCTTGTAGTAGATGGAAACTTAACTGTTAATGGTACAACATTTAATGCCAGCTCTACATCAATTGTTATTGAAGATAATTTGGTTCAGCTTGCACATCAAAATGCCGCCAATACAGTAGACCTTGGTATTGTTGTAGCTTACAATGATGGTACGGCAAAACACGCAGGTATTGTTAGAGACGTTTCTGCTAATAAGTGGAAACTTTTCGAAGGTGTAACAGATGAGCCTTCCACTACTGTTAATTTTGCTCAAGGAACTTTAGACGATTTAGAGGTTGCTGATATTACAGCGTCTTCAGCAACTATTGGAAATGTTTCAAACACCGAATTGCAATATTTAGATGGGGTTACATCATCAATTCAAACTCAAATAAATACAAAAGCTCCAACAGCATCACCAACATTTACTGGAACAGTAACCGTTTCGGCATCTGGAGTAGCATTTACAGATGGAACTCAAACAAAAGAAGGTGTTCCTTCAAGAACATACATATATGGAGCAGCTAATAGCAATGCTATAACTTCAGATACAACATTAAGCACTTTAGCATATAGAGATTCCTTAATTGAAGTAAATAGCTCCAGCGCAGTAACTTTAACTGTGCCACCAAATTCAACTGCAGCATTCCCAATAGGAACATCATGGGATATAGTTAGAATGGGTTCTGGCGCTGTTACAATAGCAGCAGGATCTGGTGTTACAGTAAACGCAACACCAGGATTAAAACTAAGAGCTCAATATTCTTCTGGAACATTATTTAAGAGAGGAACGGATTCCTGGTTGTTAATCGGAGATTTAACAGCATAAAAATAGGAGAAAAAAAATGGCAATTTCTAAAAAAAGATTTGGTACGCAAAGTTCAGCACAAGATAACTTCTTAGAGCCAAATGCTGTAACAATCAGCGGAGCTACAATGGTTTCTGGTCGCCCCTATGGAAATGGAGCAATTACATTAACTTACTCCTTGCCAGCAGCCTCTCCACCAGCAACATTATATACGTTTACATCAACACCAGCAACAACAACTCAAACTTCAACAAATAATTCAACATATACTTTTACTGGACTATCTGGAGGTACAAGTTACACAATTACAATAACACCATCAAATGCAGCTGGTAATGGTGCATCCACCACAAGCTCTTCTGTAGCAATTGTAACTGTTCCACAGGCACCATCTGCTCCAACTGCAACTGCTCAGGTTAATCAAGATTCCGTTTCTTGGTCAGCTCCAGCAAATAATGGTGGCTCGGCAATTACTGGATATACATTAAAATCTAGTGATGGTCCAACATACAATTATAATGCTAGTACAACATCAGCAACAATTTCAGAAACTGGTGGAACTAGCCAGACATATCAAGTTTTGGCTACAAATGCTCAGGGAAACTCGTCATATTCGGCTAGCTCTAATCAAGTTACTACACAATCGCCGTTCTTCCCATTCTTCCCACCGTTCTTCCCATACTTCCCACCGTTCTTCCCGTTCTTCCCGTACTTCCCACCGTTCTTCCCGTACTTCCCACCATTCTTCCCGTTCTTCCCATACTTCCCACCATTCTTCCCGTTCTTCCCGTACTTCCCACCGTTCTTCCCATACTTCCCGTACTTCCCACCGTTCTTCCCGTACTTCCCATACTTCCCACCGTTCTTCCCATACTTCCCGTACTTCCCACCGTTCTTCCCATACTTCCCATTCTTCCCAGGCTTTGGACCAAAAGTTCCAGCATACAAGTGCGTATCTGTCGATACTGAAGTTTTGGCTAAAGACGGATGGAAGAAAGTAGAAAACCTTCAGGTTGGAGATAAATTAATAACAATTCATCCAGAAGATTTTAATTACGAGACACAAAGTGCAAATATAAGTTCGTCTCAAGTTAAATTTGTAGAAACTACAATTACATCTATAGAATATAGCGAAAAGATGACTTATCAGTTGAACGATTCAGAATCTAAATACTCTGGACAGCAACCAATATTTATCAAAGATGGAGACATCTTCTTGGCAACAACAGTAGATACAGTTCAAGAAGGTTCCATAATGCTAAAGGTTGATTCAGATGGAAATGTCTCTGAGATTGAATTAAAGTCAATCAAGGAAATGTCAGAAACTAAGGTAGCTGATATAAAGACAGCAGAATATGGATGGCTGATCTCTAAAGATAACGTCTTAATGTTCTAAATTCAATATATTAAAATATAGGAGGGGAAACCCTCCTATATTTTATTTTGGGTATTGAATATGTAAAAATGAAATGATATAATTCAAATATGGAATCAAAAACACAATACGACAATTCAGGAGACACCTGGCTATACAAAGATAGGTCAGAAACTGCTTCTAAAAGAATAGAAAGAGTTTTTGGAGATATAAAAGTAGAAAACCCAGGGCTCGGATTGAATATATATAAAAATGCTTTTACAAAAGATCAGATAGACAACATTATAAATGCACTAGAATCTAATGTTGGAAGCGGAGTTTATAGATGGAATGAAGCCACTGTAACAAACTCAACTACACCAATTAAAAAAGCTAGAGACTGCGTTGATTTCAAGATGAGCAGAAACTCCCTTGGCCCACGTAATGAAAAGAATGCTGCTCTGCACGATGTTTATGAAACAGTTTTTGATACTCTTAAGAAGTGCGTAGACGATTATTCTAAGTATTGGGGCATATTTGTTAACTGGTATGAAGTTTTTAATTTTGTTAAGTATGAGGGTGAAGGAAAAGAGTTTAAGATTCATGGAGACCACGGACCAAAATATGTGTGTACAGTTTCTGCAGTAATTTATTTAAACGATGATTACGAGGGTGGCGAAATACATTTCCCAAGGCTAGACGACATTGTAATAAAACCTTCTTATGGAGACATAGCCGTATTCCCATCAAATTATATATATGAGCATGCCTCATTGCCAATAAAAAGCGGTACAAAGTATTGTGTTGTCATAATGATGGACATTAATGATTTGGGTCATAAAGATAACCCATATGCAGTAAAGGTGGAACAGTAGTGGAACCAGTAGTTGAATCACAAAATGAAATAAAGCAAACCTGGAGCTTAAAAGAAGATATGGGGAATGGTATCTGGGTATATAGAGATGTTCTTCCAAAAGATTTAGACATCATAAACAGACTAGAGTCTATTCTTGGGGCTTCAAATAATTCTTTTAATTGGCAGCCAGCATATGTAGGCTATATGGAAAGAATGCCAGAATATAGAGATTGTGTAGATTTTAAATATAAAAAAGAAAATTTAATTGGTTATCCAACACAAGCAGCAAAAGATTTAGTTCAAATTTGGCAAGACTGTTATGATAGAAAATCTGAAGCAGTAAAAGATTATTGCAAGATGTATAACATACAAGAATTAAGATACTGGGAGTCTTTTAATTTTGTTAAGTATGAACCAGGACATCATTTTATGGAGCATCATGATCATGGGTACTCATACAACTGTACCGTTTCTTTGGTCTCATATTTAAATGATGATTATGAGGGTGGAGAGATTTATTTTAGATTACAGCAGCTTAACATAAAACCAAAAGCTGGGGACTTATATGTATTCCCTTCTAACTTTATGTATCCTCATCAAGCAATGCCAGTAAAGTCTGGAACTAAATACTCATTAGTTACAATGTTAGATTATAGTTCAAAGTATCATAACCCTAAGTTCTATCAAGAAACAGGGGACTAATGTCTATACTGAAGGCGTATCAGTCACATGAAAATGCATTAAAGATAACTCCAATGCCAATGCAGAGATATTGGGCAGAGGACACTTTTGCACGACACGCCTATCATTGTTTTCCAGTAACTACAGCAAATACTATAGGGTGGTATTTATCTTCTAAATACAGAATTGTTTTTGAGTGGGACGGAATATATCCAGATCCAACTGGAGAACATTTAACAATTATAGAAGGACAAGATTATTGTCACTCTAAAAGAGGGCATTTAACATTAAGTATAGGTACTGGATTAAAATTTACATCAGATAAAAATATTAGCTTGTGGACAATCAATCCAGTTAATTATTTTAATAAAGATTGGGAGGTTATGTCATCCCTTATTAGTACTTCTTTTTATAACCAAGAACTTCCTTTAGCTCTTAGAGTGATTTCTCCAAATAAAAAAATTGTTATAGAGCCAGGAGAACCAATAGCAACAATTGTTCCAATATCTTTAAGTTTATTAAAAAATGAATCAATAGACATTTATGATTGGCATATGACAGCAGAATATACACAATATAACAAAGAGTATGGAGAGGCTGCTGCACAAAAAAATATGCGTGGAATATGGACGGATTGGTACAGAGATGCAGTAAATTATAAAGGAGAAAAAATAGGAGAACATGAAGCCAAAGCACTTAAGCTTAAGGTGAATAACTATTCAGAAAGATTTAAGGATGAGTAATAAAATAAGATTTGTTGCTAATAGGCCATGGTTAGATAAGGACAGTTTTGGTGCACCCACTACAATACTAAAAACAATTCCAGACTGGTATAGAAAGGCTGACAGGTTTGCAAAAAACCAAAAGGGTGATTTTGTTATCGGACCCGATAAAGGAAAGATACCAACGTGGAAAGCTTGTCCAGCAGTATTTGATGTTATGGGTACTGGGTATGCTTATGTAACTCCTTATGACATAGAATTTTTTATAAATGATAGGGGCGTGATTGATGCCAAGATATTGAATAATGAAAACAGTCCATCATTTTATCCAAGTTTAGTTACCCCAAGACCTCCAATGCCCCAGTTTCATCATCCAGAAGGATACTACAAAGATCATTTTGCTTGGTTCCCAGAGTGGGCAATAGAGACCCCAGAAGGATATAGCGCACTGTATGTTCACCCATTAAATAGATATGAACTTCCATTCTTTACAGTTAGCGGGATTATTGACAATGACGATGTTAACCTCCCAGGTTCAATGCCGTTTTTTGTAAGGGAGGGATTTGTTGGTATAATTGAGGCAGGTACCCCGTTTGCACAAATAATACCTTTTAAGCGTGAAGATTGGGAATCCGAAATCATTATAGAAAGTAAATATGATTTAGCTAGAAAAAATGCAATTAACTCACAAAGATTTAGAAGACCAAATGGTGGGGTATATAAAAATGAGGTTTGGTCTCAAAGGAAATATACATGAAAAAAGACTATGCTAATGATATGGAATGGCTACAGAATAGAGTTTCTATAACTCCCTCTGGGTTTTTCGGTTCCTCACCAGAAATGATTCAATCTAGAGAAAATTTTATGACAGATAAAGAATTAGAATTTTTGTCTAGTCAAGCTAGATCTATTGATGAGTGGGATATAACAGAAACACACTATAATGAAGAAGGCACAATAATATACTATTCTGAATACTGGAAAGATCGTGTGGCTTCTAGACCGATATTGGATAAAAAGGATCCTATGATTGCTAGAACTATAGATGGCATGGTTGCAAGATTAAAAAAAGAAGTAGATAGTTTTTTTAAAGTCAATGCCATACCAACTAGTCCAGCTATAGTTAGATGGATGCCTGGATATAAGCAAGAGCCTCATGCAGACAAAGAACTTCATATTGGAGATGACGCAGGAAAGCCAAATGATTTTCCATATTATGATTTAGCAGGATTGTTTTATTTAAATGATGATTATGAAGGCGGAGAGTTATATTTTCCAAATCAAGAAATTAAATTTAAGCCAAAAGCAGGGGCAGCATATTTTTTCCCAGGAGATAAAAATTTTATTCACGGCGTATCAGAAATAACTTCTGGAATTAGATATGTGATACCGTTTTTCTGGACTATAGCAGAACATGTAGGAGATAATTAAAAATGTCAATTAACTTTATAGAAATATTTCCAAAAATTCATGTATACCCAAATGCATTAGAAAATACAGATTTTTGGATAAAGGATTCTTTAAATGGCTCACATCAATGGAATGATTGGGGAATGTATGGTAAAGCATTTTCAACTTCTCAAAATCTTGTAATCCATGAAAAATTCCCAGAGTTTGATCAGTTTTATAAGAATGCAATAAATGAAAGTCACTACCCTTCTTTTGCGGACGTGTACGGAAAAGCTTTTTACAAAAACACTAAGCACTGGCTAGAAATGTATCCTATGGAATTGGATAACTGGATAAGTTCTGCACCAGCAATATGCCAGTATACATTAGGGCCAAAAAATGGTCATGGTACTACGTTCGTAATGGCTTATCATTCTGATTATACAATAGGAGAAGAAACTTGGCCTGGAGATAAATTTGAATTAACTGCAACACTTTATTTAAACGATGACTATGAAGAAGGAGAGATTTGTTTTGTTGTAAAAAATACAGATGGAACAGATACTAGGTTTTCTTATAAACCAAAAGCTGGAGACATGATGGTTTTTCCAGCAAGACCTCCTTATTTTCATGCAGTAAAAAGAGCTTATGGAGATAATAGATACATAGTAAGATCATTTTGGCAGTGTAGAAAAGATGGAGACGCTGCTTGGCATGAAGGCATTGAAAAATATGGTAAAGAAAAATGGAACGAAATGAAGATGGCAGAAATCCATGAGTATAGACAAAAGCATATCCCTAATCCAGAAATATACGCAGACAGTTACAACAGAGACAATGAAAGGCTAGGATTAAATCCAGATGGAACTTTTAAAGTTTGATGACCTTGTTATAAAAGAAATCGATACTAGTACATTTATTTACATGAAAAATGAACCCAACAATAAGGGTGTTTTAAATGTACCAGAAAATAAAATTGTTGAAATACCAAATTTTATTACACCAGATGCTCCAGAAAGACTGATACATTACTTTGAAAATTGCGGAGTAGAATGGGGAGATATTGCTTTTTATGGATCCTCTGGAAAGGGTTTAAAGCCTGATGCTGCAAAGTTAGCAGAAAGCGGACTACCCTCAACTTTCTTTGAAGACATAAAGTCTAAGTTTCAAGAATCTGTAGAGACTGTTTTTGGCAAAAAAGTAAGAGCTAATACTTCCCATGCACAGAAGTGGGATGTCGGAGGATTCGCCCCACCGCATTCAGATAATTCTGACAATGATGGAACCCCAAATGCGTTTGAAATAAATAAATATGTTGCAATCTTGTATTTAAATGACAACTATGAAGGTGGAGAGTTGTTCTTTTTAACAGGGTGGCCAGGAGAAACATGGCTTTCCTTTAAGCCAAATAAGTATTCTTTAATTGTTTTCCCAGGAGGCGTAGAAAATATTCACGGAGTTTCAGAAATAACAAAAGGAACTAGATACACGATGGTGTCATTTTGGGACTTTGCAGATTTAGAGTATGACAAAGAAACTCTAACAAAATGGGAAGAAATGACAAAAGTGGTAAGGCAAGAGCAGGCTGTACAAAAAGAAGAATGGAAGGCAGGCATAGGCCTACCTCCAAAAGATAACTAGTGATATAATTTTAAAATGTCATACTATTATAATGTATTAAAAGATTCACCAGTTGGTTTCTGGAAACTTGATGAAACCGAAGGGGCTACTTGTTATGATAGTTCTGGATGTGGTAATCACGGAAGTTATATTGGAGACCTATTAATACAGGCAATTCCCTTAGTAGAAGGTGGATTGCATTCTACTAAAATAACAAATACTAGCTATGTAGAATTTACAGTATCTAAAAATTTTAGTGGACTTGCAGGAGGCGGAGGTTTTGGAATATCGAAAACATCCGACAATGATTTTTCTTTAGAAATCTGGTTTCATCCTAAAAACATAACTCAAGAAACTCCAATTTTGGCGGACAGTAACGGGGTCGGAATATATTGGGATAAAGGCAATATTATTTTTAGATTAGAGAATGAGGAAATATTTTACTCTGTTCCTAATTCCAGCAGGTCCATGCATGTGGTAGCCATGTATGGAGTTAAATATATGTCAATGTATTTAGATGGAAATTTAGTAGCCTCTAAATCTATTTCTAAAATTGAATTTCAAAATGAGAGCCTTGTTTTTAATTGTGGTCCTGCATTACCAAATGAATATTTTCTTATTGATGCTCCAGCAATCTATAGATATTCTTTAAGTCCTAACAATATACTAGATCATTATAATAATTTTATTTCCAACACTGAATCTAATATTGTATTGTCAGACTCTGGAGAACTTTTTAAAGCTTCAGAAAAATATCAAAATATAAATACTACAATTGCATTTCCTGCCCAACTAGATTGGAGATATCATGTTGACGATAATATACTGTATAGAGAGTCAACAAATAGCCTCTACCTATCTCCAAACGCCCTTGAAGGAGAGTTTATAAAAGTTATTAGTTTGCCACATTGGAAAAGTTACGTGTCTTCTAAAGTAGAGTGGTTGTCTAGTAATGGCGTTTCAGTTTATGTTTCTACTAGTGGAGAGTCTGGGCCATGGCAAGAATGTGAAAACGGAAAAGCGTTACCAGGATTTTCACAGGGATTAAATTTTTTAGATAAAAAAGTTTTATTTTTTAAATTCAAATTTGAGTCGGAAGATGCTGCAATTTATACACCTGAACTTTATTATGTTAAAATTCATTTTTATGACGAGAAGAAAGTTTTAGCGCATGGTGGAGGAAGTATAATATCTACATCACAACCTAACTCAGGATCCTCTTGGGAAATATCAGTGTCTAATGATAGTAGCAATATACTATTAAGAAAAAGTGACAACGGAATAACAACAAGTAATTCAATTTTTTACATAGATACAGATAAAGATATAAAGTCTTTAGAGATGATATTCTCCCCTAAATCATTATCTAATGGATATCTATTTTATAATAAAACTGGATCAACAGAGTCCTACGTGTCCTGGTCAACAAACGGGGCAATATCCAAAAATAATATTTCTGGGCTTTTTGTAAATGGGCAAAATGTATCTTCTGAGTTAAACATATCTAATTATTTATACCTAGAAGACCCAAATTATATTTTGATAAAAACTACATCGTCTATGACTGGGCAAATATGGTTGAATGGTAAGCAGGATGTCGGAAATAGGTCTGGCGTACTAGACGATAATACTTATCAAAATATAGCTATATATGAGTCTGATTCTATAGATCACCTAAAACATTATAATCTATATATAGGAAAAGATATTATTGAGGCTAGTGATTCTGTCATTGAGATAACAGAAGAGGCAGTCAAGACGTATTCTAGAGACAGGATTTTGTTAAATAATCTATAATTTTGTCATTATGATTGACAAAAGCTGGACTTGAGGCATTGAAAGTGGTAAAATAATTACCTATGGATATCAAAAAAACAAATGCTAAATTTAAAGAAAACGAAACCAGGCTAGGGGTTTATGTTTGGGAGATGCCTGATGGCCGATGGATAGGCGACGATGAAGGTAATTTTCTTTCAATAAGCTCAATGAGGGATAATCGAGACAGAATAAATTTATTGGCCAAGGCAGTAAGAGGTTATGGAATCCATGAGGGTGGCCCTAAATTCCTTGAAGGAAGTAGGCAAATCGACGATGAAGAATTTGAGTATCAAAAGCAAAGATTAAGGTGGGGCCTAACTCCAGACCCATTAGATATTGGTGTACATAAAGACGAAATGGCTAAATTAAGGAAGGGCAAACAATGATTGAGTATGAAGATGATATAGTCTCAAATAATGTAGAGATATCAAATGTTGCTGATTGGATGAGATTTAATTCCACAATAACTCAAAAAAATGATGATCCATTTTCCGCAGAAGGCGAAGACCTATTAAAAATTTCTGGATTAAGCCCAGCACTTAGAAGAAAAGCAAGCAGAGATATTCAAAAGAAGTTTGTCGGAACTGATAATACTGGAACTCAACAACTATTAATTCAGCAAGCCGTAAGCGGATATGCACTATTCGATCTTGTTATGCCAGAATATAACCTAGACTATTTGTCTACAATATATGAAATATCTCCATACAATTATGCTGCAATTAACGCTAAAGTTTCTAATATAGTAGGCCTTGGGTTTGATTTTATTGAAAGTAGAAAAACTACAGATTTATTAGATTCAATTGATGATGAGAAACAATTAGAAAGAGCACGTAGAAAATTAAATAGAATTAAGCAAGATTTGCATCAATGGCTAGAGGATTGTAATGAAGAAGAAACATTTAAAGAAACTCTTATCAAGTTCTATACTGACGTAGAGGCTACTGGTAATGGCTATCTGGAGGTCGGTAGAACGACTGCTGGAAAGATAGGGTACATCGGACACATACCTTCAAAGACAATGCGTGTAAGGCGCCTCAGAGACGGTTTTGTGCAGTTGCTTTATGGCAAGGCTGTATTTTTCCGTAACTTCGGAGATACAGAAACCCCAAATCCAATTGCAGGGGCAACAGATCGTCCAAATGAAATTATCCATCTGAAGAAATATACTCCTAAAAACAACTATTATGGTATCCCAGATATTATTGCGGCATCTAATGCTATGGCTGGAAATGAATTTGCGGGCAAATATAATTTAGATTATTTTGAAAATAAAGCAGTTCCAAGATATATAATTACAGTTAAGGGTGCTAAATTGTCACCTGAATCTGAACGTAAATTATTAGAGTTTTTCCAAGTTGGACTTCGTGGTAAAAATCACAGATCTCTTTATATACCACTTCCCCCAGACTCTCCAGATTCAAAAACTGAATTTAAGATGGAGCCAATTGAGGCTGGAACTCAAGAATCTTCATTTAACGTATATCGTCAAACAAATAGAGACGAAATATTAATGGCTCACAGAGTTCCAATTAATAAGGTCGGAACGGCTACTGGAATATCTTTGGCTAATGCAAGAGATGCTGATAAAACATTTAAAGAGCAGGTTTGTGCTCCAGCGCAAGATATTCTTGAAAAGAAATTAAATAAAATAATTCAAGAAATGACAGATGCCCTAGTTCTTAAATTTAATGAATTAAGCTTAACTGATGAAGACACTCAGTCAAAGATTGACGAAAGATATTTAAGGTTACAGGTAATTACCCCTAATGAAATTAGAATTAGGAAGGGTATGGTTCCAAGAGAAGGCGGAGATGAGGTTGTAGATTTGGCTGCCAAGGCAGCTGAAATTAAGGCTCAGGCTATGCAAAGCCGAACCAGGGATGGGGAACGTGCTGCAAATTCTCCAGATAATTCTGGGGAGGGCAGAAATGCAAAAGGCGACGGCAGACAAGTTGAGTAGTCCTACTCAACTAGTTATTTGCCTTTAGATATATAGAAGTCTATAATATACACATATGACCATTGAAAAATCACACTGGTCTTCTAATGGAAATGCTATTAATTTATCAGTTCCATTTACGAAGGTCAACAGAGAAAAAAGAACAGTCTCAGGTTTTGCAACACTAGATAACCTAGATCAGACTGGTGATGTGGTCACGCAGGAAGCAAGCATGAAAGCATTTGAAAGCTTCCGTGGAAATCTAAGAGAAATGCACCAGCCAATGGCTGTTGGTAAGGTTGCATCTTTTAGACCAGAAACTTATTATGATCCAAAAACAAAAGAATTTTATAATGGAGTGTATGTTGATGCATATATTTCAAAGGGCGCACAAGATACTTGGGAAAAAGTTCTTGATGGCACATTAACAGGATTTTCAATTGGCGGAAAGATTATAGACTCAGATACTGAAGTAAATAAGTCTACAGGACAAAGTGTCCGATTCATTAAAGATTACTCACTTGTTGAATTGTCAATAGTTGACTCTCCAGCAAATGAACTCTGCAACATATTGTCCATTGAAAAAGTCAATGGTCAAATGATTTTCAAGGGCATAGCTGCAGATGTGAAAATGGAGAACATTTTCTATTGTGCAGAAAGTGATTCTGTATTTATGTCAACAGAGTCTGAGTATATTTCACCAGTTACTGGTAAGAAGACAGAACTTATTGGATGGGTGGAATCAAACGACACTAACAAGTCAAAAGAAATAGATAAGATTCTTGATTCGTATAAATCAAGATTGCAAACGTTGCCTGATACACAAATTGCAAAACAGGCAAACGCAGAAGGAGGTAATGAAGTGGAAAACGTAGAAACAACAAATACTGAAGAGACTGTTGAGAAGTTACGTGCACCAGGCGCAGCAGCGGAAGTTGTTGAGCAGGTTGTAGTAGCAGAAGAAACACCAGTTGAAAAAGTAGAAGAATCTGCAGAAACCAACACTTCTGCCGAAGTTCTGGAACAAGCAGCCGATGTATCAGACGAGCAGGCTCAAGAGCCTGATTTCGCAAAGATGCTTGGCGACCTTAAGGGTTTCTTCTCAGAGACTTTGGAAAAGGCCTCTGAAGCAAACGCAGCTCAAGTTACAGCTATTAAAGAAACAGTTGAAACTTTCAGCAAGGGCGTAGATGCTAGAATTTCAGAATTAGCAGAAAAGCATACAGCACTCTCAGAAGCAGTAAATGCAATTAAGAGCACCATTGATGGTGTTGAGAAGAGAGTAGACGCAGTCGAATCAGAGACTGCAATTAAGAAGTCCTCAGACCTTGGCGGGTCTCAGGAAGTAACAATAAAGAAATCAAAATGGAACGGCACTTTCCTCGGTT
>Ga0315903_10002034_pt1 | contig 30413 bp, 28 predicted proteins | sample LakEriMetagenome_7_FD_203524 | JGI IMG/M metagenome (GOLD analysis project Ga0315903, IMG submission 203524) | Freshwater fungal communities from buoy surface, Lake Erie, Ohio, United States - Buoy 2 MA119 | ecosystem: Environmental > Aquatic > Freshwater > Lake | place: USA: Lake Erie, Ohio...
TACCATAAAAATTATATATTTTTTGATTACCAAGAAGGGTAACATCTTGACTTCTTGCATTAATAGGATATGGAGAAGAAACAATAACATCATTAGCATTACCAGTAACTATTATAGTAAAACTTGTGCCTTCTACTACTGGTGGGAAAATGATTGATCCCATATCTATAGTTCCGGGATCTTCTTGAGCAGTAACTTTATATATTCCACTAGGATTAGATGGCATAGCAAAGCTTACATTAACATCAGTTACTTCTACTAATGTAGGTAATATTATACTACCTGTTATTGTTTGACTTCCTATAAACGTATTTGTGCCTGTAGTTGCAAATGAACTAGTAGCGATATTTAAAACATAATTGGAAGCAGATACAAAATTAGTAGCCCAACTAGCAGTACCAAATAGTGATGCTGTTAGTGCACTACTATTAATCCATTTAGTAGATAATGTATCATATACTAATGGTTGTCCATTAGTAGGTGATGTTAATTGTACGTCAGTTAATCCTGCTAATGATGTTGCACCTCCACCTACACCGCCTCCGCCACCAGCACCAGAACCTCTAAACAATCCTGCAGCATAAAATTCATAGGAGGCCGCTGTATTAAAATCAGCATTATGTCTTAATAACATAAAACCGATATAAATAGCACTAGCTGCTGTGTTAGGTGCTTCAGTAAATGTTTCAGTAGTCACAGCTGCAAGAGCATCAGCTTCATTTGCATATTGAGCATTTCCATAATAAACAAATAATGCTTTTGTAGCACTATTTGGAAAATAGAATACTCTCTGTATTGTCCATTTATTTGCATCTACTGTTGCTAATGTACCTGCATTTGAATACTGTGTTGGGTCTATGTCTGTGAATCCAGCTCCACCGTTTGTATTGTAAACGAAATCAGATCCTGATTGATAGTATCTAAATATTTTAGAGGTTGGTGTACCTACTGCTTCTTCAATATAGCTGGGTTGGGTTGGGTTTATTGTATAATTTCTGCCGTCTACCCAAGATGTACCACCACTTAATAATAAGCCTCTAGCAGAAGATCCGCTTTGAGATAATGTATATCCTGATATTTTTAATGCTCCAAATGCTTTAATGAAATCAAAAGATCTTTGTTTCCATCCATATGCTACGCCTGGAAAAGTCTGAACACCATTTATTGTGGATCTATTCTGATGGAGTACAATACCGATTGGTATTAATGTATTATAATCGCCATTATTATATGGTATTCCTTGAGCGTATATTTGATTTGATGAATTTATAGCAACAAATTGTTGGTCAAATGATCCACTTAAAGCATCAATAGTATTAGTTAAATTTCCCCATTCTAAAAATTGTACTGTAGGATACGGATCATCTGGTACTGTTACATTCAAATCAACAATAATACCACTACCGCTTCCTATTCTATATGTGTTTGAATTTACTTGCGATATGATACCGCCATGCAATAAACCCGTATATAAATTACTTTCTAACCAACGTAGACGAGTTACATTATTATATCCGTTACCGTTTTGGCTGAAGTATAAATCGTTTGTTGAACCAGATACAAATATATACGATGCAGATATTGATGTATCTATGTTTTTAGATACTGGCATGAATTTAATCACACCATCCGTTTCCATATCACCATATATCTTAATTGTTGGTGTTGTAGGAGTTGTAGTTGATCCAGACATTATGATACTGCCTGATAGAGTTGTATTTCCAATTAGTGTATTATTACCTATTTGTAGAGTTGATCCGCTTATATTAAGTGAACCAGTTAACGTTAGGGTATTTGATCCGCTAAAAGTCAAATTAGCAGAACCACTAAAGTTCGTGTTGTCTTTGTTGAATTGTAAAGAATTTATTGGACCTCCTGGGATGGTGGCTCCTCCGAAAGCAATAACTCGACCTAAACCGTCTGCAAACTCTGTACCTGTATCGTTAGTTTGTACAAGCCTTTGGTACGTTTGATCAATATAAGATCCTGATAATGAAGGTATTGACATAATTATTCATAACTTATTTTATGAGCTGCTTGATAACCTCTGATTTGTCTAATTTAAAAGTTTCGCAAACTACGTTTATAAATTTTTTATTCGATTCGTTTTTTATAGCGGATTTAAAACTTTTAATAGTTCCATCGAATCCAGATATTTCTTGCAAATAAGATTTTATTTCTTTTACTGGATCCAATTTGGATTTTTGTTTTTTAGCAACTTTTGGTTGTTCGACTTTTACCTCGACTATTGGCTTCTTTATAGAATAATCAGGCTGAATTACTTCTACAGTCACTTTTCTTTCTTCGTCCAATTCGTAAGTATTCTCGTATGGGGTGAATACCGTGTCTTCTGCGATGATCTCCAGTCTGATATTTCCGCTTTCTAATAGGTTTGCGTATTTCTTTAATCTGCCCATTGGAATGACGCACCTTTCGTTCTGGATGCGTCCTGAGAATACATATTCGCAACCGTCTGCTTCCAAAAACAATCTAGCTTTTGCGTTTTTCGATGTTGTGCCTTCTAATCTTATTTCGCACTGAAACTCGTTGTTTTTATCCTTTAATAATTTGTACATCGCTAAGTGATATTTTAGTTTGCAATTGTTCCTCTATTTTGTTTTGTATATCGGAAACCAATTTTGCGGAGACAGTATCGTTGACTTCTTTAATTTCGTCTTTGCGAACTTCACCCATTATAAATATCAGCTTTATCTTGTTTTTTACTTTTTTCTTTCTGCCGCCAATTCCCAATGTGCTATCTCCTGCTCCTCCAAAAATTACTGGGGAAACTATTACTTCTATAGAAAGCACGTGATTCCAGATTTCTCTGCCTGAAGCTTCTACAGTTATACCATATGTTTCTAAGAGGTATTGAGCATAGAGACTTCCGAATTGAAAATCGCTCCACAAGTAATTGGCTTTGTCCCAAGATATTTGCGTTGCTACTAACATATTGAAATATATGAATTATTTCGCAATTTATAAAATTATAGTTTTAAGTAAGAAGCATTCTTATCTTAAGACGATTGATAAATTAAAAATTGGTGTTGTTCTGGGATTGGTGTATCTACTATTTCAAACCATTCAGGATGTTCTACTATAGATGGATGATTTTCTAATGTATCGTTCCAATCATCTGTTACAACTATCGTGTATAAATCTGTTCCTATTGTATTAGATTGTACTATGTGTCTCATTATGCATAATATTGTATTGTTGCGTAACCATATTGGTAATTTGCTGACGCTCTTATAATAGCTATATCGTATCCATTATTTCCAGAATTTCTTCTTAATGCAGACATACCAGCGCCTACAGTAGTAAAAGCTGGAACTGTTTTTACAGTTACTAAAATACCTGTTCCATAAGATATTGCTTCACTAGCCGCTGTTACGCCACTAGGAGAAATAGGAATTGGACAATCCGTAGGTAATGTAGCAGACGCTAATGTTAAAGAGTTTCCTGCTACTGCGTATGCTAAATTTAACCTTACTGTTACTAGATTTCCAACTCGACTCCAATGATAGGAGTGAGTAGTTGCTCCTGATGGGGCAGTCGTTCCTGTCCATGTTACTGTTCCAGTATATGTTTTTTCTCCACTATCATAAAATGGAGAGGTTACTACATTACCATCTGTATCAACGGCTAAACTAGCTGTTGTTGTTGAGCTTGTAAAAGCGGTTGCACTAGTATATCTAGAAAGAAATAATTGACCATTTACTGTTGTTGAACCACTTATATTAAATGAACCAGTTACTTTATGTATATCTGATGCCGTATTACCTATTGTAACTCCTGTTCCTGCTACACTAAATTCAGTAATACTACCACTTGTAACGCTAAATTGTGTTAGTGTTACACTAGCTGTAACTGAACCAGTTACTATTTGTGTTGGAATTGTTGATGTTCCACCATTTAAAACATGAGATGCTGTTAAAGCAAAGGATGATGTTCCTTGTAATGATCCTGTTATACCTTGAGTTACATTTAACGAACCAGACATTATAAAACTACCGCTAGTAGTTATTGTTTGGAAAAAGTCATTTATTATTAAAGATGTACTTTTTCCAGTTCCATTAAAATCTCCTAACCATACTCTAGGGAATGGATCATTTACAAAATCTACTTTAAATCCACTTTCACCTGATGAAGAACCTTCAGTATAAATTTTTTGATTAGCATCCGGTATTAAATTAAGTGATATTGGAAATGGTAAAGTTTTATTATAATCTCCTAAAAAAACAAATCCTTGTTGTCTATCAACTTCAATACCTCTAAAAGCTAACTCATTTTCGTCATAGGTTCTAATATCGCCTATATTAATAAAACTCCCACCACCACCATTTGGTTCTACAGATATATTTGCTACTTCAATTCCATCAACATCAACAAAGTGAATACTTCTTGTTGCTACATAAAGCGCTTTCCATGCTGCTGTTGGAGATCCTAGATTAAAGCTTGAAGTTTGAGTTCCATTAACGTTTGGTATTAATGAACCGCTGATGAATACACTGCCGCTTATTCTTGTATTTCCTCTTATAGTTGTTGAGCCTGATATATTGAAGCTACCTGTTACAGTATGAGTATCGGTAATTATATTACCTATCCTAACTCCAGTATTTATAACTTGAAATTCTACGGAGCTACCTGTTATTACCGTAAACGATCCTGTTACGATAGTATCTCCAATAAAATTAATACTACCACTTACATCTAGTGTATATATCGGAGCCGTTCTATTAATACCGACATTACCGTCTTTAGTAATAATCATTCTTTCACTAGGTAATGTATTATTTGCAGTAGTCGTATAAAATTTGATATTCGAATCAGATACTCCTGTAAATAAATTAATTTGAGATGATGCTTTTGACGTATCTATAAAAGAACCTACAGGATTACGATTAACAGCTATAGCAAACGTAGCATTATCTAAAGATAAATAACCTGCATTTGTCGTAGATCTTACTATACCCAATGAAAGATTAGTACTAGATGATATTTGTAATTTAGTGGTAGAAGTTGCTGGGGCTCCTATGCCAACATCGCCATTATTAGTAATATTCACAAACGTACTACTACCACTAATAATATTAAATATATTTCCTGAGCTATTTCCTACGCTTGCAGTTACCGATCCTATTGCTATTCTTGATATGTCTCCTGCAATATTACTTGCTAAGACATAAGATGCAGTTAAAGCATTAGTAGCCCAACTAGCAGTACCAAACAATGATCCTGTTATGCCGTCTCTTACTCTTAATGAACCTGTTATTGTAGTGGAGCCTGATATTGATAGAGATCCTGTTACGGTATGTTGATCTGTTATAACGTTACCTATTGTAACGCCAGTTCCTGCTACAGCAAATTCTGCTATACTAGCACTTGTAACAGTAAATACATTTCCTGTACCTACATTTGTACTAGCCGTAACTGAACCTGTTGTTATTCGTGATAATGTTGTTGTAGTACTACCACCACCAACAAGAGATGCTGTTGAGAAGTATATCTGACCAGATGAAGTTTCATAAGCCAATAGAAAAGGTTGTGCATCAAATCTAGGTATGCCTTTAATTGCAACATAAGATGCAGATATTGTAAGAGTATCTGCTGAAGGAACAGCTTCAAACATATTAGTTCTCGCACTTGTACTTGTTCCTTTACCAATTATAAAAGAGTTACCGTAACTGACGATATCAGAATTTGGTAAATTGTATTTACCTACTACGGTTTGACCCACAGATGTTGCCACTGTTCCTTGGCCGCCTGCGTATGAATAATTGCCGAATGCATTTGTTTCTATACCAGCGGCATGAGAAGCATTTCCAGACGCTATAGAGCTCGATCCTTCAGAGTGAGCGCAATCACCAGGTAAAAGTATATCTGCTCTTAGAGGTTCAGCTCTTCCAGGTATATATATTATCGCCTCTGATGTGGTTATTCCCGCATTATTTAATGTTATTGTAGTAGGCGGTCCACCTGCAACACTTGCTATAGTAAATGCTCTAACACCGTAAGTATTAGAATACGCTGTGTCGTCTAATATTATGAATCCATCAGCTTCGGCGACCCCTGTATTTTTAACATCTCCATACGCAACATCAAGCGTTATTACTCCTGATGTTACATCAGAGGCATGGTATCCAAATTGTCCTACAAAAGTATTGCATCCTTCTCCGTGAGAATACGCTCCTCGTGCTGTTATTGTATTTCCTTGTTTTAAACTATTATTTACGTAATTATATATAAAATAACTACTTCCGCCGAAAGCTCCACCGTTATTATATTGTATTTGAGTATCTGCACCGCCTGGAGGAGTAGTTCCGCTTCCGCTTCCGGTTATAAAATTGCTAGACGAAACTACGTATAATTGACCTGTGGCTGTATCTCTTACTACTATCTCGTACGATCCTACAGGTAAAGATCTTAATTGAGGTGCAAATATTGAATTTTCATCTACTCTAAATACGCTTCCGCTTTCCCTATTAGAGACGATAAATTGAGGATTACCTCTCTCTATTTGATTAATATGTAATAACGCGGATGGAGAAAATGTGCCTATACCTACTTTAGGTTGTGTTAGTACATCGATGTATGAGCCAGTTAGTGGGTCTCCTGTTGTATTTCCATAAATTCCTGTTATATATAATGCGCCTCCTATATTAACAGCATTACTAGTTCCGTTTGGTAAAGTGATGTTTGTACCAATAATAATGTTATTATTACCAATGCCGGTGCCTGTTATTCTTTTACCAGCTTGATAACCTATTAAAATAGAATTTGATGTACTACTTATAGTACTTCCTGCATCTCGACCTATAATAATAGAATTACCTCCACTAGTGCTACTACCTGCATTAGTTCCTATAAAAATAGAATGAGCGCTACTAGCATTTTTTCCTGCTGTTGAACCTAAAAAAACAGAATTATTAGAATTAGTAGCCCCATTTCCTGATCCGCTGCCTATAAAAATAGAATTATTAGCTCTTGAGGCTTGTCTGCCTGTTTCGTATCCTATAAAAACTGAATCGCTTGCAGTGGTAGCTAAATAACCTGCCCGATAACCCATAAATGTTGAGTCATTTGATAAATAGGCTTGAAATCCTGCTTGGTAACCTAAGAAATTTGAGTTAGATGCAGTATATGCTTCAAATCCGGCTTGATGACCAAAGAAATTAGATTGAGATGCATAGGTAGCATTACTTCCAACTGATGATCCTAAGAAATTTGAGCGATTAGCATAAGTAGCATTAAATCCTGCTCTATATCCTAAGAAATTTGAATCTTCAGCATATGATGCTGTATATCCTGCTTGTCTGCCTATAAAGTTTGCATAATATGCGTCTGATACTAAATATCCTGCTTCTTGTCCAAAAAATATAGAATGTGTAGCACCCTCACCAAAATTAGGATTAGCAAGAGGACTTACAGAATATAAAGTAGTACCACTACCTGTTACTGATATTGGGTATGATGATGTTATAGCTGTTGTTGCTATTGATGCTGTTAAAGCAAATGATGCACTTAATATTGAATTTGAACCATAAGGACCAAATACATTTGATGAAGTAACATAGGATGCTGTTTGTGCATTTATAGCATTAGAAGCGCTGTGTGCCCAACTTGCTGTACCAAACAATGATCCTGTAAATGAGCTTGCTGATATGTTTTGAGTTACAGTTAAACTACCTGTTAATCCGTATGATCCAGTTAGTTGTTTTGAATTAATCCATAAACTACCACTTTTAACAAGTAAATCTCCATAGGATGAAGATGTTGTATTATCTAATACATCATGTAGTTCTCCTATTTCATATCCATTATCTACTTTAACGTAGATTGAACCTACTGTGGGATGTGATCTTTGTATATATCCAAGACGTACTTCGTGGATTGGGGATACTGGTTTAACTGTTGTATACTGACCTGCTGAGCTACTTAAATATACTAGTGCTCCTTCTGTATAAGCAGAAGTATCTAGTTTATTTATTACTCCGCTTGTTATTACAAATCCAGTTTGACCTGAAATTATAGGTTCCGCTACAAATCCTAATGTACCTGCAGAGACTGGATCAGAGGAGGCTGCTGCTCTTTTAACGGATACTCTATTACCTTGTGATCCTGTTATAAAAACAACTTCACCTTTTGTTAATGTTGTTGCCTCAGCATTATAAACATATGCTACTTCAGTTTCACCAACTAAAAGATCAACATTACCACCTTTTAATCCTAAACTTAATGTACCATCACTATTATTCCATCCTAATCTACCTACTGCTGTGAGTTGATCTGATGCTGATGTAAACTCAACATAATCTACTTTAGAGATATATGATTGAGTTACTAATAATGAACCTGTTAATATTATATTGCTGTTAGTATAGTCGTATTTTAATTTAGCAGAGCCGCTAAATACAGATGCTGAATTAAATTGAATTGTTTGATCTGTTCCACCTGGAGTTCCACTTCCACCTCCTCCAATTGCTGATGATGCTGTGTAATAAAGCTGGCCAGTTGATGTATCTATTAATACAACATTATTTTGAGATTGTTCTATTAAAAACGGAAAAAATACTGATCCTGTTGTAGTAAGTGAGCCAGTTATAATAACAGATTGACTACTTTCGTCTACTTTTATTTTTGTAAGAGTATTTAAATCATCAGTATCTCCTAAACTATATACGTTATTATTAAAATCAAGTTTTAATCCTTTAATATTTGATGCTCCAGATGTTGTTTTTATTAACCCTGAGGATATTTCTAAAGTAGCTGAAGATGCATCTAGGATTACATTACTGCCAAATAATTGTGTAAAATTAGGATCAATACCTATGTAATTAAAGGGAGAAGCACCAAAACCTCCTATTCTATATTGATTACTTCCAAAATCAATCATTAATCCATTATCTATACTATTAGATCGAGCTGTTAATACATTATTATTTTGATATAAAAAACTACTAGTTAAACTAGTATCAGTTTTCCATAATGGTATATAATTTGCAGCTCCACCTTGTATATTTGATGAAGTTAAAGCATTAATAGCCCAACTTGATGTTGCATTTAATGAACCTGATATATTAAGTGATCCGGTAATAGTTATTCCACTACCGGATACAAGTAAGGAACCTGTAATTACAGCAGAACCATCAAAAGGAAATGTTCCTCCACCTCCAGTAGCACTAAGAGTTCCTCCTGAAAGAGAAAGTCCGGATCCGATCGTAATCTCTTCCATAATACCTACACCAGCTGTGCTTCTACCTACAAGTCTATTTGTATTCATAGAAGTGCTGATCGTACCAGTAGTGGTAATAGTCCCTCCCGATATAAGTCCTGCTGTAGCTATAGAAGTAACTGTTCCGCTTCCTGGAGATCCAGATCCGGTGTCTACAGTAATGGCAAACGTAGATCCGTTGCCTTTTGTAAAAGTTATTGTATTTAAATTAACGGACGCTGTTAGCAACAGACTGCCTGTATTGGTAGACGAACTTCCACTAAAAGAGAATAGTCTCACTCCGTTTTTCGATCCGTAATAGAGATTGCCATCTGCGATATTTACCGCTAATTCTCCTATCAACAAAAGCGATGGAGACCTGCCCGGTATATCGCTATATTTTATTGGTAATAAACTCATTGTCTAATATAAATATTAAAAAACTTACTTTGCTAGATGATTATACTCTTAGCAAATTATTGTATATTTGTAGAAGTTTCTAAACCAAAAATGATATTAGACCCTCCATATACTCGATTTACAGTAGACAGACTTTTATTGATTGTTTCTGGAATTAGGTAACCGTTTAAGGTCAAAGTAAAATTGCTTCTAATTAATCTATCGTCTCCTGTGTTATATGTTGTTGCGTCTTGAAAAGATTCTATAGAACTATAGAATTGGAATCTATTGGGATCGCCCCAATAAGCTCTGGACGCATAATTTAATGATTCAATAAGTTTATCCATCTGTTCTACAAAATGAGTCCAGATAATACAGGTGTACTCCACAGTAACATAATCGGGAGACACAGCAACAACATATTCTTTTTCAGGTACTCGATTGTTTATCGCATTAAAATTACTATATATATTTCTACGATTAAATGTTCTCTCGAATACTTGCACGTTTCTAGCGTAATTGCCGTCTAATTTATTTGCTAAACCTCTATTTTGAGTTAGATTAGTTCTCTTAAACATCAATAAAGGCGCCATTAATTTTGAATTTGAATCTCTATAATACCCATCTGTTTGGACTGATTTCCAACTCTCTTCGTTTCCATACAGTATTGGAACCTCGACTTTTGTGTTGTTTTGCACCACTGATAGCTTTAAAATTTGCGTAAAATAGTAGTGCACAGCTTCATTGATGTCTTTTATTCCTATAGAAAAATCTTTGTCAGAATCGTTTCTTAGAGAAACTTCTAGCGCTCTATTTTGCTCAGGTTGACCTGCTTTGTAAGGCTCAGAAAAAATATTATTTGTATTTGGATACCTAGAATCATACGGAATTACTAGTTTATCCATGAATTCTCGTTTGTTTTGCGGTCTAGTAGTTTGTATGCTCATTATATTCTTTGTTTAGTTATGCCAAGAATGTCAGGAGATGTGTAATGACACACTATAACAACAGAATAAGAAGAACCAAAATTCTCTAATCCATTAGAATATGTGTAATCAGGATCTTTACCAAGTATTAATTGATTTTCGTTAATATTATCAGCGTGATAATAAACTTCATTGTACATTATAATATCTCCCGGTTCTGGATGCACATTTGCTTCAACTATAGTTTCTTTTAAAAATCTAAAAGTCACTGGACGTTTAACATCTGGTCCAAAATCCTCTCGATCAAAAGAGAAATCTCCTCTTTCTATAAGACAATCTAACAATACTGGTCCAATAAAATATTTTTGAGCAGCTTCTCCGTATATATTTGGAACTGTGTCTGACAACATAGCTTTATAATAACCGCACTGTTGACTTATAATATCTCCAACTAATTCTTTGGAAATACTTTTAAAAGTAGTTATGTCTCTTGATGATCCAAATAATGCCATGTTATCCTATGTATATTAAAAGTGGTACTTTACTCAACGTTTCTTGTATAGATTCGTTTTCTTTTTGTTGCTTTTCTAATTGAGCTTGTCTAGACAATTCAGTTAAATCTCCTTTTAAAGCTTCTTTTAATTTAGTTTGCATGTCTCTGCCTGCGCTAGACAGATCAGCTCCATTTAAAGTAGTTTCAGCTCCGGGAATTGGCACAGTTGTGTATTTATTTCTAATAATTCCCAATAACTCCATACATAATGCTAAGGTGTATTCAAATATCCAGTTTTTTCCTGGCCCATTTATTTGGCCGAACGGAATTACGGTATACGGAACATTAGATGGATTAGTGACCAACGAAGTACTTGAAGAGTAGGGACTGTTCGACGCAACGCTAGCCATTTCGCTTTTCTTAGAATACTGAATAAATAGTGGTATGCCATCAATTTCAGGTACTGGAAATATTCTAAGTTTATTATTTATTAATTCAAAAGTAAAAGCTGATCTTCTAACTTGATTTGACATTTCGATCTCTTGAATTCTTTGTATGTCCCAATAAATTGGAAACAACGTAAAATTCAATCCAGGAGAATAGCTTGCCCAACCAAAATTTTCTGTTGCGCCTTGATAATTTATAGATCCACCTATGTAAGGATCGTAATATTGATTTATAGCAGGATTAGATTCGTAGAAAATTCTATTTACGACCATTCTATCGCCTTGTTGAATATATCCGTTACTTATTCCCCAACTTTGCAAGTCATACACTTGTTGACTAGCGCTTAGCATTAGAGATCCCGTATACCACTCTGTTAGTCCACCAACTCCAGCTAGAGATCCATAAGCATCTGCCATATCGACCACGCTATTAAGAGTGGGCACTATTACTTGATTGTTTAAATTAGATCCTGTCGAAGCTCCAATCAAAGACAAGTAGTTGTCTTTTATAGATAATTGATAGAGTAATTCAGAATATGTAGATACTGCTTCTTCGAAACACGCGTATATATTCAAATCGTCTAATTCAACGTCCATTACAGGATAGCCTAATTTTCTTGCTACAAAATTAGCAACTTTAGGACCATTGGCTTGAAATTGAGGATCGCTGTCATACAATCCAAATGGAGTATTTCCGCTTATCGCAATAGGACTGCCATCATATATTTGTGGATTTGCCATTTATTTATTTTTTATTTTCCGCTATATTCGTAATCTAATATCTTGCCTACAAGATCTGATCTATGATTGTGTTTGAGTTTGACCCATTTAATCTCTTCGATCTTTTTTGATAGCTCTATTGCGTAACTTAGTCCATTATATGGATCTTTAATGTCTTTCTGCTCATTATCTCCATTTATGATTATTTTACCATTTTTTCCAAGTCGTGTAAGAATAGCTAGCATCTCAGCTTTAGTGAGATTTTGAGCTTCTTCTACTACCAAGACGTCATCTACTGTTTTGCCTCTAATAAACTGAACTGGCAAAGCTATAACTTTTTTATCCGATATTAGGTTTTCTATTTTTTCTTTATTATAACACTTCACAAGATTCTCTTGAAAAGCCTCCAAATACGGATTAAATTTTTCGTCTAAAGAACCTGGTAAAAATCCCAAACTATGACCCACTTCAACGGCCGCTCTTGTGACGAATATGTTTTCGCATTCTTTCTTGAAAAGAAAATCAAGAGCAGTCTGAGCAGATACTAGACTCTTTCCGCAACCTGCTCGACCTGTTATTATTACTATCTGATTCTCTCTTATTAATCTCTTTGCCTCTTTCTGTTCGTCATTTAAAGTTATTTCGTACTTTATTTCGTTTTTTAAAACTTTCTTAGGCTTTTCCATAAATTAGTTTTGGTGAGCTATTTAGAATAAATATCGAACTAACAGGAATAAAAAAAGACCCAACCGAAGTTGGGCCTTTAATTTTCTATATTACTTTAGTAATTAGATGATGTTTGTATCAGCCACAATCACTTTACCATAGAATTCAGGACGAACCATCTTCAATGCGTAACGAGTCATGATACCTTTTCTTGGAGTGAAGGTATTTGGATCGTACACAAGAGGAGTCATGATCAATGGAACGTATGGTGCGTAAACTGCTCCACACTCTAAGAATTGAGTTCCACGGAAGCCCATCAAGATAACATTTTCAGTCATGTATGGGTTCTTGTAAACTTTGTAACGGCTATTCAAAGCACCAATTTTCTGTACGCCGAATGCATATTTCATTGTATCAGCAGCTCCGTCAGTATCAGCAGCGAATCCAGGAATTGATTCCAAGATTGTAGCAATTGTAGGAGATACTACCATGAAGTTAGCACCACCGCGTAAAGTACGTTGGTGAATCAAGTTAGAAATCTTTTGAAGCTTGATACCCAAAGTTTGGAACCAAGTCATTTGAGTGTAGTATTGTCCAGCCGCACTTGTTGATGTTGTTGGGTTATATGTTACTGTACCCGCTGCATTAACTGTGAGAGTAGCACCCACTCTTGCTGACCAGTATTCTGTTGTTGGAGCATTTTGAATCAACATATCCATAACTTCCAAATCAATTTCCAAAGAAACGTGCTCAGAAAGGATACCAGTCAATTCAGCTTCAGCATCAAGAGCGTGGTAAGCATTTAGATCTTGCGCAAATTCTGGAGTCCATTGTGCTTTCAACTTACGAGTTTTTGCAGAAATGGTTTCTGATCTCATACCAACGTTAACTTCAGGAATACTTATTGCAGACGGTGAATACGCGTTAGGAACTGAAGGAGCGCCTGAACGATCTTCAAAATCACCGCGAGTGTTGAAATCAGTTGATTTATTCCAATAGAAAACGAAGTTGGCATTTTGACCTGGTGTTGCAGGAGCTGTTCTATTCAATGTAGTGAAATTAGATAATACTTCACCATCACCGAACTGAACAGCATTTGCTGCAGCAGGAGCAATTGTGAATGATCTAACTGCATTAGCATCAGATCCTGAGAATGCTGCTTGAGGTATGGCTATCTTCGTAAGTGAGTTAGTCGCTATAGATGCTGAAAGAGCTGAGTCAAAGTTAATATCTGACCATGCCGCTGATGTGCTCACAAATAGACCTGCATTTGACGAAGTCACAGACGCACTAAACAAGTTCAAAGAGTATCCGAACTGACCACCACCATAAAGACCGCCAGAAGCCGCATTACCGAAGTTAGTAGTTTGAGCACCGTACATAGACGTATTTACCGGGAAGTTAGGATTACCTGAGGTACCGTATTGGAAATCCAAGAAGAACACCAATCCAGCAGGCAAGTTCATTGGTTGAACTGAAACGAATTCTTTCGCTGCAATTTGACCAAATATTTTACGCACCAAAGGAAGAGCTACACCAGCCCATTGTTCGCCATTAGTAGCAGTAAAAGTTGAACCACCACTATTTAAATTAGCATTGGTTTGAGAAGTTTCGATAACCAATTGTTTTGCTTGATTTTCAAGGATCACCGCCATAGACGAACGATCGTGGTCGCTAAGACCTTCAAGCAGACCAGATTTTGCCCACTTTTTTGTAAGTTTGTTGGCAACTGAAAACTGGTCAGAGAATGCTGTTTGAGCAGACTCGTTTAGTAGAGATTGTACTAAATTTGCCATTGTTTTAAATTTTGTTTTTTGTTTTTAAAATTATTTTATACCAGCTATTTTCTGCCATCTGCTTACAAAAGCATCTGATTCTAAAATAGGTTTTTTAGGTGCTACGCCCGCTGGATTGGAAGCGAAGCCTCTTGACTCTTGAATTTGAGATTTCTTTTGAGAAATGTTTTCTTTCAAAGTCTCGTAAATATTTTTAGCCTCTTTGGTATTCGTTGCACGATCCAAAGCTGAAACTACATTTACTTTTTGTGATTCGCTAAGATTCTTAGACTTGAAGATTTTATTCATGTAAAGAAGTTTAGCGTTCAAAAGATTAACCTCGTTAAGTTCTTTACGCAAGATGTTAATTGTCTTAACAGCTTCTTTCAAACTTTCTTTGGCTTCGTCTTTTTCTTCTTTCTTTTCTTTCATGCCTTTTTTCTTCATGTCCTTGTCTTTAGCTTCTTCGAGACTGTCGAGGATTTCTTGCAAGTCGATGTTTTCTTCTTCGTCTTCAGCTGATTCATCATCAGTTTCAGATTCTTCATCTCCTCCCATGTCTTCCATTCCCGAGTCTCCACCGTTAATAGATTGAAGCACTTGCTTAAGATCGCCAAGAGTGATATCGATCACCTTTGTGTCGTCTCCAGGAGTTTCTTCTGTAGATTCTGAATCTTCAGTGTCAGACTCTTCAGAATCATCATCTGATTCTTCTTCGTCTTCTTCTGTTTCTTCTTCATCATCTTCAGCTTCCATCATCTTGTTGTCGTCTTCTTCGCTTTTTGCAAGCTCATCTAATTCAGCGAGAATTTCTTCCAATGATGCTTCGTCCATTTTGGTGTCATCTCCTTCCATTTGCTCTTCGCCTTCTTCTTTTACTTTTTCGGCGTAAGCTTCATCGTAAGTGTCACCTTCTTCCATTTCTTCGTAATCCTCTTCCAAATCCTCGGAAAGTTTTAAACGAATCATTTCTTGAATTTTTGGTTCGAAAGCCTCTTGGAGTGTTGCTTTGGCATTCGCCATAGCGCTAGCACGAACTGCTTTGGCGTCTAAAATCGCCTGCTTGTACATGTCTTCCATTTTGTTTTCTTGATTGTTTTGATTGCTTATTGTAGAGGGAAGCAATATAAGTATTAAGTTGTATAGCCTCGCAATAGAAATCGAGGCATCGTAACAATAAATACCGAGTATTTACATAAAAGTGTAAACTACTAAAAAATTAGTTTATGCAGCAAACTCCTGACATGCTGCATATTATATCTGATACCATTCTATTTGCTCTATCGTATTTGCCTTGAGCGCGATTGGATGGATTATAAGATTCGTTTATTCCTGATACTGGTCTAACGTACGCTCCAAATGTAGATGGAGTAGATACGAAATCCCAACAAATCAATTCTAAATCGTCTTCGACTCTAACTAGACCTTCTCCTATTGGAGATACAGTACCCATAGCTCTTGAAGAGATTCCGACTGTTATATTGTTAGCAAATAGTTGCTTAAGTATATTTCCTGAAGGGGTTGGAAGTATCTCTATATCTCCGTACAGATTCTTTCCGTCAAACCAAAGTTTTAATATATTGTGAGATACGTTCTTTAAATTTATAACTGAAGTTTCTGGATGGTCTAATTCTCCAAGCGCTCTATTTTCTGCGATGGGTCCTTTTACATACAATTCTACCTGTTGTTTTAGAGTTTCGTATGGATATATTCTTCTATTAGCATTTGGCTTATCGCACGCTTGTACAAGACCTGAAACAATCATATTCCCGCGGCCGTTTCTTGTGCCTTCAGACAATCCGTGTTTCGTAGGCGTGAATACGCTGTATTCTATTAAAAGATCTTTATTCATTAGGATACGTTTGTTTTTGTATATTTAACTCCAGATTTTTTTAAGTCCATTTCATAAGATCCAGCTTCAGAATTATTTTTGAATATTGTCTCTCCTCCAGCTTTAAATTTAATAGCTTCTTTTTTGAGAACTTTCTTTAAGTACTCTTTTAATTTGCTATATTTATCTTTCTTTTCTGTTTTTTTATCTTTAGCCTCCTCGTTGACTTGACTACTCAGCCAATTTTGACCAATTTTTCCTAAATCTGGAAGAGCTCCAAATTGAGAGTCTCTCTGTTTTTTTGCTTCTATAGCATCTAAAACGTTTATTTGAAAATCAGCGGGCTGACCATTACTTAATTGAACTGTGATCGTTCCTCCCACTATATCAGTTACAATTCCTGTTCCCATAGGAGTCTCTACTTCTTTGCCAGGAGTGTATTTATAATGCGTGTCTTCGGTTAGACTTTTTTTTAAAGACTCTTTTAATTGATCTAGCACCTTTTCTTTTCCTGGTATGTCCATTACGTCTTTGATTCCAGGAGCTTTTTTAGGAGTAACTCCCATTTCTTTAACTCCTGCAGGTTTGCCTTTCTTGTATTCTGTTTTTGGCGCGCTGTCTGCTTTATATTTTGGTTGTCCTTTTATTTCTTTCATTCCGTTATCTTTGTCAACCATATTGCCAGGTTTAACTTCTCTCATTTTAAGAGTTTCGTCTTGCTTTGCAATATCTGCTGTATTAGAGATAACAAGATCTCTGTACGCCATTGGATCTTTTTTCATGGCTTTCGCTACTTTATCCATGATTGCGGGTAATTCGCTATCGTCAATAATAGGATCTTTAGATACTTCAAAAGCAACAGCTCTCAAGAAAGTTGTAAAATTGACATTGTCCATGTCTTTAAATCTTTCGTATTGCCCTTGGCCCGTAGCTTCTTTCCAACGACCTTCAGTTTTTTCTTCAGCTTCGTTTAACGATTCTTTATATAGATCTCCGTATCCGCCTGTCTCTCTATTATATGTTTCTTCATCGTGATCCATTTGCTTTTCTGTTTCTGCGTCCATCCAACCATTTTTCCATAATTCGACAGCCCTACGCTCGTCATATGGGCAATCATCAAGAGAACGCCCATTTTCGTTATCTATATATCCTTTCACATACGGATCTTTATAATCTACATTTTCTGAGATTGATTCTGCTATGATTCTCTTGCTTTTAAGAATCTTAATAGCGTCATCTACTGATGTTACAGGAGATACGAATTGAGGAAATTGTTGACGACAGTTTCTAACGAAATAGTCTCTGCTAATTTTACCTTCTAAAAGATCTTGATATTGTTTGCTTATGTTTTTCATACTAATAAATATGTGTTATCTGCCTTGTCCGCAGTAGTTTTTTTCTCTATGGTCGCGTTTATTAAAACTTTTTTTCGCTTTACCTTTTTTTCTTTTACCGAAAGTTATTTTTGTTGAAGTTCCGCCTCTTGTAATTGCTTTTGCCATCTTTTATTTATTAATCTCCTCCGCGATAGTATATTGATTCTGGATCTGTATAAGCAGACGTATCGAATGGTTTTGATTGCGCTTTTGGCATACTAGTAGGAGCGTCTTTGTATATTAACTCTAACGGCTCTCCATCCACTAAAATCTCGCTAGCCGCAAATGCCAAATCTTCAGGATCTCTTGGAAGAGAAACTCTACCACCGGCTTTGAATGTTGCCATATTAATCATTGGCATTTTAAAAACCTCTTCTCCTTCGATGGTCACAATAGCGCCAGATTTTACTGCTGCTTGTAATGCTCTCAATGTTTTATCAACATCAACTACTTTACCTTCGTTTGGTTGTTGAAATTTTGAGAATGGTCCAAGATTGTTTTCAGTTAAATACTTTTTAAAGTTGAAATTATCCATTATTTTAATTTTTTAGTTTTTATGTGTAAAGCTTTTACAGCTTCTTTAATTTTTTGTATTGCGTTTTCTGTATACTTTTTATATTTTAATCCATCTGAATTTTCACTCAATTCCAATTTTAGTCTCTCCATGTATTCGTAGAGCTTGTGAATCTCTTCTACTTTGCGCTTAACTGATTTAACGGCTTGATGAAATTGTTCAGGCTTTGTACGAGTTTTGGTTTCGTTCTTAAAACGAGAATAATTTTCATTTATTTGATCTCCTGACAATGCATCAATAAATTCATCATAATCATATATGTAATCTACACCGTTAACAGATATTGTGCTGTCTTCTAAATTAATACGTATTTCTCCACCTTGATAAGTTATGTCCAGTATTAACGTATTATAGTTTTTTCCTATAGCAGTACCTCCTACGATGCGTTTACCTGCTTTTTGTACCCAACGAGATACTTGTTTTACAATCTCAGTAACTCCTTTTCTTTTAGCGAAACTCATGATGTTATCAGGAATGATAGATTCATTCATTGCCATTTGAGCTTCGACCTCTCCGTAATCGTGTGGATATATATCATCCATCATATCTAATATAGCATTATACAGTCTAGTATTTGTATATTTTATCTTATCGATTATTTTAAGTACTTTTTTATAGTCTTCAGGCGAAAAAACTTCATCTATAATTTTATTCATTTCTGATAAAGTTATAAACTTTGATTCTTCTACAGGCACGCAGTTTGGAACTTGTTTACCACCTTTATCTTTCATTCCAACCATTTCATAGCCAGACCAGCATGCATCTTCATCTATTGATTGTTGAGACTGCATTGTTTTTTCTATATGATCTGCGACTGATCTCCATTTTTGATTGTATGGGCCAAATTTACCTTTAAATCCTGGGAAATATTTATCGAGATAATCAACAAAATCCATCGCGAATGGCAAAAGAGGCAATATCTTGCCGTATTTTTTCTCTAGGGATACTAGCAATCTGAGTGCATTGATTTTAAATTCATAAGAACTCATTACTGAGTATGCGTTATCTCTATGCGCTTGAGTTAATAATTCTTTTACTCTAGCTAGCTCTTCAACGTTAGTTGTAGATGGAGTATATGCTTCATTTAATCCCCAAAGATCTTTATATTGGAATCCACCCGTGTCTTTTGTGTGTCCAGGACGAAAGTTTTTATCTTGAGTATAACCCGATAAAACATCTTCTTCGACATATCCTTCAACATTATTTTTATTACGTATTCCATTTTGCTTTAAAGAATCTATCAACTCTTCTGCGGCCATTACGTCAAATGTTGTATAAACATCTGTTCCTCTCTTTTTTATAGAGTTACTTAATGAATAAGAATCATCAATAATTGCAAGCGCATTTTTAGCATCTCTCACATCTACTTGAATAAAATATTCTTGTTCGCCTTCTTTAAAAGGGTTTTGTTTTTTTGATGACACGTTCATAGCAGGAAGATATGCTTCACCTCCGGTTACACTACCTTCTTCTTTCATGTATTGTTGAATCTGTATTCTATCCGCATCCAATCCCATGCTTTCTACATAATCTACGAATCTTTCAAGATCATTTTGATCCGTTACGTAGTATACGTCAGGACCATCATGGATATAGTCTACATCAGCTTCAAATTGTTTATTGAATAAGCTATCTATATTCTCATCATCTATCGTAAACATCACTCGACCCTCATTGATAGGCTCTCTTAATCTAAGCGTAGCGAATTGTTGATTAAATTCGTATTTTTGTTTTTTAGGCATTTGCTCTTTTTATTTCTTCAATTAAGTCATAACACTGAAGAATACCGACTATTTGTTCGTCTTTTATAGACTTATTTTCTTCTAAAGGTTTTACAAGCTTTAACACTTCTTGCAACTTTATCTTTAAAACTTTATCAGGCGTTGATTTGGACAATTTTGTCAATTCAGCTTTCACTTCAATAACTCTCTCATTTAAATATTGAGTAAGTGATTTAGTATCTGATATGCTATTTATATACTGCTTTAGTATAGATTTTTGAATATCACTAAGACTTTCATATTTGTCATTGAATTTTTCAACCAACATTTTATATGCCAACAGTCTAACCTCTTTGTCTTCTTTCATAAAATCTTCCATGATAGACTGAGGAGCTTTTTTGTCTATTATTGATTCGTCTGTTAATTGCTCTAATAGAGTTATTTTATTGAGAATCAATTGTTTTGTATCTATAGATTTGCTATTCTGAGATTCAAATATTGTATATAGAGAAGCGTATTGCTTGTAATTAGAAATTTTAGCTTTAAAGAAATCTTCCAATTCGTAACTTGTTTTGATTTCTTTTATAAGATTATATTTTAATTTATTTATCTTTTCGCAATCTAATTTTTTATACTGCTCTATTAAAGTAGAAATTAGAATTTCAGCTTTTGCTTCGCTTAGTTTTTGGCTAGTTACTAAAGTATTATATAAGCTATACTCTTTTCCTAATTCTGTATTAGTAAAATACTTTTTTAGTATCTTTACAGATTTTGAATCTTTGTTATTAAGTAAATCAGATGTCGTTTGTCGAACTAACAATTCAAATAAAATGCCAGTATTACGATATTTTGAATGTTTAATCATTTATTTAGATTATACTACTAATAAATATATGGTAGGTTAAGGTAAATCAGATTTTATATTATCTTCGCTCAATAAAGATGGTTCATTAAATAATTTTGTTTTTCTGCCCATAGCATCAAGCATCGCTTTGTTTCTAATATATTCTCCCATAGCGCTTTCATATGTTAATGGACCGCCTTTATATTGAACTTTCATAGAATCTTCGGGAGAGCTTCCTGATTTCATATCTTTTTTACCCAATGCATCTCTTCCAAATGCTGATGCATCTGTACCGATTTTAGATTGATATTTTTTTGGTCTACCTGGTCCATCTTGTACGTTTGTTTCATCATATCCAATCGGTAAATCTACTGGACTATCTCCTTTGCCTCCATATAGACTTGCTAATTGATGCGGTGTTCCAAATACTTGGCCAGTTTCTGCTGGATCATTACCCTCTTCTTCTATTTGTTTGAGTCTAAATGCTTTTTTCTTGTCTTCAGCTATTAAATCTTCCATTTCTGCATATTGATCTTCAGAGAATTGGAATATTTTATCATAAATAAAATCTTTAGGAAGTAAATTACCATCTATAGCGTCTTTTGCAAGAGCGACTTTTTCTTTAAATAAAGCGATTCTCTCTTGTTCGTATATTATTGATGGATTAGTTAATGATAGCGTGAAATTAGCTGCGGATTCATTAGTATATCCATGAGCGTATAGATGAACCAATGCAACTTTTGTTAATTCAGATATTATAATTCTCTGTATTCTTTCTACAGTTCTTGCGAATCTAATATCTTCTGCCGCTAGAGTAGCTTTACCAGACAAATCTTTTTCGTATCCCATGAAAGCTTTTGGAATCTTTAAAGCAGCAAATAGTTTTTCTCTAAAATATGTAACGTCTTCAATTGCATTATACTCTAATCCTTTAGCTGTGTCTATCCTTGTAGTATTGTCTCCGCCTCTAACTGGAATAAAGAAATCTTCTAATAGATTTTGTTGATTGTATTTTAAATTATAGTTTCCTGTATTAGGGTCTATCAAAGGCGTTTTTTTCATTTTACCAATCATCCTCTGCATGTAGTTTTCTACTTCATTCGGAGGAATAGCTCCTACGTTAACATAGAATGTTCTACGCTCTGGGGCCCTCGTAATACGATGAATCAACATCGCGTCTTCTATAAGAGTGTATTGCTTAAATAGCTTTCTTCCTGGTTCCAAATAAGATCTTCCATAAGGTAGATAGTTTACATCTCCAGTTAATCTAAAGTGAGCAACTTCATAATTATCAAAATAAATTCCTGGATCTTCATTGTTATACGCCGATGAGAATCCAGAAGTAGTTCCCAAAGCTCCAAGTGGATCATATTTAAAACGAACTTCGTTGGGATTGGTTGGATTGTATCCCTCTTGTCTGATTATATTATATGCAGAAAATGGAATAACATTATATACACCGAATTTTTCAGCGATTTCCATTTTTAAATAAAAATCTCCGTACTTACACATGTTTCTAATCCAGGACCACATAGTAAATTCTATGTTGAGCACCGAATAAAATAAGTTATATAGAATTTTTTGTATATTCTCGTCTGAGGATCTGATTTGTAAAACCTCTCCCTGTTCGTTTTTAAGCGTACATTCGTCAGCTATAATATCTAAGGCTGATGCTACTATTGCATCAGTATCCATAGCGTCATAATCAGCATAGATTTGAACCCTGGCAGATTGGTAGTTCTGTGCTAGATTAAGATTAACGCCGTAAGCTGTCGATGTTGTATAAATTTTGTGAAATCTATCAACCAAAGAATTGGTTTGAATTACACCGTTATTTTGAATACGATCAACGTCAATTACTTTGAGGGATCCTGCGCCATCGTTTCTAATTATCACATCGGTAGAAAATAATCTTCTAAGTGTAGAAAATAAATTATTCTGTTTTTGTTGTTCTGCCATAATTTAAAATTATATGAGCCAAGTTAAATCTTGAGTCTCTTGACCTTGCGAATTATTTATTTGCATAGACCAAGGGTTCTGATTAAAATTGCTGTTTGAGTTATATAACGGCATATCGCCATTAGTTTTTGAATAATTGTTTAAAGCGCTATAAGTTAGACTCTCTGCTGTTTTTTTATATCGTAATGATGTCTCTCTTAAATACATAGCCATTGAAAAGCTCATTACCAAATCGTCATTATAGCCGTTCATTGCTTGTTGTTTGTTATTTTTCCAAATAAAAACTCTAAGCTCTTCTAATAATCTTATTGACTTTATTACAGCTATTTTAGTCTCTATGACTTCTCTCATTTTTTCTAGAGCTAAAGGTCGAGTTCTTTGAGACATTGTAAAACCTGGCACTAGACCGTCTGATCTTTCGAATTTACTCAAATAAGTACTAAAATCTGAATTGCCTTCACTTTTTAGACTATAATAAATATTGGTGTATCCGCTTTCTATAATAGACTGTACTACGTCCCAACCAATATTTGCGTTTTCTACAACTAATAGAGCTTGATTATATTCAGTAGCGGCTGCTATAAGTACATTTGCGTAGTCTCTAGTTCCAATTTGCGATTTATACTCAGCGACTTGAGTCATTGTTTCTATATCTATAACGTGAAAAGCTGAGAAATCTGATGCATCTCCACGAGCAACGTCAGCAATAACTGTATAATATTTCATTGGATCAGGATATTCCCAAATCCAATAAGACTTATCTGGACCTCTTCTTTCTTGAGGTTCGCATATAAAGTTCTTCTCATACCAAGTAAGCACTTCTGGATCTATAACTGTGTTGCCTGAACTAAGAAAGTCACAATCGCATTCTTGCGCAGCATTTCTTTTTCCTAAATCTATGTCTTGCATATCTCTCCAAGATTGATCTCTCTCAGGATGAACAGTCCATGGTAGTGATATAGGTATAAAATTATTATCTCCTTTTTGAGCAGCTATATATGTTTTGTGAAACCAGTTACCAACACCATTTGGAGTAGAAAGTGCTACGCATCCTCCTCCTGTAGCAAGAGTCATTTTAGCAGCAGTATATATAGTATCTATATTATCGATAAACGCTGCCTCATCTATTACTAGAAGAGAAACTGCTTCAGAACGACCTGAGTCGCCTGCCGCTGATACTGCTTTGATTTGAGAACCGTTTGCTAAACGCAAACTAAGTCTGTTATTTTCTGTGGCTCCTGTTCCTATTTTTAACCAAACTGGTAGATTATCGTAAGCGAATCTTACTTTGGTTACCATGTTCTTTGCAGTATCTTGTTTGGTAGCGATTACAAGGATATTTTTATCCTTATTGAAAATCATCAACCACAATGAATATGCAGAAACCAGAGTAGAGATACCTAACTGCCTGGATTTATTAATAACGGAGTCAGGATATTTTTGAAATAAGCGAAGTACTTTTTCTTGGAAAGGATAGAGATCAAACAATTGTCGACCTCTTTGTGGGTGTTGGATCGTATAATACTTCTTCATGAAGTACACAGGATCTTGAGCGCATTTAATGAACTCCTCTTTTATCTTTTCTTTTATACTTATTTGCTCAGACACGAACTGCTTTTAATTTATAAATATATATTTTATTCGGTCAATGCAACTGTATATTTATTAAGTGACAAAACAAATAGAATATTTCTATTCTTATTGAATTCCTAATTGCACACGAATAAAATCTCCAGCATAACCAACCAATTCTGGAATATCCTTAACTCCTGGATGGTCGTTTACTGCTGATTGTGCTGCATCGCTTGTTAGTTCATCAAGAGATTGTCCAGCTACAGCTTGCAAAGCTAAAATTAATCCTAACATAAAATTATCTGTTAGTAATCCAAGTTTGATTTCGTTTTTCATTTTACTTTTATTTTGTTATATATAAATATGTTAGTCCGCCTATAATAGCGCTTAATGTTATTTTAGTGAATAGTAGTTTTACTTTAAGTTTTTTATTTTGCTTACGTAACTGATCTACCCATTTACCTTGCATATCGAATTTTAGTTGCTCGTTTTTGATACGATCTTCGTATATTTCACCTTTTTTTATATGTTGGGCTATAACACTATCTTTTAATGTTACTTTTTGTTCAGTTAAAGTAAGTTGTTCTTTAGTTAATTCAAGTATTGCTTTAGTGCTATCACATCCTACTAATTCTTTAGCTATTTTTTTAGCAACTGAGTATGGTAAGTGAATTGTATCTTCTGTATAGTAAGTGACATTACCTAAACTATCATATGTAGGTACATGTTGTCCTTTAGATGAAAGTGATAATATTATTAATAGTATAGTTAGTATTTGTTTCATTTTTTTTATTATTAATTATTGAAAGCAGAATAATATATAGTCTTACCTTGTACTTCTATACTTTCTATATCATCATAATCAATTGCATCTTTACTAAACGATAATATTATACCTCTAAAAGGAGGATCAAATACATCATCTACCGCGGTACCCTTAGTATAGTCCCCATTAGGTAAAAATTTATCTAGATGTAAATCAGGTCTATTTATTTTACGTTCTACTTCAGCTTGATTTTGATTTAAAAAATTAGCTAATTCTTCTCCAGTATCATTCTTATCTTCATTTAAAGAAGAAGACTCTAACGCGTCTATAACTGTTTGAAAATCTTCTTTTTTCCACTCTGGGTAGTATTCTGATTTTATATCAGCTGATTTTCCTTGCGCCATCGAGTAAAAATCATTTTTAGCTAGTTTTTCCCAAGTAAATTTATCTTTTTTATATTGTTTTATTGTATTTACAATTTCTTGAGGATTAGCACCTGGTCCTTCTTTATATTCATAAGAATATCCTGAAGAATCATCATCATAGTTTTCTTTAATGATTCCCGCTAATTTCTGCATTCTTTTAATTTCGTTAAGATGTTGTTTCATTAGTAGTTGTATCTTTTTTTAAAAAATGAATCTAATTCAGTAAGAGTATAATTATTAACTTGCTGACTTATTTCATGATAATATTCTTTAATAATTGTTGTTTTTTCTTTTATATTATCAATTTTATCATCAACTTGTTTAACTTCAGTTTCATAAACATGAATAGTACTATCAATTTGTTTTTGATGTTCTATTAATTGTTTATTAAGATTAGTTAATGAGTCGATTGTTGCTTTAATATCAGCGGGAATTTGTGGTTTACGTGTTGCAAGTAATATAACTCCGTATAGTAAAACAAATCCTAATACTATATATAGCACTGTTTTATAATTAATCTTCTGTATCGGTATCTGTGGGATTTTCAACTGCTTTGATTTTATCTTTTAGTTGTTTTATTTTATTTGGAATGTCTCCTATCGCTTTTTTATAATCAGAAATGCTGCCTTTGACTTTTCTGCCTTGCGGCGTATCTTCAGTGTATTTAAAAATTATGTCTTTTGCCTTTGCTTGTAATTGCGCCAATTCTTTTTTATTCTTATCTAAATCCTTCATGTCCTTATCAGTAGATTTCATATCTTCTTCTGTAGGCTCTTCAGTATCTTTGTCTTCAAACATTCTTATTTTTCCTGTTAAGGTAAGATTGTTTTCTATTAGATATTTTTGTAAGTCGAATGACATATTATATGTGTTGAATTTTTGAAATTTCTATAGTGCCTTGTGTTGTTCCATTATTTCTGGCATTCAATGTTATTTTAATATTATCATCTTTCTTCTTGGACGCTAATATCTCTATGACCAATCCCCCAAAAGTAGATGTGTCTGTTATTTTTATAGGTTGTATTTTGTCTTCAACATATAAGGAAAGAGCACTACCAGCTTCGAAAGTTTCTATTTTTCCAGATTCTCCTGTACTTGATGCTATAACTTTATAGAACGTAGGAGAAACATCTCCGAGAGACATTGCAAAAGCGGCTAATGCCAGTAAAGCATCATCTATAGATTGTACGCCTTCATCGTTTGTTATTTGAGTAAAAAAGAAATTTAATGATTTCAATGCAGCATACTTTCCTCTAAGTTGTTCTACTTTTATATTTTTTACATCTGTTTCAGGTATATCGTATTTTATATTTTTGTTGCTTTTTACGTACGATAATATAGACTTTCTTAACCTTTCTATGCCCTCTCTGTATTTCTTTTCGTTATAATTTTGTTCGTCTGATGTTAAGTTATACTCTGTTTTCGCTTTTTTAAACTTATCAAAATATGCTTTCGCTTTTCCTCCTTGGGCTTTTTCAAATTTTAATGACACCGCAACCAATGGAGCATTTACTGATCCCCATTTTGAAACGAATGCATTATTTAATATGCCGGCTGTTTGAGAAGAATCTTCAGATTTGGCTTTTTGTAAAATACTTTGAGCTTTCTTTTCATTAATGACTACGTAAACATCGCCAGGGCACCACTTATCTGCGGGCATGCCTAATTTTTCATGCGCAACAGATCTAATCTCATCAAATATTCCAGTTCTTGTTAAATTAAAAGTGGAATATTTACTTTTTATAGTTGTTGCTTGAGATAATGGTTGATTTAAATTACTTATTGCTTCTGGCGTATTTTTTATACTCGTCAAAAATGAATCTAATTCAGATTTTGTACTATCACTTATTCCTGAGGATTTAGCCAATACTTTTTTTAACGTGGTTACAATACTATCAAAATTTGTTTTTGTTACAGGCTTTGATATTTTAGAGTAGAAAAATAATATTACCAATCCTTCTTTTACGTTAGTTGAAGTGGCTGTTTCTGATGATCCTTTAAATAATAGATTTACGTCTCCAGATTTGGTTGACAATTTTACGTTTCCTATAGAAGAAAGACCTCTAGATATGCTAGCGTTAATACCTTTAGTGGATATTAATTGCTTCATTGCGTCTAATCTAGCTTTCTTATCTCTAGTATTTACACCGCTAAAATACACTTTATATGTGTTTTTACCAGTTTTTTCTATCTTTTGTATTCCTAAAGATGATATATTTTTATTTTTTTTTAAAATATTAGATATATCGTCTTCTATTGATTCTGATAATAGCTTACGTAAAATCAATGATTCTTCTAATGTGCCGCCTTCTTCTCCTGTTTCTTCTCCTCCTTCTGCTGGTGGAGTTTCTACTGGTGTTTCTTCTGTTCCTGATTCTGTCCCTTGTTCAGCGCTTTCAGGACCTTTTACTTTTAGAGGACTTCCCCATCTAAGCAATCTAGATATTGCCAACATCGCTCTTTGTTTCTCTCCTGTATTTAATAAGAAATAGTTTTTACCAGAGACTGTAGCTTGATATGCTTCTCCCATAAAGGTCATAAAGAAATATTGACCGTTGTGAAGAACTATTTTAAATTGACTGGGTTTATATGCTAATATATAAATTCCCGTTAAGAGTTCTTCAAAATTCTCAGACATCAACTCAGCCATTATCTCTTTTAGAGTATCGTACTTATTCAAGATAAAATTCATAGGATCGTCTTCGAAAGTCTTTGGAGATTTTTCCATTCTTTTAGAATCTTCTTCCTCTTGAAGTAATAATTTTTTTAGTATGTCTAGATTTTGCATATTATAGTTCATGGTATCCCACGTTTGCTTGACTAATATAGTTTTGAGCTTTCGATATGTGATCTTGGATCCAACCCGGTAAATTAATTTCTTCTTGACCTATTTTATCCATCAATTGAGATGCGTTACTTATGATGTCTTTTAAAAGATTTTGAGCCATTCCAACTTCATGATCATGAGATTCTTCTTCATGTTCGTATCCTCCATCATAAGAAGTCATTTGATTTTGATTTACGGAATCACATTCCATACAAGATCCTTCGTAAACCATTCCTCCGCACTCTTGACAAGAATCTGGATATTGTTGAGGTCTGCCCACTGAATATTTTTTCATTCCTATAGAATATTCGTCTTGAGGAGCAGTTTCGTCTAGATTTTTTTCTATTTTTTGACCTACTTTCTTTTCCCAAGAAGATATTTTTTTATCTTTGTCTCTATCTGCGAGTTCTGGTTTTTTTAATCCAGACTTTTCGTAAGATACTTCGTTTAATAGATTTTTTAATTTTATCATTTTTTGGCTTTTTTCTTTTTGCTTTTTTTCGCTTTTTGCCATAACTTTTTGTCTACTTTTCTTGATCCTCCTTGACCTGTTACGAATGAATTGACTCTTCCCATTGCCCATTGATGTTGACCAACACCTGGTCTGTGTCCGCCTTTCCATGCGCTTAAGCCCTTTTCATACACCTGCTTAAGTATAGTTTTCGATATTTTTGTAGCTTTTGCTTTATTAGATAAAGCTTTTTCTACGTTATCGTCATATTCTAAAAGAAGTTTAAGTAGGCTTATCATTTGCTTTTACCAAATCTTTTTTCGTATGCAGTAGTTGCTGCAGACTTTTTTGTTTTGTATTTTTTTGTTTTTTCTTTATCTGAGTAATCAGCGTCCCATTTATTGTAAGCTGAGGGATCATCTGATTTCAATTTTTTTACTCTGTCTATTTCTTTTTTCATCGCCGCTTTATCTTTTGTTAAATACGCGGCTTTAACTTTTACGCCAGACTTTGTTCTTTCTGCTTCTAATAATAGAGCTATTAATTTTATCATAGTTTTTTATTTTAAAAACTCTGGATATTTATCCATTATTCTTGACTCCATTGATTTTCTAGCTGCTTTTAAAGCTTTTAAACTCTGCTCTATAACAGGATCTTTTATATGTTCGTCTGCTTCTGCTTGTTGAATATTTTTTATAACCTCGTCTAATTTTTTAAATATTATATTAAAATCGGGCTTATAAGATACGTCCCAAGAAATTTTACCTGTTTCAGGATCAACTCCTGTTTGAACTGTGGTTGCAGCGGTATAATCTCCTATTTCTAATAATTGTTTTAAGCTATGCATAATATTATTGTATTTACCATTTTCTACAAGACCAATAATTTGCTTTCCAACGAGGTCCAGGATTTTTATCGCATCCGTGTCTAGCTCTATAACTTTTACGTCTTTTTGGATTATTCTTTTTTATCCTAACCCCTTTTTGACCAAAATTAACTTTAATTACATTGCCTTTGTCATTCTTAACGTATACTTTAAATTTCTTTACGTCTCCTGCCATTGGTTTTCCTAAAGGTACGTCTCTGCCTTTGTATTCTGCCTCTTCTAATTTATTAGCGTGTTCTAAGATATACTCTTTCAAACACATTGGGCAAAATTCACCTTCGTTTAATTCATGCTTATGCATATATTAATGCAAAAATTTAAGTTTATACTTAGTTGATTCTATCAAAGCAACTACATTATCTATCTCATTTTGTATATAACTGTCTTGCGGCAAAGATTGTCTAGTGCTTTCAACATATTTACAAAGAGCTTCGAAATAAGTTATCACTTGATCGTCTTCTTTAAATGTTGTTGGACTTGTATATCCTCTCATAATACCGTATCGTCCTTGAAAGCTTTCTGCTAGACCATCAACAAAATCT